>ERZ1740060.776-NODE-776-length-13775-cov-21.345554_pt1 | contig 13775 bp, 12 predicted proteins | sample MGYA00581743_ERZ1740060 | MGnify/ENA primary metagenome ERZ1740060 (study PRJEB43018, sample SAMN04849235) | marine metagenome | isolation source: floating plastic debris | place: Pacific Ocean | collected 2008-08-27 | study: EMG produced TPA metagenomics...
GCTTTTGTGCCTGCCCTTAATGGCCTGCGCCGCGATGGAGCCCGCAGCACCCGCCGGCCCATCTTTACCTGACCCGACCAGCGACAGCTGCAACGCGGGCCAACAGGCCGCGCTTATCGGTGCGGATCGCGATATGTTGGAGCGTACGTTGATCCTCCAGCCAGTGCGGATCATCACGCCCGGCATGGCCGTCACGATGGATCATTTGCCCGAACGGCTGAACATCACTCTTGATGAAAGCGATAGGGTCGTCCGGCTAGGCTGTGGTTAAGGTTCTGGCGACGCGGGCTGGGTGGGGGCTGTTGACCGCGCCGCCAGAAAAGAAGCTTTCGCTTCCGATGCTGTGTGTATCGCGGACAAAGAGGGCGCTTGTTGGGTCCACCCGGCACGCTTTGCAGGCTCTTTCGCGGCAAATTCAGGGCAGCGCTTGATTTGCAACCGGTTTGCGGCAAGTCTTGTCGCATGAATATGCAACCCCCCACGCCCCTTCGCGCCAAACGACCCGAACAGGTTTCCTTTCACAGAACCGAACTTTCGGTGATCCTGTCGCTGTATGGACGCATGGTCGCCGCGGGCGAATGGCGCGATTACGGGATTTCCAGCCTTAGCGATGTGGCGATCTTTTCGGTGTTTCGCCGCACAGCCGAACACCCACTTTACCGCATCGAAAAACGCCCAAAGCTGCGGATGCGGCAGGGGATGTACGCGGTCATTGCAATGGATGGTCAGGTGCTGAAACGCGGACATGATCTGAAAACGGTGCTTCGCGTTCTTGAACGCAAGCTCATCCGGGCGGTCGATTAACGCAGACGTTTGCGCGCTGTCACAGGTCCATCGCCCTGCGCCTGAATGCGCGCAATCGCGGTTTTGATTGGCTCATACGCCACCGCCATATGATGCGCGTTTGCGTGGATCATCGTCTCGGCGTCAACCATCATGCCAACGTGACCTTGCCAGAAAATCAGGTCACCACGCTGCAGCGGTGCATCATCGGGCAAAGCATCGCCCACCGCCTCCTGCTGCATGTCGCTGTCTCCGGGGCACGCGATATCGCAGGCGTGCAAAGCCGCTTGTACCAAGCCCGAACAATCCAACCCCCAGACGGTGTTGCCGCCCCATAAGTAAGGGGATCCGAAATGAAGCTGCGCAAGCGTGACAGGATCTTTGAACGGCTGCTCTAGCGGGCGCAGATGCGGTTTGGGAACAAATCCCCCCTCAACCGCAAAGAACGTCTTTTCTTCGTAAAGAACGCGCAGCTTCGCACCAAAACCCAGCGCCATCAGATCATCGCTTTTAAAATTCGGCATTGCGTAAACATGCGTGCTGCGCACCGCGACCCGGTAGTTGGGTGCACTGGGATCGGTGAGACTATCGCTGGCAAGATAGCCAACATACCCGTCCTTGACCGACTGGACAAAGGCACTGCCCTCGCGGTCCTCGAACACGGTGACCGCATCGCCACGTTGCAATTGGCGGTCCCGTCGCCCTTTAGGCGCGCGATTGAGATCAGCAAAGGGCGCCGCCAGCTGGCGCGCCGCACCCTCTACGTAAGACAGCGCCTCAACCTGGCCTTGAAGATGAGCCGCTGCCACGCGCTCATTCGCCGGTGTAAGCCTGCGATCAGTCATAGGCCAAGCATCTCGGGCAGGGCATCCAGCACCGCACGCGCGCCCTGACCCACACCGCCTTTCGGGCGCGCGGGCGCCGCACTGGGCTGCCAACCATAAATGTCGAAATGCGCATAAGACGGGCTGTGCTCAACAAACCGGCGCAAGAAAAGCGCAGCAGTGATCGCCCCGGCAAACCCGCCTTTGGGCGCGTTGTCCAGATCAGCGATGCCCGGCTCGATCATCGCCTCGTAGGGCGTGTGAAAGGGCATGCGCCAAACAGGGTCGTGCACACGCGCCGCCCCGGCTTCAAGGGCGGCCGCAAAGGTGCCATCATCGCTAAAGTAAGGCGCCAGATCCGGCCCCACGGCCACCCGCGCAGCACCCGTCAGCGTCGCCATCGAAATCAGGCAATCAGGCGTTTCTTCATCTGCCAGCGCCAGCGCATCTGCCAGCACCAGACGCCCTTCGGCATCGGTATTGTTGATCTCGACCGTGAGCCCCTTGCGTGACGTCAAAATATCCTGAGGCCGGAAAGCGGACCCATCAATGCTATTCTCGACAGCCGGGATCAGAACCCGCAAGCGCAAGGGCAGCGCAAGGGTCATAATCATCGATGCCAGCCCCAGAACAGTTGCAGCGCCGCCCATGTCTTTCTTCATCAACCCCATGGATGCACCCGGTTTGATGTTCAGCCCACCCGTATCAAAACACACACCCTTGCCGACCAGCGTCAGCGTCGGACCAGCGCTGCCCCAACGCAGATCGATCAATCGCGGTGCGGTTGTCGATGCGCGCCCGACAGTGTGGATCATGGGCAGGTTTTGCTCCAGCAGGTCATCGCCCGTTGTGACATCGATCAAAGCCCCATGCGCATCGGCAAGCTGACGTGCCGCCGCTTCAAGCGCATCAGGTCCCATATCCGATGCAGGCGTGTTGATAAGATCGCGGGTCAGCGCCTCACCCGTTGCAATGGCCTGCACGCGCGCGGCATCGATACCATCGGGCGCCTTTAAGCGCGCACCCATGGCAGATTGGGTGGCATATCGGTCAAACCGATACTGCGCCAACAGCCAGCCCAGCGCTTCGACCTCGGCATCCAGCGCATCAAGCCCACTTTCGATATGATACGTACCCGCAGGCAAACGCGCTGCCGCAGCAGCCAGCGGAAACCGTTTGCGCGCGCGATCCTCGGATTGGCCGATCCCGACCAGAACCGCCTCTGGCTGTCCGCTTTCATCGGGCAGCAGCAGCGCTTTGCCAAACCCGCCTGTGAACCCTTGCGCATCAATCCAGTTGCGCGCACGGGCTGACGCCGCTTCGGCCCAACCGCCAACGCTTTGCGGCGTCAGGATATGGATCGGCAGGGACCCGACATCAGGTGCGGCAAATTCAAGAGACATACGACAAGGCCTTTCCCGGAACGGTTGCCCATAACCTACCGCGCGTCCATCAGGCTGCAAGCCTCTTCAAACGCTTAGATCGCGAATGTCCCACACAGCTGTCATTGACCGTTCCCCAAGCCGTTGCAACCGGCTCAGCACTGCCACAAGAGCCACCCGGTCACGCCCCGCTGCGCAATCGGCGACGCTGGCGGCCACTTGGGCAAGCGCAACCAACCCAACCTGATCCGAAATCGCAACAAGAGATCGGGTAAGCTTGCGCAACGTCTCGATATTCCCCGCCTCATAAGCCGCATTTACCTTTGCCAGCCGCAACGAAATCTCTTCCATCGCACGGCAAACAACATCTTCCGCGCCTTGTTGGCCCAATTGCACAAACAATTCCGCCAATCGGTCCGGATCCAACCGCACCTCTTCACAAGGCTCCAATCGCAATAAAGAATTCACCACATCACCCACTTCCTCATGCCCCCACATGGCGCGGGTCTATCCCAACAGGGTTTCCAATTCGTTCAGGTGCGACCGAATAATCGCTCGAATTTATTGTAAAGAATGCCTAAGAGAGTGCAGCCTCAAAGACGGATCAGCCATATCCATGCAAAACGCCAAACCGCTCCCCGCCTATCTGATCCAACGCTATCAAGGATGGCGCGCGACAACCTATTCCGAGAATCAGACCTGGTATCGCCGCCTCGCCGAAGAAGGCCAACGCCCCCGCGCCATGATTATCTCGTGCTGCGACAGCCGGGTGCATGTGACGTCGATCTTCGGTGCCGATCAGGGCGAGTTTTTCATCCACCGCAACATCGCAAACCTTGTGCCGCCCTATTCACCCAATGGCGATCACCACGGCACGTCGGCGGCGGTCGAATACGCGGTCACGGCCCTCAAGGTCGCCCATATCATCGTGCTCGGCCACTCCAACTGCGGCGGTGTCCGCGGCTGTCACGATATGTGCAGCGGCCAGGCGCCCGAGCTCGAAAAGGACACCAGCTTCGTGGGTCGCTGGATGGATATCCTGCGCCCGGGTTACGAGAAGGTGAAAGACATCTCAGACGAACAGGACCGCATCGACGCCTTGGAAAAAGAAGCCGTCCTCGTCTCTGTCAACAACCTCGCCAGCTTCCCTTTCGTCAAAGAGGCCCGCGACAAAGGCGAGCTGACCCTGCACGGCGTCTGGACCGACATCGCCATGGGAACGCTGCAATTCTACAACCCGGCGACACAGCATTTCGAAGCCTGTTAAGTAACAGCCTCGTTTCATCTTTGTCCAAATATCCTGGGGGTGCGGGGGCAAAGCCCCCGCGTAGCGACGCGCGATAGCGCGGCGCAACTAGCCTTTCTTGAGAACCTCACGGCCCAACAGCTCTGCGATCTGAACTGCGTTCAACGCAGCCCCTTTCCGCAAATTGTCCGACACACACCACAGGTTGATCCCGTTCTCGACCGTGCTGTCCTGACGAATGCGGCTAATAAAGGTCGCGAAATCACCGACACACTCAACAGGCGACACATACCCCCCGTCCTCGCGCTTATCGATCACCATGATCCCCGGTGCCTGACGCAGGATATCGCGGACCTCATCTTCATCGACAAAATCCTCGAACTCGATATTGATCGCTTCCGAGTGGCCCACGAAAACCGGCACACGCACACAGGTCGCCGTCACCTTGATCTTCGGATCAACGATCTTCTTGGTCTCCGCGACCATCTTCCACTCTTCCTTGGTGGAGCCGTCATCCAGAAACACGTCGATATGCGGGATCACGTTGAACGCAATCGGCTTGGTAAACTTGTTCGGCGGCACGTCCGAGGTCGGATTGTAGACCGACTTTGTCTGCTCCCACAGCTCGTCCATGCCGTCCTTACCGGCACCCGACACCGACTGATAGGTCGACACAACCACCCGCTTGATCGTCGCGCGCTCGTGCAGGGGCTTCAGGGCCACAACCATCTGCGCAGTTGAACAATTCGGGTTCGCGATGATGTTTTTCTTGGAATAGCCGTGCACAGCCTCGGGGTTCACCTCGGGCACGATCAGCGGGATGTCCGGATCATAGCGATAAAGCGAGCTGTTATCGATCACGACACATCCCGCCTTCGCAGCCTTCGGCGCATGTTCTCTCGTGGCTTCCGATCCCACGGCAAAGAGCGCCATGTCCCAGCCCGCAAAATCGAACGTGGCCAGATCCTGCGTCTTCAATGTCTTGTCGCCAAAGCTGACTTCCGTGCCAATCGACCGGCGCGAGGCCAGCACGGCAATCTTTTCAATGGGGAACTGGCGTTCCTCAAGGATGTTCAGCATTTCACGGCCCACGTTCCCGGTGGCGCCGACGATCACGACATTGTAGCCCATAGCAGGGTCCTTCCACACTCTCAGCGTCTGTCCCTTAGTTGGGACGCCGCCTCTTAGCGCCTAATTTGCACTTGCGAAAGGGTGCAGACGCCGCAGCGCCGCGAATTGCGTTGACTTATCTGGCGCCGGCCCCATATCACGTTTACGAGGATGCCGCGTGAGCATCCAGCGACTGTTCATCAGTCCGAAACTATCTTCCAACAAGTTCCCAGATCACGCGGGGTGCTGACGGCCAGCGAGCATGTCGGGCATGAGGCCCAACTGCGTGACGTGATGGCCGCGAACCGCAACCGGACGACCCTTTCACAAGGGGACGCACCGCTGTGACTGCGTTTTGGGATTGCCCAAATCGCCAACCGAAAGGGTCATCTTTTGACCGAATTTACGCTGTTTGGGCTCGATGCCCAGCTTATGAAAAACATCGCCAAAGCAGGCTACGACTCCGCAACCCCGATCCAGGCCAAAGCGATCCCGCTTGTACTGGACGGCCACGACGTCATGGGCCTTGCCCAGACCGGCACCGGCAAAACCGCCGCCTTCGGCCTGCCGATGGTGCACCGCCTGCTGGAACACCGTGAAAAGCCGCACCCCAAATCCGTGCGCGCCCTGATCCTTGCGCCGACGCGCGAGCTGGTGAACCAGATCTGCGACAACCTGAAGGTCTTCGTCGCAGGCACTCCGCTGCGCGTGAACTTTGTAGTGGGTGGTCAATCCATCAACCGACAAACCCAGCAATTGGCCCGCGGCACCGACATTCTTGTCGCCACGCCCGGTCGCCTGATTGACCTGCTGGAGCGCAAGGCGGTCTACCTCAACAGCGCCACGTCCCTGGTGCTGGACGAAGCCGACCAAATGCTCGATCTGGGCTTCATCCACGCCCTGCGCCAAATCGCACCGCTGCTTGGAACTCCGCGCCAGACGATGCTCTTCTCGGCCACCATGCCGAAGCAGATGGAAGAACTCTCTGCCGCCTACCTGACCAATCCCCGCCGCGTGCAGGTCTCGCCACCCGGCAAAGCCGCCGACAAGATCACGCAAGAACTGCACTACGTGCAGCAGGCCGGAAAACCCGAAAAACTCAAAGAGTGCCTGCGCGCTGCGCCAAACGGTCAGGCCATCGTCTTTTCGCGCACCAAACACGGCGCTGAGAAATTGATGAAATCGCTGGTCGCGGACGGGTTCAAAGCCGTCTCGGTCCACGGCAACAAAAGCCAGGGCCAACGCGACCGCGCGATCCGCGCCTTCAAAGGGATGGAGGCGAATGTCCTCGTCGCCACCGACGTCGCCGCCCGCGGCATCGACATTCCCAGCGTGACCCATGTCTATAACTACGACCTGCCCGACGTGGCCGAAAACTATGTCCACCGCATCGGTCGCACCGCCCGCGCAGGCAAAGACGGCAAAGCCATCGCCTTTGTCGGCGGGCCCGAAATCGGCCTGCTGCGCGACATCCAGAAGGTCATGAAAATGACCATCCCCGTCGCCTCGGGCATTGAGCCAGAAGAAGAAGATCGCCCCGGCCGCAAGCAACAGCAGCAAAAAAGCCGTCGCCGCTTCGGTGGCAACAAAAACGGAGGCGGAGGACGCCCCCAAGGCGAGCGCAAACAAGGCGGGCGCCCCAATGGCGGCAAGAGCTTCGGCAAACCCAAAGGGAAGCCCCGCTCCGGCAGCCGTCGCCGCAAACCCGCAGCGTAGGATCGCCTCCGGCGGAGGTATTTGAAGACAAAAGAAGCCATTAACCCCGCATTAAGGTTAACGGCCTTCTTTTGTTCAAAAATACCTCGGGGGAGCAGCATGTTTGAGACGCCAGTCGTGCAAGCCCGATGGTCGTGCTGCGGGGGCAGAGCCCCTACCGGAAGAGCAGCAAAGGCACGCGGCACGACCGGATCATCTCGGTCGTCGTCGATCCGATAATCAGGTTGCGGATACGCGAATGACCGTAAGCCCCCATCACCAGCATCTCGGCCTCGCCGGCGAGCAGACGATCTGCGATCACCTCGTCCGGTGTGCCGCTGGTGATCTCATGGCTGACGTCATAGCCCGCCCCTTTCAGCAGCGCAGCCGCCCCTTCAATGGCACGGCGGCTGTCTTCAGTCTGGGCCCCCACAAACAGCAAATGGCATTTCAGCCCGCCAAACACCTTTGACCGCGCCAGATGATCCACCGCTTTCAGCGCGGACGTGCCGCCATCGAAAGCGACCATGATCGTCTCGACCGGTTTGAAGACCTGGGAGGCCACAAGGATCGGTTTGGTCACAGACCGCACCACCCGCTCAAGGTTCGAGCCTAGATGCATCTTGGCGTAATCTGCCGCCTCACCGCGCTTGCCGACGATCACCAGATCCGCATCCTGCTCCAATCGGTGCAATTCTTCGACCAGATCGCCGTTGCGCAGTTGCGTTTCCACTGGCACGCCCGCCTCCTCAAGGATCGCCTCGGCGTCCTCAAGAATCGCCCGCCCGCGCTTTTGCGCGAGCTTCGCGCGTTCGGCATCCAGCGTCGCCAACTCGTCCATCAACTTGGTGCGCGCGCCCAGCCCGATATTGCCCGAAAGGTCTGACGTGCCTTTCTGGCGCGGTCCCAGAATATGCGCGATCTCCACCGACGCGCCTTTGCGTTTCGCGATCCAGGCCGCCGCTTCGCACACGGTTGCCGAATAGGGGGAGCCATCCACCAAAGCGACGATTTTTGACATAGTGGTTCTCCCTCAGTGACCCAGAAGGTCGTCCATAGCGCCCGGTTTATCCGCGACACCCAGCTTATCCACGATGGTCTCGGACGCTGCGTTCAGGCCCACGACCTCAACCTCGGCCCCATCCCTGCGGAACTTGAGCACGACCATGTCCAGCGCCGCAACCGACGAGATATCCCAGATATGCGCGCGGCTGACGTCGATCGTGACTTTCTCAAGCGCTTCGTGGAAATCGAACGCAGCTGTGAATGCATCAGATGAGGCAAAGAACACCTGCCCCTCAACCGTGTAGGTCCGGTGCCGACGATCCTCGGACAGCTGGGACGACACGCGGAAAATCTGCGCGATCTTGCCCGCAAAGAAGATGCCCGACAGCAACACGCCCGTCAGCACGCCGATGGCCAGGTTATGGGTGTAAACCGTGACCGCCACTGTCGCCAGCATCACGACGGAAGACGAACGCGGGTGCTCCCGCAAGTCCTTGATCGACGACCACGAGAACGTCCCGATCGACACCATAACCATGATCGCGACCAATGCCGCCATTGGGATCAGCGAAACGATATCGCCCAGCACCACGATCAGGAACAGCAGGAACACCCCTGCCGAGAAGCACGACAGACGCCCGCGTCCGCCGGATTTCACGTTAATCATCGACTGCCCGATCATCGCGCAGCCCGCCATGCCGCCGATAAATCCGGTCGCCGTGTTGGCCACACCCTGACCAATGCATTCGCGGTTCTTGTCCGAGGATGTATCGGTCAAGTCGTCCACCAGCGTCGCGGTCATCAGGCTTTCCAACAATCCGACCACCGCAATCGCAGCCGAATAGGGCAGAATGATCTGCAAGGTCTCAAGGTTCAGCGGAATGTCCGGGATCAGGAAGATCGGGAAGGTCGAGGGCAGCTCGCCCATGTCGCCCACGGTCCGCAGATCCATCCCCATGAACAACGCCAGCGACGTCAGCACGATGATGCAAACCAAAGGCGACGGGATCGCCGTTGTTACATAGGGAAACAGGTAAATGATCGCCAAACCGCCCGCGACCATCACATATGTCAGCCAAGGCACCCCGATCAGCTCGGGCAGTTGCGCCATGAAAATCAGGATCGCAAGCGCGTTCACGAACCCCGTCATCACCGATTTCGACACGAACCGCATGACCGCGCCCAGCTTCAGCACCCCCGCGCCAATCTGCAACAGCCCCGCCAGAACCGACGCGGCCAGCAAATATTGCAGCCCGTGGTCCTTGACCAACGTCACCATCAGAACCGCCGTCGCCGCCGTCGCCGCCGAGATCATGCCGGGCCGTCCGCCGACAATCGCCGTTATGACCGCAATCGAGAACGACGCATAAAGCCCGACCTTTGGGTCAACGCCTGCGATGATCGAAAACGCGATGGCCTCGGGGATCAAGGCAAGGGCCACGACAAGGCCTGCCAGCAGATCGGGGCGGATATTGCCCAGCCAGTCCTGGCGCAGATTGGCGGTATAGGATGCGAACATGAGGGATGTCCTTATGGGGGGTTGCGCGCCTCGTAACGGGGGAAAGGCGCGATGGCTAGCCCTTTGGTGCAGAAACGGGGCATTCCTTGGCAAAGAGGTAAACCGCGAGCCCTGCCAAGACCAGGAGGCCGAACAGACCAAAGATCGCCTGATACGGCTCAGCAGCGCCCCCTTGGGTCGCGCTATGCACGCGGCCGGTGACCACCTGCATGATGCCGACGCCTCCGATGCCAAACAGGTTCAAAAGTGTCACGCCGCGCCCGGTCAGATGCGCTGGGAAGAACTCTTTCGCATGGGCAATCACGACCGGGAAAGACGCGCCGAAAAAGCCAATCGCCGCAAGCAGCACCGCCGCATAGGTCAGCGTCCCTGCGGGCACCCAGTAAAGCGCGAAGCACGCCAGCGCGCCCAGCGCATTACCCGTAAACACAATCCACTTGCGCGACGGCAACAGCCGGTCCAACGGTCCGTAGATAAAATTTCCAAGGATCATCGCGAGCCCCATCACCAGCGTGATCTGCCCGATGCCGCCCGCATCCAGCGCGTAAACATCGCTCAGATACGGCCCGATCCATAAGCCCCGTATGCCTGCCGAAGGTGCGTAGTTCACGAACATCAGCGGAAAGACAAACCACAGCGCGGGGATGCGCAGCAGGTCTAGGACAGATCCTTTCGACGCGTCTTCTTCTTTCGGCGGGTCCGTGACGAAAACCATCAACGCCACTGCGACGGCCAGCGTGATACATCCCAGCCCCGCCAAAGTCTCGCGCCAGCCAAAGGCCTCCACCGCCCAGGCCATCGGCACCGATCCCGCCAGATTGCCCAACGACCCGATCCCGATCACGGCCCCCGCCAGCGTCGCAAACACCGCAGGCGAATAGACCTTCGCGAAGATGTAGTATGACGACATCAGTACCGGAGAGCACCCGATCCCGATCAGCACCATCGCGACCGAGATATGCGCAGGACTACTTGCGCCTGCGAACACAAATGCGCCACCCGCCGCGCCCAGCGCCAGCAACACCCCCGCTGTGCGCCGTGGCCCAACCGTGTCCAGCGCCCAGCCCACCGGGATTTGCATGCAGGCAAAGACCAGAAACCACAGCCCTGACGCGGTCGCCAAGTCATCCGCTGTCGCGCCAATATCGGCCTCCAGAACGGGCGTCAGCACCGCCAGAAACGCGCGGTAAAACTGGCTCAGCACATAGGCCACCACCAGAAAGATCAGTCCAAGTCGCATAAGGGGTCCGCTTCAAAGTCCCGCCCCCGTCGCACGGATTGCAAAGCCTGACAAGATGCGACACCGCGACTGTCAACCTGACTAGACACTCGGGCTATCGCAAGCGTAAACTTCCCCCATGAAGGACATCGTCCCACCTCAACTTTACGCGCCCAAGCCGCGCGCCGCAGCACCCCGGTCGCTTTGCACTGATTGCGGGTTGTCGCGAACCAAAATGGCCGGAGAATGCGGGCAAGCCTGCCAGTTCATCCGCCCTGATTATCCCGCGATGGAACGACAGGTCCAAGGCCGCACCCGCATACCCGATAACGATGAACGCTTCTTCGGCCCCTACCGCAAAATGTATCGCGCCGCGCTTAAAGAGCCGCTTGAGGGCGCACAGTGGACAGGCCTTACGACCCGCATCGCTCAGAAACTCCTCGAAGACGGCGCTGTCGATGCCGTCCTCACCATGGCGCCCGACCCGGATGACAAATGGAAACCCATGCCTGTCATCGTCACCGACCCCGCGCAAATGGCGCAGGTCCGCGGCATGCGCATGGGCTACGCGCCGCTTCTGTCGCTTCTGGAACCAGCAGCCGAGGCGGGCCACAAACGCCTCGCCATCATCGGCATCCCCTGTCAGGTCTACGCACTCCGCCGGATCGAAAAACAGCTCAACCTCGACCGCCTCTACGTCATCGGCACGCCGTGTTCCGACAACACCACAAGCGAGAATTTCCACGACTTCCTCGGTCGTCTCTCCGATGACCCCGATAGCATCACCTACCTCGAATTCCGAGCTGACTATCACGTCGAACTCCGCTTCACAGACGGCACAAAAAGGGAAATCCCCTTCCTCAAACTGCCGCTCTCTGACCTCGCCCCCGACTTCTTCCCGCTCACCTGCCGCACTTGCGTCGACTACACCAACAGCCTCGCCGACATCACCGTCGGCTACATGGGCGGCGAAGGCGAGCAATGGCTGATCGTGCGCAACGCGCGCGGCGAAGACCTCCTCAACCGCCTCGCCGACGAAGTCCGCCTCTCTGAGCCCGGCGACAAAGGCAACCGCGCCGGTGCCGTCAAAGGCTTCAAAGAAAACACCGCCCGCGCCGCCGGTGGGCTCCCCTTGCGCAAAATGCCCGACTGGGTCCGCCCCATCGTGGCATGGCTGATGCCCAAAATCGGCCCCCGCGGCCTTGAATTCGCCCGCGCCCGCGTGGAAATGAAGGCCGTCGAATCCGTCCTGCATCTGCGCCGCGAAAAGCCCAAAAAGATGAAATGGATGATCCCTGCCCATGTCTGGGCACTTGCAAAACCCTACGACCTCACCCCCAAAAAGGACGAGACGCACTAGGTTTCATCTTTGCAAAAATATCCCCGCCGGAGGCACCGCCGACCGAAGGTCGGCCCCCCGGCGACCGCGCAGCGGGCGCAAGACCTCATAATTCAGACAAAAAAGGCGGATTACACCCAGACCGCGTGCAATTAATCGCCGCCGCCCGCGAGGCCGTGCTCAAAAGACGCTCCAACGTCTCAGCTGACATCGCTCCTAGACCCTCCGCACTCAGCATCCCGTCCCGCGAAATCTGGGCGAGTAGCGTCGCCATAAAGGTATCACCCGCACCGACCGTATCAATCAACGGCTCCACCGGTGCCGCCGGGATCGCAACGCGGTGCCCGCCCGCAAAACCAATGGCCCCGTCCGGTCCCAAAGTGACCACGACCAACGCCGCACCCGTCTTGCCGCGCAACACGTCAATCGCCGCATCCAGATCGGCCTCTGGATACATCCACAGCAGGTCTTCATCGCTCAGCTTCAGCACCCGTGCATCCGCCAACAACCGCTCCATCCGCGCCATATAAGCAGCACGGTCCGCAATCAACGAGGCCCGCACATTCGGATCAAGCGATGTGCAGATCCCGCGGCTCGCACAAGCACTGAAATACGCCTGCCACGCATCAGCATCCGCCCCATCCGCAACCGCAAGACCACCCACATGGAACACGTCCAGACCGTCTGGGGTCACCGCCTCAAGCATCGCCAAATCGACCTGACGCTCTGCCGTGCCCGACCGGTGAAACGCATATGTCGGGATACCATCTTCTAATGAGACCACGGCCAAAGATGTCGGTTTCTCGCTCCGCTCCGCCAATAACACGACACCATCGGCCTCCAACCGTCCGGTCAGCAAACCGCCCAAAGCATCCGTGGAAACAGGCGTCATATAGCCCGTCTCAACCCCCTGCCGCGCCAGCGCAATCGCGCAGTTATAAGGCGACCCGCCGGGGTTGGCGATGTAAGACGGCAAGCCCTCGCCCGCCGCCTGCACGAAATCAATCAGGTTCTCTCCACCGACAGCGATCATCAGCGCCTCCTCCATCTCGCAGCGGAGTTAGCGCTAGCTGCCGCTTAAGATCAAGCAGCCATCGCCTCCGACACGAGGATATCGGACCAGGTCAAATCACCCTCATAGCGCTGCGCGATCTGACCGTCGCCGTTCATCACCAGCAACGTCAGCCAGCCATTGTCGAACAGCTCTTTCACGCCCGCATGCTTGGCGAGGATATCGTTGATCGCATCCACAGGCGCCTCAATGACCACCGACAACCGCAGCGGATCATGCATGATCTTCTCGCCATCATGGACCGACTGCATCGGCAAACCGCCGCGCAACCGCCCACCGTTGCCTTCGACCACGCCAATCCCGCCCACGACATTATGCAGCACCTTGTTGCCACCGCCAAACGCTTCAGGCGCAACGGTCGAGCCGTAATATTGCAGGCTGATCCAGCTCGCCACGACAACAGGCGCGGTCAGGATCAGCTCCAGCACGCCAAAGCCCTCATCCTTCTGCCAGTCATAGCTGTGCAGGAAAGACCGCCCGCCCAAATCGCGATTGGCCGAATGATGCCGGGGCGCTGCGATGAACGCGCTACAGCCCGCCAGACCCCATTCGGGGCGCAGCTCGGCCCAGTTGCGGCTCCG
>ERZ1740060.777-NODE-777-length-13774-cov-13.404476_pt1 | contig 13774 bp, 1 predicted proteins | sample MGYA00581743_ERZ1740060 | MGnify/ENA primary metagenome ERZ1740060 (study PRJEB43018, sample SAMN04849235) | marine metagenome | isolation source: floating plastic debris | place: Pacific Ocean | collected 2008-08-27 | study: EMG produced TPA metagenomics assembly...
AGAAGGATTCCAACGACTTCTTTTCAGAAATCAATAGAGCTGCGATTAAGGAGGCGGTTTGCAGCCGACTGGCACTACTTGTCGTCTCGATCATGTCACATGGTACAGCTGGTACACTGAGGGATAGCGGAGGATCTGTGATAGCTATCTCTAGTGTTCTCCATGAACTGAGAGTGTTGTTGCCCGAAAACATGCCTCTTGTAAGTAGAGACTTTAAATGCATTTCATGTGTAATGCTGTCAAAAATCTAGAGTTGTTTCTCGTCATATTGTGTTTTATGGGAAACTGTGATTAAAATTTAGATTAGTCGCAGTGCTGTAATCACAGTGCTGCAATTCTTTGTCCGTCGCATCTGATGCCGTCAGTCAATAAAGCTGGTTCGTTTTAATTAAGCACTCGCTGTTATATTTCTTATATGTAAGAGTTATGGATGACTTGTAAGAGACTTGTATATTTCAGATAAAGTCACAGAAAGTTACAGACAGGGTTATTCAATGAAACTCATGTCAAGATGTCTGAATATAGGAACGCAGTGAATAAAATATAATGTAACAATAAATGTGATTGGCTTATCAACCAATGATCAGAGTTATCTGTACTACAAACATGAGTGCACAACTCTAAATCTCTGACATCTCCCCTCGCTCTACAATATTAAAACCAAACAGTCGTAGTCACATAACATAATCCTTGTGCCAAACTGGCTTCCTCCTATCACGGCTAGGGCGTGTCGGTGGGTCACAATGACGAGGGGCCTGATCTGCAGTTGGGCCAGGATCGCCCGGCACCGCTGATAACACTGGATCAGGCAAGCTCTCAGTGCGATCTGAATTATTGTCCTGACTGTCATACTTACCTCTGCCATTGGCGCTACTATTGGACTCGGGTCTAACAGCTAGGGGTGGGCTCAAGCTTATGTCTACGTTGCATGGCCTAATATCTACTCTATTTCTCCTAATCACACAGTGTTTGGCTTGTATATCATACGAGCGATCGCCCACTAATCCCTTCACTTTACCTGGTTTCCACTCACCTGATGCTGCCTTAAAGTACACCGTCTGACCTGCTATTAACCAATCCTTTTCTGCCTTTGCGTGGTTGTCATGATAATACTTATCTGCACTCTTGATATCTCCTAACTTTGCTCTGACAGCCTCTAGATCATAACCTTTGACCTTGTAACGATCGACTGAAACCGGATCAGAATCTCTTAGCACCCGACCTTGCAAGAGCTCAGCAGGTGAGGGAATGCCCTGGGCTACCGGTGTGTTTCGGATTGCCAGCAAACCCTGTAGCCAGTCAGTGCCCTCATCATAGCACTTCTTCATCATTGCTTTAATGGTACGAATTGACCTCTCGGATTGTCCATTACCAGATGCGTGTAAAGGAGAGCTAGTGACATGCTCTATGTTGAGACTCTTACAAAACTGTTTGAAATGGAAACTACTCAGCTGTGGACCATTGTCAGATACAATTTTATCAGGCTGTCCAAAATCAGCAAATATCTCCCTCAACGCCTGTACCACTGCACTACTCCCGATTCCACTTGACAGCCTCTTTACTACTGGCCATTTAGTAAGGTAATCGACTAAAAGTAAATAGTCTACACCATCAAGATAGAATAGATCAATACCAACTGTTTGGAATGGAGTGTTGGGAATTGCAAACGGAATCAGCGGTTCTCTTGTCTGATTGCCCTCTGACTTAGCGCATGAATCACATGCCAGACACTTCTCCTCAATTCTTCTACGCATACCCGGCCAGAACACAGATGTACTAGCCCGCTGGAGTGTTTTGGTTACACCCTGATGTGCCTTGTGAAGTGAATCCAATACCTCACATCTCAGAGCCACTGGTATGACTAGCCTACTGCCATAAAATACCACTCCATTAGCAATGCTAAGCGAATTTCTTAGACTATAGTATGCAGAAGCACTCCTAGCACAGTCCTTCTTGTTCGAAGGCCAACCATACTGAATATATCGAAGTAAGGTTTGCAACTCCTTATCATTAGCAGTGGCTGTTTGATATTTACTCAAGACATCCTCACTGCGGATAACTACTGAACACACAGACATTAGTGGATCTGAATCCAAATCCTCAAAGAGATCAGTATTCCTAGGGCATGATCGAGAGAGTGTATCTGCTAAAACCATCTCTTTACCTGGCTTGTAAACCATCTCAATCGGATATCCAAGCAACTTGAGTCTAATAGCTGCCAAACGAGGGGACAAGTCTCCGATTTCCTTTTCCATCAGCCCAAGCAAAGGTAAATGATCAGTTTCGACCTTAATAACCTCTTGGCCTAGACAGTAATATCTAAACTTCTTGCAAGCAAACAAGGTTGCCAACAACTCTTTCTCGATTTGACTATATCGACACTGACATTCAGTGAGTGATTTAGCTGCAAACTCAATAGGTTTCTCACCTTGTAACACAACAGCTCCGAGACTGTGCGACGATGCGTCTGCACTTAGAATCACATCAGAGGTGGGATTATAGTATGCTAGGGTAGGCGCGCTGGTTATGATACTTTTTATAGTATCAAATGCATCTTGTTGTTCCTTACACCAATAAAATGCACCCCTTCCCTTACAAGCATCTCTCAACGGACGACTATGCTCAGATAGATTAGGAATGAATTTCGCTAAATAATTTACGAATCCCAAAAATCTCTGAATTCCTTCTTTATCCTCAGGCACTGTCATTTTCTTAACAGCTTCGACTTTAGAATGACCTGCCTTAACACCTTCACCAGTTAGTTCGTGACCAAGAAAACTGATACAACTACCACCAATGACCGCTTTGCTAGGATTGAGTGTAAGCCCAATTGTTCTACATCTCTCAAGTACCTTTTCCAGTCTCACATCATGCTCTTCAGATGTTGGAGCATGGACCAATAAATCATCAATATACACCTCAACCCCTGGAATATCAGCAAAGGCATCAACCATGGTCTGGTGAAAGATCTCACTAGCGTTACAAATTCCCATGCCTAGCCTCACATACCTAAACTTTCCGAACGGGGTTACAAAACTCAGCATCTTAGATGACTTTTCATCCAGTGGTATCTGATGAAAGCCCTGCTTAGCATCTAAGGTTGTGAAAACTTTCGAGCCAGATATTCTACCAAATATCTCTGGTGTTGTTGGAATAGCACACTGTGCTCTAACTAGTTGTTTGTTCAGATACTGTGGGTTCAAACATAGCCTCATCTCACCTGATGGTTTATATGCCATCACTATAGGACACAGCCACTCAGATGGAGAAGTATCTCTCACTATAACACCCTGGTCTAACAGCTTATCAAGTTCTTTCTTTAACTTACCTCTTAGATTGTTGGGTACTAATCTAGGCGGTACAGCCTTTGGTTTAGCATTAGCCTTGAGAACTAACTCTACTGGTTCTCCTACCCTACCTAGTCCAGTAAACACATCCTTATAATCTGAAAGAACCTTATGTGATTTTGCACTTACCTGCTCTATTCTGACCTTGGGTAGTAAACCCAGATCCGTGATTGCTGGCATGCCTAATAACATCTGATTGTCATTATCAGTTACATAGAACTTTACAGTGGCAGTCTGACCATTCAGTACCACCACAGAGAGCTTGATCTTACCAATCACAGCAATCCCGGAACCACCATAACCCTCGAGACGTTTCCTTGTCCTTGTGACCTTGGACAAACCTAGCTTCAAAAACAAAGCCTTAGATATAGTACTACACTCTGCACCGGTATCAACTTTGGCTTCTACTGACTGATTGCATATCAAAACATTAAGTAACCACTTATTGTTTGAAACTACACCAGTACTCTCAATGTTATGCACATAAAAAACATTATCATCATCAGAACTACTTGATTCACATGCATCAATAACATTGATTTTCTGCTTGGACTCATGTGGTTTACCTTTAGCTCTACGTCCAGTCTTACACTTTCTAGCATAGTGTCCGCGGGTGTGACAAAGATTGCAGGCACGATTGTAGGCAGGACATCTGCCTTTGACATGAACACCTCCACAAAACTCACAGTCATTCACCATAGTACGCGGCTTAGCATCCATACTCCTCACTGCATCTGCTCTCTTGACGACTTCAGGCTCCTCTTGCACTGCCATCACACTGTTAACTCCATCTAACTGGGCCTTCTGATGATTAGCAATGATTTCCTTAGTACGTAGTTGTTGCTTTACCTCTTCTAATGTGATGTTTGTGTTAAGCTGTAGCTCTCTACTTAGCTCCTTGTCAGTCATACCTGCTAGCAGCCTAGTTCTAATCATGTCATTGCGGTGCTCTTGGTCCCAGTTGGTGCATTTATTAGCCAGCTCATGCACGTTTCTGATGAACTGCTCATTAGTTTCAGATGATAATTGCACCCTTGACCCAAGTAGTACAGCATAATGAAGATGATTGTCTCGAGGCATGAAATAATTATCAAAAGCCTCAATAGTTCTGTTGAACAATGTTTGATCACGATCTTCAGCTACTATATTATTTGCTGGATCTGCTGCACGTGGCTCTCTGACAGTTAGCTGCTCATATATGATCTCTGCTTCCTCCCCCATGGTATATATCAGGGTATCCACCTGTCTCTGTGCTGCCTTTTCATCCAGCCCAGAAGCACTTCTATACCTTAGGAACCGTCTCTTCCACTCAGGCCAACACCTCCCTGGGTCTGAAAAATCCATCTCCCTGGGCCTCCTTATCTTCATATCATCACCCATGATGGACAGCAAACAAGCACAGTTCAGTGACACCACAAGCAAAGTGATCCAAAATGCAGTCTACTTTCAACAGCCAGATTGCAGCAGCCAGGCCACAAATGTACACCCAGAATGTCTAAAAGCTTAGTCTATGACGCCATGTTATATTTCTTATATGTAAGTGTCATTGATGACTTGTAGGAAACTTGTGTATTTAAGATAAAGTCACAGAAAGTCACAGACAGGGTTATACAAGGAAACTCATGACAAGATGTCTGAATGTAGGAACGCAGTAAATAAAATATATGTAACAATAAATGTGATTGGCTTATCAACCAATGATCAGAGTTATCTGTACTACAAACATGAGTGCACAACTCTAAATCTCTGACATCTCCCCTCGCTCTACAATATTAAAACCAAACAGTCGTAGTCACATAACATAATCCTTGTGCCAAACTGGCTTCCTCCTATCACGGCTAGGGCGTGTCGGTGGGTCACAATGACGAGGGGCCTGATCTGCAGTTGGGCCAGGATCGCCCGGCACCGCTGATAACACTGGATCAGGCAAGCTCTCAGTGCGATCTGAATTATTGTCCTGACTGTCATACTTACCTCTGCCATTGGCGCTACTATTGGACTCGGGTCTAACAGCTAGGGGTGGGCTCAAGCTTATGTCTACGTTGCATGGCCTAATATCTACTCTATTTCTCCTAATCACACAGTGTTTGGCTTGTATATCATACGAGCGATCGCCCACTAATCCCTTCACTTTACCTGGTTTCCACTCACCTGATGCTGCCTTAAAGTACACCGTCTGACCTGCTATTAACCAATCCTTTTCTGCCTTTGCGTGGTTGTCATGATAATACTTATCTGCACTCTTGATATCTCCTAACTTTGCTCTGACAGCCTCTAGATCATAACCTTTGACCTTGTAACGATCGACTGAAACCGGATCAGAATCTCTTAGCACCCGACCTTGCAAGAGCTCAGCAGGTGAGGGAATGCCCTGGGCTACCGGTGTGTTTCGGATTGCCAGCAAACCCTGTAGCCAGTCAGTGCCCTCATCATAGCACTTCTTCATCATTGCTTTAATGGTACGAATTGACCTCTCGGATTGTCCATTACCAGATGCGTGTAAAGGAGAGCTAGTGACATGCTCTATGTTGAGACTCTTACAAAACTGTTTGAAATGGAAACTACTCAGCTGTGGACCATTGTCAGATACAATTTTATCAGGCTGTCCAAAATCAGCAAATATCTCCCTCAACGCCTGTACCACTGCACTACTCCCGATTCCACTTGACAGCCTCTTTACTACTGGCCATTTAGTAAGGTAATCGACTAAAAGTAAATAGTCTACACCATCAAGATAGAATAGATCAATACCAACTGTTTGGAATGGAGTGTTGGGAATTGCAAACGGAATCAGCGGTTCTCTTGTCTGATTGCCCTCTGACTTAGCGCATGAATCACATGCCAGACACTTCTCCTCAATTCTTCTACGCATACCCGGCCAGAACACAGATGTACTAGCCCGCTGGAGTGTTTTGGTTACACCCTGATGTGCCTTGTGAAGTGAATCCAATACCTCACATCTCAGAGCCACTGGTATGACTAGCCTACTGCCATAAAATACCACTCCATTAGCAATGCTAAGCGAATTTCTTAGACTATAGTATGCAGAAGCACTCCTAGCACAGTCCTTCTTGTTCGAAGGCCAACCATACTGAATATATCGAAGTAAGGTTTGCAACTCCTTATCATTAGCAGTGGCTGTTTGATATTTACTCAAGACATCCTCACTGCGGATAACTACTGAACACACAGACATTAGTGGATCTGAATCCAAATCCTCAAAGAGATCAGTATTCCTAGGGCATGATCGAGAGAGTGTATCTGCTAAAACCATCTCTTTACCTGGCTTGTAAACCATCTCAATCGGATATCCAAGCAACTTGAGTCTAATAGCTGCCAAACGAGGGGACAAGTCTCCGATTTCCTTTTCCATCAGCCCAAGCAAAGGTAAATGATCAGTTTCGACCTTAATAACCTCTTGGCCTAGACAGTAATATCTAAACTTCTTGCAAGCAAACAAGGTTGCCAACAACTCTTTCTCGATTTGACTATATCGACACTGACATTCAGTGAGTGATTTAGCTGCAAACTCAATAGGTTTCTCACCTTGTAACACAACAGCTCCGAGACTGTGCGACGATGCGTCTGCACTTAGAATCACATCAGAGGTGGGATTATAGTATGCTAGGGTAGGCGCGCTGGTTATGATACTTTTTATAGTATCAAATGCATCTTGTTGTTCCTTACACCAATAAAATGCACCCCTTCCCTTACAAGCATCTCTCAACGGACGACTATGCTCAGATAGATTAGGAATGAATTTCGCTAAATAATTTACGAATCCCAAAAATCTCTGAATTCCTTCTTTATCCTCAGGCACTGTCATTTTCTTAACAGCTTCGACTTTAGAATGACCTGCCTTAACACCTTCACCAGTTAGTTCGTGACCAAGAAAACTGATACAACTACCACCAATGACCGCTTTGCTAGGATTGAGTGTAAGCCCAATTGTTCTACATCTCTCAAGTACCTTTTCCAGTCTCACATCATGCTCTTCAGATGTTGGAGCATGGACCAATAAATCATCAATATACACCTCAACCCCTGGAATATCAGCAAAGGCATCAACCATGGTCTGGTGAAAGATCTCACTAGCGTTACAAATTCCCATGCCTAGCCTCACATACCTAAACTTTCCGAACGGGGTTACAAAACTCAGCATCTTAGATGACTTTTCATCCAGTGGTATCTGATGAAAGCCCTGCTTAGCATCTAAGGTTGTGAAAACTTTCGAGCCAGATATTCTACCAAATATCTCTGGTGTTGTTGGAATAGCACACTGTGCTCTAACTAGTTGTTTGTTCAGATACTGTGGGTTCAAACATAGCCTCATCTCACCTGATGGTTTATATGCCATCACTATAGGACACAGCCACTCAGATGGAGAAGTATCTCTCACTATAACACCCTGGTCTAACAGCTTATCAAGTTCTTTCTTTAACTTACCTCTTAGATTGTTGGGTACTAATCTAGGCGGTACAGCCTTTGGTTTAGCATTAGCCTTGAGAACTAACTCTACTGGTTCTCCTACCCTACCTAGTCCAGTAAACACATCCTTATAATCTGAAAGAACCTTATGTGATTTTGCACTTACCTGCTCTATTCTGACCTTGGGTAGTAAACCCAGATCCGTGATTGCTGGCATGCCTAATAACATCTGATTGTCATTATCAGTTACATAGAACTTTACAGTGGCAGTCTGACCATTCAGTACCACCACAGAGAGCTTGATCTTACCAATCACAGCAATCCCGGAACCACCATAACCCTCGAGACGTTTCCTTGTCCTTGTGACCTTGGACAAACCTAGCTTCAAAAACAAAGCCTTAGATATAGTACTACACTCTGCACCGGTATCAACTTTGGCTTCTACTGACTGATTGCATATCAAAACATTAAGTAACCACTTATTGTTTGAAACTACACCAGTACTCTCAATGTTATGCACATAAAAAACATTATCATCATCAGAACTACTTGATTCACATGCATCAATAACATTGATTTTCTGCTTGGACTCATGTGGTTTACCTTTAGCTCTACGTCCAGTCTTACACTTTCTAGCATAGTGTCCGCGGGTGTGACAAAGATTGCAGGCACGATTGTAGGCAGGACATCTGCCTTTGACATGAACACCTCCACAAAACTCACAGTCATTCACCATAGTACGCGGCTTAGCATCCATACTCCTCACTGCATCTGCTCTCTTGACGACTTCAGGCTCCTCTTGCACTGCCATCACACTGTTAACTCCATCTAACTGGGCCTTCTGATGATTAGCAATGATTTCCTTAGTACGTAGTTGTTGCTTTACCTCTTCTAATGTGATGTTTGTGTTAAGCTGTAGCTCTCTACTTAGCTCCTTGTCAGTCATACCTGCTAGCAGCCTAGTTCTAATCATGTCATTGCGGTGCTCTTGGTCCCAGTTGGTGCATTTATTAGCCAGCTCATGCACGTTTCTGATGAACTGCTCATTAGTTTCAGATGATAATTGCACCCTTGACCCAAGTAGTACAGCATAATGAAGATGATTGTCTCGAGGCATGAAATAATTATCAAAAGCCTCAATAGTTCTGTTGAACAATGTTTGATCACGATCTTCAGCTACTATATTATTTGCTGGATCTGCTGCACGTGGCTCTCTGACAGTTAGCTGCTCATATATGATCTCTGCTTCCTCCCCCATGGTATATATCAGGGTATCCACCTGTCTCTGTGCTGCCTTTTCATCCAGCCCAGAAGCACTTCTATACCTTAGGAACCGTCTCTTCCACTCAGGCCAACACCTCCCTGGGTCTGAAAAATCCATCTCCCTGGGCCTCCTTATCTTCATATCATCACCCATGATGGACAGCAAACAAGCACAGTTCAGTGACACCACAAGCAAAGTGATCCAAAATGCAGTCTACTTTCAACAGCCAGATTGCAGCAGCCAGGCCACAAATGTACACCCAGAATGTCACAAAGCTTAGTCTATGACGCCATGTTATATTTCTTATATGTAAGAGTCATTGATGACTTGTAAGAGACTAGTATATTTCAGATAAAGTCACAGAAAGTTACAGACAAGGTTATACAATGAAACTCATGTCAAGATGTCTGAAAGTAGGAACGCAGTGAATAAAATATAATGTAACAATAAATGTGATTGGCTTATCAACCAATGATCAGAGTTATCTGTACTACAAACATGAGTGCACAACTCTAAATCTCTGACATCTCCCCTCGCTCTACAATATTAAAACCAAACAGTCGTAGTCACATAACATAATCCTTGTGCCAAACTGGCTTCCTCCTATCACGGCTAGGGCGTGTCGGTGGGTCACAATGACGAGGGGCCTGATCTGCAGTTGGGCCAGGATCGCCCGGCACCGCTGATAACACTGGATCAGGCAAGCTCTCAGTGCGATCTGAATTATTGTCCTGACTGTCATACTTACCTCTGCCATTGGCGCTACTATTGGACTCGGGTCTAACAGCTAGGGGTGGGCTCAAGCTTATGTCTACGTTGCATGGCCTAATATCTACTCTATTTCTCCTAATCACACAGTGTTTGGCTTGTATATCATACGAGCGATCGCCCACTAATCCCTTCACTTTACCTGGTTTCCACTCACCTGATGCTGCCTTAAAGTACACCGTCTGACCTGCTATTAACCAATCCTTTTCTGCCTTTGCGTGGTTGTCATGATAATACTTATCTGCACTCTTGATATCTCCTAACTTTGCTCTGACAGCCTCTAGATCATAACCTTTGACCTTGTAACGATCGACTGAAACCGGATCAGAATCTCTTAGCACCCGACCTTGCAAGAGCTCAGCAGGTGAGGGAATGCCCTGGGCTACCGGTGTGTTTCGGATTGCCAGCAAACCCTGTAGCCAGTCAGTGCCCTCATCATAGCACTTCTTCATCATTGCTTTAATGGTACGAATTGACCTCTCGGATTGTCCATTACCAGATGCGTGTAAAGGAGAGCTAGTGACATGCTCTATGTTGAGACTCTTACAAAACTGTTTGAAATGGAAACTACTCAGCTGTGGACCATTGTCAGATACAATTTTATCAGGCTGTCCAAAATCAGCAAATATCTCCCTCAACGCCTGTACCACTGCACTACTCCCGATTCCACTTGACAGCCTCTTTACTACTGGCCATTTAGTAAGGTAATCGACTAAAAGTAAATAGTCTACACCATCAAGATAGAATAGATCAATACCAACTGTTTGGAATGGAGTGTTGGGAATTGCAAACGGAATCAGCGGTTCTCTTGTCTGATTGCCCTCTGACTTAGCGCATGAATCACATGCCAGACACTTCTCCTCAATTCTTCTACGCATACCCGGCCAGAACACAGATGTACTAGCCCGCTGGAGTGTTTTGGTTACACCCTGATGTGCCTTGTGAAGTGAATCCAATACCTCACATCTCAGAGCCACTGGTATGACTAGCCTACTGCCATAAAATACCACTCCATTAGCAATGCTAAGCGAATTTCTTAGACTATAGTATGCAGAAGCACTCCTAGCACAGTCCTTCTTGTTCGAAGGCCAACCATACTGAATATATCGAAGTAAGGTTTGCAACTCCTTATCATTAGCAGTGGCTGTTTGATATTTACTCAAGACATCCTCACTGCGGATAACTACTGAACACACAGACATTAGTGGATCTGAATCCAAATCCTCAAAGAGATCAGTATTCCTAGGGCATGATCGAGAGAGTGTATCTGCTAAAACCATCTCTTTACCTGGCTTGTAAACCATCTCAATCGGATATCCAAGCAACTTGAGTCTAATAGCTGCCAAACGAGGGGACAAGTCTCCGATTTCCTTTTCCATCAGCCCAAGCAAAGGTAAATGATCAGTTTCGACCTTAATAACCTCTTGGCCTAGACAGTAATATCTAAACTTCTTGCAAGCAAACAAGGTTGCCAACAACTCTTTCTCGATTTGACTATATCGACACTGACATTCAGTGAGTGATTTAGCTGCAAACTCAATAGGTTTCTCACCTTGTAACACAACAGCTCCGAGACTGTGCGACGATGCGTCTGCACTTAGAATCACATCAGAGGTGGGATTATAGTATGCTAGGGTAGGCGCGCTGGTTATGATACTTTTTATAGTATCAAATGCATCTTGTTGTTCCTTACACCAATAAAATGCACCCCTTCCCTTACAAGCATCTCTCAACGGACGACTATGCTCAGATAGATTAGGAATGAATTTCGCTAAATAATTTACGAATCCCAAAAATCTCTGAATTCCTTCTTTATCCTCAGGCACTGTCATTTTCTTAACAGCTTCGACTTTAGAATGACCTGCCTTAACACCTTCACCAGTTAGTTCGTGACCAAGAAAACTGATACAACTACCACCAATGACCGCTTTGCTAGGATTGAGTGTAAGCCCAATTGTTCTACATCTCTCAAGTACCTTTTCCAGTCTCACATCATGCTCTTCAGATGTTGGAGCATGGACCAATAAATCATCAATATACACCTCAACCCCTGGAATATCAGCAAAGGCATCAACCATGGTCTGGTGAAAGATCTCACTAGCGTTACAAATTCCCATGCCTAGCCTCACATACCTAAACTTTCCGAACGGGGTTACAAAACTCAGCATCTTAGATGACTTTTCATCCAGTGGTATCTGATGAAAGCCCTGCTTAGCATCTAAGGTTGTGAAAACTTTCGAGCCAGATATTCTACCAAATATCTCTGGTGTTGTTGGAATAGCACACTGTGCTCTAACTAGTTGTTTGTTCAGATACTGTGGGTTCAAACATAGCCTCATCTCACCTGATGGTTTATATGCCATCACTATAGGACACAGCCACTCAGATGGAGAAGTATCTCTCACTATAACACCCTGGTCTAACAGCTTATCAAGTTCTTTCTTTAACTTACCTCTTAGATTGTTGGGTACTAATCTAGGCGGTACAGCCTTTGGTTTAGCATTAGCCTTGAGAACTAACTCTACTGGTTCTCCTACCCTACCTAGTCCAGTAAACACATCCTTATAATCTGAAAGAACCTTATGTGATTTTGCACTTACCTGCTCTATTCTGACCTTGGGTAGTAAACCCAGATCCGTGATTGCTGGCATGCCTAATAACATCTGATTGTCATTATCAGTTACATAGAACTTTACAGTGGCAGTCTGACCATTCAGTACCACCACAGAGAGCTTGATCTTACCAATCACAGCAATCCCGGAACCACCATAACCCTCGAGACGTTTCCTTGTCCTTGTGACCTTGGACAAACCTAGCTTCAAAAACAAAGCCTTAGATATAGTACTACACTCTGCACCGGTATCAACTTTGGCTTCTACTGACTGATTGCATATCAAAACATTAAGTAACCACTTATTGTTTGAAACTACACCAGTACTCTCAATGTTATGCACATAAAAAACATTATCATCATCAGAACTACTTGATTCACATGCATCAATAACATTGATTTTCTGCTTGGACTCATGTGGTTTACCTTTAGCTCTACGTCCAGTCTTACACTTTCTAGCATAGTGTCCGCGGGTGTGACAAAGATTGCAGGCACGATTGTAGGCAGGACATCTGCCTTTGACATGAACACCTCCACAAAACTCACAGTCATTCACCATAGTACGCGGCTTAGCATCCATACTCCTCACTGCATCTGCTCTCTTGACGACTTCAGGCTCCTCTTGCACTGCCATCACACTGTTAACTCCATCTAACTGGGCCTTCTGATGATTAGCAATGATTTCCTTAGTACGTAGTTGTTGCTTTACCTCTTCTAATGTGATGTTTGTGTTAAGCTGTAGCTCTCTACTTAGCTCCTTGTCAGTCATACCTGCTAGCAGCCTAGTTCTAATCATGTCATTGCGGTGCTCTTGGTCCCAGTTGGTGCATTTATTAGCCAGCTCATGCACGTTTCTGATGAACTGCTCATTAGTTTCAGATGATAATTGCACCCTTGACCCAAGTAGTACAGCATAATGAAGATGATTGTCTCGAGGCATGAAATAATTATCAAAAGCCTCAATAGTTCTGTTGAACAATGTTTGATCACGATCTTCAGCTACTATATTATTTGCTGGATCTGCTGCACGTGGCTCTCTGACAGTTAGCTGCTCATATATGATCTCTGCTTCCTCCCCCATGGTATATATCAGGGTATCCACCTGTCTCTGTGCTGCCTTTTCATCCAGCCCAGAAGCACTTCTATACCTTAGGAACCGTCTCTTCCACTCAGGCCAACACCTCCCTGGGTCTGAAAAATCCATCTCCCTGGGCCTCCTTATCTTCATATCATCACCCATGATGGACAGCAAACAAGCACAGTTCAGTGACACCACAAGCAAAGTGATCCAAAATGCAGTCTACTTTCAACAGCCAGATTGCAGCAGCCAGGCCACAAATGTACACCCAGAATGTC
>ERZ1740060.779-NODE-779-length-13711-cov-5.416374_pt1 | contig 13711 bp, 12 predicted proteins | sample MGYA00581743_ERZ1740060 | MGnify/ENA primary metagenome ERZ1740060 (study PRJEB43018, sample SAMN04849235) | marine metagenome | isolation source: floating plastic debris | place: Pacific Ocean | collected 2008-08-27 | study: EMG produced TPA metagenomics assembly...
TTCGCGACACTCTGTGAGTCAGGTTTGTCGCGAAACGCTTTAGTCTTTCCCGCGACGACCAATGCCAAAAGTGCAATTCTCAAGGTAATTTCAGGGCGACACGAAGGCGACTTCGCATCGACTTCTGGTCAGTTGGGTGATGCCAATCAAGGCCTAGAAAAATATATTTAAAAACAAATGTTTATTGCGATTTTGGCTGCCCAGATTTGTAGGTAAAAAAATCATCCATCCTTGTATGATACGCAACGTCATCACGTGAACTCTATCACAAATTGCTCGGTTTAGGACGCTCGTTTAGAACGTATACATCGAACGAGGGTTTGGTAAAAATCGGAGCAGACACACGTGTCCTTTTGTCTTTGCTTCGAGCAGATCGAAACCTCTGAGATGGTAGCGAGTGCGCCGCGTTTTGTTGCGGCTGTGTGTTTGTGACGTAAATGGTGAAAGTTATAGATCCATGGGGCCCGCGTTCCGATGGCGCGTGGGCCCCGGGATCCTAAGGCCCAGACGCGATTTATCTGTGCTTTGTGACAACAGATCTTGTGGCGTGCGTGATCAGGTCGAGGGATCATTGAGCGATGATCTATCGTGAGCCGCGGCCAATGCGTCGACCAATGCGCTTTGCGTAGCTCTGCACAATGCTGATCAGATGATCTGGCCGTATCAGCGGCACGTTTTTCGCGGGATTTCTGAGATAGATGTCCGCGTGAGACCGAACGTTCATGCCGTTTCGGTCTCACGTCAGAAAAGGAACGTCTGCTGGTTGAGACGTGTCACTAGGTGCGCCGCGCCCTAACATGGCGCCCGGCACAAGGTTTTCGGGCCTGATAGGCGGCCCAGACGTGGAGATCGCGGATCAGTGCAAAAAGACGGGCGTTTCCGCGCGATTTCTTTGCGAAATGAAGACAGGCATCTGAACGGGCAATGTGATGCTCCGATCCGGCGCGGTATATGCCGGCGCTTGAGGGGCAGAGGCCTTGAAGGCACGGCGCGCGGCCAGATTTTCGAGGGCCTTGATGCGGCCGGCTCGAGCAGTTTCAAAGTAGTTAGTCATCGTTTTGTGTCCCTATAGCTAGTGCAACTTTCTTTCACCACTAAACAAACACACTCGCTACACAATGCTGACACTGTTGGAAGAACAGGGCGAATTTTCGATTAAGTTACGAAAATTTATAGCTTTTTGTGAGAGCATTCAGTGACATTTCAAGAGTATTGCGCCTCGATCAAGAGCGGACACCATCCTTTGTGATCAGAGGCGGAAATTGCCCTTATTTGTCGCAACAGCGTAGGTCGCAGAGGTGATACTAATCACGATAGAGCAACACTCTGCGCCGCTTTTCTGCCGATTCCGGCCAGAATCGAGCGATTTTCTTGTCTCGCGTGTTTTCGAATTGTGGACGTTCTGTGACAGAGCGCTTTTCAAGCGCGCCCAATCTACGCGGACCAGGTCACAATCGGCCCGTCTGGAAGCTCGGGTTTGTATCCAGGAATTCTGTTGACCAGTGTTCGAAACCTTCAGCGCGAGGCGTTCCCAGATGCCATTAATCCCTGGACACCGCCTGAAGAGGATGACGCATGCTCAAAAAACGCTGCGCGCCGTTGCGACGGGATGTCGGGGTCACAAACGGTCTTTTCCTGTCTGGCGTCGATAAGTCTGGCTGGACGGGCAGAAAGAGCGCATGAGGAGGGGGTCAAATGAGGCGGCCAGAAGGTCTTGTTGTGTCAAAACTGTGGCGGGATTGGGGCTTTTGTTCGACCATTTTCAAGTGCCGGGAAAAGGCTGAATTTTACTACATTTTATCATATGTTTAGCGCTAGATACCTGCCGTGCTTGACTGGTCAGGAAATCATCCATGTCCCGACGAAAAACTGACCTGTCGGGTTCGAGAATTTTAGAATTGTTCGAACAGGCGGTTCCATCAATCCTGCACAAGGTCGAGCCCAGCCTCGATTTGTGGAAGTGGTAACGAGTACATGATGCATCCTGAACTACGTGAAAGCGCAGTTATCGGTGGGTCGCCCGTACAGTGAGGCCCGCGCTGCGGTAACGGCGTGGGTCTTACGATCTCTCAAATGAGGCTGTCGGTGCGATTGGGGATCCGACAGGTGACGGGGACAGGCGATATCCGGCAAGGATGTCGGTAATGAGTAGGGGGAAAAGTGCGATGCAGAATGAGTTCTTCCGCGACAGCAATAGCGTAGACGCTTATCCGTTACGGCGTAGCGATCTGGAAACTCGTGAGAGGCGGCGTTTTTCTCTCGCTGTTTTGACAATCGGCTTTGGCGTGTTCCTGGTCGCGGAACTCTTCTCTTCGTCCCTGCTCTCCGGGGCCGGTCGTGAATTGTACAACACCTTGTTGCACCTCCCCAAAGCTCTCTTCTGACATTCGGGTCGATCCTATCGGTGTCTCCCACACTTTCGACCTCGGTTTGCCCCTTTCTACCGGACCCAGCAGGCAAGATTGGTGGCTCCTAAGCGCTTTGGCTCCCTGACGTCCAAATCCGACGTGTATACGCCCGAGAGGTCTTTGTTTTTCGGAGCGTGTTGCGTAAGGGTGAAGCCAGTGCGAAGGGGAAGCGATGGGCGATACGCGCGAGGCAGACGACAGCGCGGAGCAGGATAGCGCGCGTGAAGACGATGCCTACCGGCTCGACCGACAGGTTGTCGCGCGCATATCCTTTGCTTTGGACACCGGCGATCGGGCGATGTTGCTCGATGCACTTGAGCCCTTGCACGCGGCTGACATTGCCGACCTTCTCGAACAGATAAACGCCTTTGACCGGCGTCGCCTGATCGAGCTCTACGGCAATGCCTTCGACGGCGACATCCTGTCGGAACTGGACGAGAGCGTCCGTGAGAGCGTGATCGGGTTATTGCCGCAAGACGTTCTCGTTGAGGCGGTGCGCGATCTCGAAAGCGATGATGTCGTCGATCTGGTCGAAGATCTGGAAGGTGACCAGCAAGCCGCCATTCTGGATGCTCTGGAAGCCCCGGACAGGATCGCGGTTGAGCAGTCGCTCACTTATCCGGAATACTCCGCCGGTCGCCTGATGCAACGCGAAGTCGTGATGGCGCCAGAGCACTGGACCGTGGGCGACGCCATCGATTTCATGCGGAAACATGATGATCTGCCGCAACAGTTCTATCATGTCACATTGGTGGATCCAAAGCTGCGACCTGTGGGCAATGTCACTCTGGGTCGTTTGATGGGGTCTCGTCGCGACGTGTCTTTAAAGTCGATCGCCGAAGAGACGTTTCACGTCATTCCGGTCACCCAGCCGGAAGCGGACGTCGCTTATGCGTTCAATCAATATCATCTGATTTCTGCACCGGTGGTGGATGAAACCGAGCGGCTGGTCGGTGTCATCACGATCGACGACGCGATGGTCGTGCTCGATGAAGAGGCCGAAGAGGATATTTTGCGCCTTGCAGGGGTCAGCGAAGAGGGCAGTCTGTCCGACACGGTGCTCAGCACGACACGACGGCGTCTGCCCTGGCTGGCGGTTAATCTGGCCACAGCGATCCTCGCTTCTGTCGTCATTTCGCTGTTCGAGGCAGCGATTGCACAGATTGTCGCCTTGGCTGTGCTGATGCCGATTGTCGCCTCGATGGGAGGCAACGCCGGAACGCAGAGCCTGACCGTGGCCGTGCGCGCCATCGCCACGCGCGATCTCACCGGATCAAACATGTGGCGCTTCATCCGGCGTGAGGTAATGGTGGGTTTGGTCAACGGGCTGGTATTTGCGCTGGTGATGGGCGTTGTCGGGGTCGTCTGGTTCGGCGGGCCCGAACTGGGCTACGTCATCGCGGCGGCCATGGTGATAAATCTTGTCATGGCGGGTCTGGCGGGCACCGTTGTACCGGTCGTGCTGGAACGCTTTGGGATCGATCCGGCGCTGGCCTCCGGTACATTCGTGACCACCGTGACGGATGTTGTGGGCTTCTTTGCCTTTCTGGGGCTGGCCACGCTTATGCTGCTGTGAGAGGACCATGACAGATCTCGCTCTGATCAAGGCGGAGGCGCGGAAGGCAGCCTTCGCGCGACGCAAACTGGCGCATGCCGCTGCCACATCAGCGCAGGCGGCGCAATTGTCGGCCTTTCTCGCTGGATATCGTGGCGCGCCACTGGCGGGTTACATGCCCATCCGAACCGAGATCGATCCACTGCCCGCGATGGCGGAGGCCGCCGCCCATGGACCCGTTGGTGTCCCTGTGATCGAGGCGGAAGGTCTGCCGCTCCATTTCTCGCGATGGCAGCCCGATGGTGCCTTGCGCGCCGGCCCGTTTGGCGCACAGGTGCCCGAAACCGACGATTTTTTTGAACCGGAAATCGTGATTGTGCCCCTCGTCGCGTTTGATCGCTCAGGCGGGCGCCTTGGCTATGGCGGTGGCTTTTATGACCGAACTCTGGAACGTTTGAGAGCGCGGCGTCCGACACTGGCGGTCGGATTCGCATTCACGATGCAGGAAGCGACAGATCTGCCTCTGGAACCCACCGATCAGCCGCTGGACCTTATCGTCACGGAATCCGGTGTTATCGAGTTTTAGCTCTAATTCTCAGCGTTCGCGCCGCTCAAAGCCGATCGGCCAACGCTTGTTCCATATCGAAGATTGTCGCGCGCATCGCTGCGGAATCGGTGATCACAAAGCCCTCGACCGGGCGTTGCGTATCCACGATTGTAAAGATCACGACCAAGAGAAACCCCGAGAAGACGAAGGTGCGCCACGTCAAATCCCGACCGACAAAGCCCGCGCGATTGCCGAGAAGAAACAGCGCCGTCATGGCCAGCGCCAGAACCATGCCTTGCGTGAATTCTGACACCGGGTTGGAGAGCGTTTTCACCCTGTCAAGGTGCTGATCCAGCACGGAGTTGATCGCTCCTGCCACAAAGGTCTTGACAGGTGGTGGAACAGGGTCCGCCGTGGCCTTCAGCGTCAGCGGCCAGAGCTGTGCCTGCGCCGTGATGGAGCGGTCGATGAATTCCTGCACATCGTCGAGCGTTTCCATCCGGGTATCCGGTGTAATGACCCGGGTCTTGGCGTAGGCCAGAAGGGCCCTTTGAAGATCCGCGCGAGCCGGGTCCGGCACAAAATCGGCCCGCAAAAACGCTGTGCCAATCGCCGCAGCCTCGTCAAAAAGAGCGCTTTTGCGCTCCTGTGCGACGCTGAGCGCGTTTCCGAAGCTGAACGCCAGTAACAGTCCCAGAAGCGCGAGAATGGCTGCAAGCGTCGTCTCGCCTGTCACGAGGTCGACGTTCTTTCCGGCCGCCAGTCGTGCATTTCTCCGGTTTCGCCCTGTCAGAAAACCGATAACCGCGGTCGTGGGCAGCGCCACAATCAGGATTGCACCAAGCACGTAAATTGACAACGAAGGGACTGCAATCTGATCGTAAAAATCGCCTGGGTTCACGACTGGCCTCGCGTCTGAGTTTTTCCGTCCTGCGCGCAGGCGTAAGCGGAGTGTAGCAAGTCTTTCCTACCGGCCGAAAGTTAGAATTTGAGCAAAGAGCCGTGGAGGTCTGCGGAGACTGAATTCTTTGGCCACCTGTCTTATCCGCAGCAAGGTTGGACAAGATCGGCGCTTGCCGCGGCGTCTCGCGCAGCCTAACACCTAACACATGCGACTTCTTTTTCTTGGTGATGTCATGGGCCGCGCGGGCCGTGCAGCGGTGATCGACCGCGTGGCCAGCCTGCGGGCGCGGCTCAAGGCCGATTTCATTGTGATCAACGCAGAGAATGCCTCGGCGGGTGCGGGTCTTACCGCGGCGCATGCAATGTCACTGTTAGACGCTGGCGCGGATTGTCTGACGCTGGGCGATCACGCTTTCGACCAGCGCGATATGCTGCAGTTCATCGATACCGAGCCTCGCATCCTTCGCCCGCTCAACTATGCCAAAGATGTGCCCGGGCGCGGTCATCGTGTCTTTACCGATGCGCGCGGACGCAAGGTGTTGGTGACACAGGTCCTCGGTCAGGTCTTTATGAAGAGGCCCTTCGATGATCCCTTTTCCGCCATTGACGCGGTGCTGCGCGCCCATCCTCGGGGAGGCGCGGTGCAGGCGTCACTTGTGGACATCCATTGCGAAGCGACATCCGAGAAAATGGGGATGGGTCATTTCTGCGACGGTCGGGCCAGTGTGGTCGTTGGCACCCATACCCATGTACCGACAGCCGATGTTCAGATCCTGCCCGGGGGTACAGCGTTCCAGAGCGATGCCGGCATGTGTGGGGATTACCTCAGCGTTATTGGCATGGACAAAGCCGAGCCCATGCGCCGTTTCGTGACCGGAATGAGCAAGGAGCGTTTCACGCCCGCGATGGGGGACGCCACGTTGTGCGGGCTTTTCATCGAGACAAACGACGCAACTGGCGCCGCTGAACGTGTCGAGATGATCCGGGACGGTGGGCGCTTGTGCCCTGCGGCACCTGATGTGACCCATGGCTGAGAAGTTTGGACTTTTCGCCATGCTGCTGTTGCTTGGCGCGGGTTGGGGGCTTTGTATCCCGCTCACCGTCATCGCTGTCAGCACCGGGTATCAACCGGCTGGTCTGGTCTTCTGGCAGGTCTCCATTGTGGCCCTCATGATGACCGCGCTCACTCTTGCGCGGGGCAAACGGCTGCCGCTGGACCCCAAAAGCCTCCGTATTTACGGCGTTGTCGCGTTTCTGGGGGCACTTTTACCGGACACAGCATATTACGCAGCGGCGCCCTATCTCTCGGGCGGTGTTCTGTCGATCCTGCTGTCGAGCGCGCCGCTCTTTACCTTTCTGATCGCGATGAGCCTGGGCACAGACAGGTTCGCGCTTCGGCGAATGATGGGGCTGGTCTGCGGGATGCTGGGGATTGTGATCCTGTTCGGTCCTCAGGCCGATCTGCCACAAGGTATCTCTTACCTCGTCATCGGTCTCGCGCTGCTGGCGCCGCTGGGATATGCCAGCGAGAGCAACTACGTCGCCACGGCCGATCTGCGAGATATGGGGCCGATCCGCTTGCTGGCCGGAGCGTCGATTGTCGCGGCTCTGTTCAGCCTGCCAGCGGCGTTGGCCACGGGCCAGTTTATCTCGCCGTTGCCGCCTTGGGGCGCGCCGGAAGCCGCAATTCTCACCAGTTCCATTATTCACGGCTCGACCTATGCCGGGTATGTCTGGCTGAACCGTCGCGCAGGCCCGACCTTTGCCGCGCAATCGGCATATCTGGTCACGGGCTTTGGTGTGTTGTGGTCGATGGTGCTTTTGGGAGAGACCTACAGCGGTCTCTTTTGGGCAGCGTTCGCGCTGATGTGTGTCGGCGTGGTTCTTGTGCAACCGCGCCGCGCGCCCAAGGCGGTGGCCGTCTGAGGGCTTGCGCGCCTTGCCTTGCGGTAGCGTCCGGGCAACAGTGTCGCGAATGACCGGTGATGCGATCCCTAATCCATGCAACTGATCGAACTGTCCCAGCCCGAGCAGGCCTTTGCGGCGCTGGCCGTTGTGGCCGTGATGTTCGTGCTGTTCATTCGCGAGGTCTACGCCACAGAGGTCGTGGCACTGGGCGGTGTGGCTGTACTTCTGGCGCTGGGGATTTTGCCCTATGAGGCGGGGCTTGCCGTGCTGGCCAACCCGGCGCCCTGGACCATTGCGGGCATGTTCATCATCATGGGCGCCCTCGTGCGCACAGGCGCGCTGGATGCTTTCACCAATCTTGCGGACCGACATGCGCAGGAAAGCCCAAAACGCGCGATCGGCTTGATGCTGATCTTTGTCGTCATAGGATCGGCCTTTATGAACAACACACCTGTGGTTGTTGTCATGATCCCCGTCATTGTTCAGTTGGCGCGGACGCTTGGGGTCACGGCGTCAAAACTGCTGATTCCGCTAAGCTACGCGGCCATCCTGGGCGGCACGCTGACCCTGATAGGGACGTCGACGAACCTGCTTGTTGACGGGGTGGCCCGAACCCAGGGGCTCGCCCCGTTCACGATTTTCGAGGTCACACCCCTCGCGCTTTGCCTGGTCGTCTGGGGCGCAGTTTACATGTATTTCGTGGCCCCCCGGCTTTTGCCAGATCGCGAAAGCATGGCCGACATGCTGTCGGACCGCTCAAAGATGAAGTTTTTCACCGAGGCCGTGATCCCGCCCGACAGCAATCTGATCGGCAGGGAGGTGACGGGCGTGCAGCTTTTCAAGCGCGAGGGCGTGCGGTTGATCGACGTGATCCGCGGAGACGTCTCTCTGAGGCGTGATCTGACGGGGGTCGAGCTTCAGGTGGGGGACCGCGTGGTTCTGCGCACGCAGATGACCGAACTGCTGAGCCTGCAACGCAACAAAAGCCTGAAACGTGTGGATCAGGTTTCGGCCGTGGCGACAAGCACAGTCGAGGTGCTGATCACGCCGGGATGCAAGATGGTGGGGCGCTCGCTGGGATCGCTGCGGTTGCGACGCCGTTTCGGGGTCTATCCTCTCGCGGTGCATCGGCGGAACCAGAACATCGGTCGGCAGCTCGATGAACTGATCGTACGGGTCGGGGACACGCTGCTGCTGGAAGGCGCACCGGAGGATATCAAGCGTCTGGCAACGGAAATGGACCTTGTGGACGTCACCCAGCCCACGGAACGGGCCTATCGCAGGGGGCATGCGCCCGTGGCATTGGCCGCGCTGGCCGGCATCGTGATCCTGGCGGCCCTGGGGGTCGCACCGATCCTGCCGCTGACCGTGATCGCGCTTGCGATTGTTTTGTTGGCGCGCTGCATCGACCCGGACGAAGCCTTTGGCTTTGTAGAAGGGCGACTGCTCGCGCTGATTTTTGCCATGCTGGCGGTGGGGGCGGCGTTGCAGGCCTCGGGTGCGGTGGAGATGATCGTGCAGGCGGTGTCTCCGGTTCTGGTCGGCCTGCCGCCCGTTCTGGTGATCTGGATCGTTTATCTGCTGACCTCGGTTCTGACGGAGCTTGTCAGCAACAATGCGGTGGCCGTGGTCGTGACGCCGATTGCGATCGGATTGGCGGGGTCACTTGGCTTCGATCCCAGACCTCTGGTGGTTGCGGTCATGGTCGCAGCCTCTGCCAGTTTCGCCACACCGATCGGCTATCAGACCAACACGCTTGTCTACGGTCCCGGAGGCTACCGTTTCACCGATTTCATGAAAGTCGGTATCCCGCTCAACCTGTCGATCGGGCTGTTGGCGAGCGTTCTTATTCCTTTCATCTGGCCGTTATAGGATGACATCGGCGACGATTTGCGCAACGCATGAGAACGTTCTTGGCACATTGCTCCGGCAAGGGCATTGTCGCTTCCGGAGGTGCCGATGTTAAAGAACGCTCTGATTTTGCTGTTTTCTCTGGGGCTGCTTGCGGCCTGCGACAGTCGCGATACAACGCAACGGGACCCACAGCCACTGCTCTATCCCAACGAGACGCCCGAACTGCGCCTGCTCGTCAATGAATATGCAGATCTCTACGAGGTGCCGCGACCGCTGGTGCATAAGGTGATCCAGAGGGAAAGCGATTACCGCCCGAAGGCGCGCAATGGTCCCTACTATGGAATGATGCAGATCCTGCCCGCCACGGCACGCGGCATGGGGTTTGAAGGACAGCCAGAGGACCTGCTGGATGCAGAAACCAACCTGACCTATGCGGTGAAATACCTGCGCGGCGCATGGCTGGTCTCTGATGGCGATATGGATGAGGCCGTGATGTGGTATGCCCGCGGCTATTACTACGAGGCGCGTGACCGCTGCATGCTGGTCGAAACCGGATTGCGCACACGGGAAGTGGCCCGCCATTGCCGCTCGGCCTAGGCTGACTTATAGACGACACGATAGTCAGAGAGTTGATCGGAGGGCGCCATGGCCGGCCATTCCAAATGGGCGAATATCCAGCACCGCAAGGGACGGCAGGACGCGGTGCGGGCGAAGCTTTTTTCCAAGCTGTCCAAAGAGATCACTGTCGCGGCCAAAATGGGCGATCCGGATCCCGATAAAAATCCACGCCTGCGTCTGGCCGTAAAGGAGGCCAGAGGCCAGTCGATGCCCAAGGATAACATCGAGCGAGCCATCAAAAAGGCCGCCGGTGGTGAAGGCGACGAATACGAAGAGATCCGGTATGAAGGCTATGGACCCGGTGGTGTGGCTGTCATTGTCGAGGCGATGACCGATAACCGCAACCGCACCGCATCAACCGTGCGGTCGACCTTTACGAAAGCTGGCGGCAATCTGGGCGAGACCGGCAGCGTGGGTTTCATGTTCGAGCGCAAGGGCGCAGTGAGCTATCCGGTAGAGGTGGGCGATGCCGATACCGTCCTGATGGCCGCGATTGAGGCGGGCGCCGAGGATGTGGAAAGCGGCGAAGATGGTCATCTGATCTGGTGTGCAGATACCGACCTCAATGATGTCTCCAATGCTTTGGAAGCCGAGTTGGGCGAGTCGGAATCAACCAAGCTGGCCTGGCGGCCCACCACGACGACGGAACTCGACCTTGAGGGCATGCAAAAGCTCATGCGCCTCATCGACGCGCTGGAAGACGATGACGATGTGCAGAATGTAACCACGAATTTTGAAGCCTCAGATGAGGTCATGGCGCAGCTGGCGGCGGAATAAGCCCAGAATTTCGAAAGGAAAAAGCGCTTAAAGTCTCTCACAGACCGCTTTTGACGTTGAGGCAGGCTTGTGGCGCACGGCGCTGTTGGCTCTAGCGCTTTACACAGTATCTGACGCTGATGTTGACAAAGCTGAGGTACTGACACCCCCGAGCGCCGGGACATTCATCGACAGCGTTTCGGCAACCGTCATAGCAGCCGTAATCATCGACGACGACAAACCTGCCCTATGGCAGCGACGGCTCGCTCCTCATCACCTTAGCCATACAAATGACCCGGCCTGCACTCATGCGGTTTTGCACCATCACGCGTGTCCTGCCGGTCGCCCGCAAGCTTTGCGCGGGCCGACCGCGCAACCGATCTTAAAGTGTGAAATGCCGTGGTTGGGTCGTGTCCCCTCGAACACGACTGGCCTCCTAAGTTGGCGTCGTGAGCGCGGACAGAGGCAACCGGGGCGATTGTCAACAGAATGTCCTGATAAGATCCGCGCTCAAGGGTGTCTTTCCCCGGGTCGAGGTTATGTTTCTTGAGCCAATTGGTCCGCATCGGAGATCAATTGGACTGGGCTGTCGCGGGATTGCCAGCATGGCGTTCAGCGGCATAGGCTGGATGACACGTCGAGAGCGGGAGGCAGGCATGTCCGACACAAAGGATGTCATCATCATTGGCGCGGGATCCGCGGGGCTGTCAGCGGCCACGGCTCTGGCGGCGCAGGGTTTGCCCTTCACTCTTCTGGAAGGCGCGCACCGGATTGGCGGGCGGGCCTATTGCGAAGAAATCGCGCCGGGCGTCTGGTTTGATCTGGGCTGTTCCTGGCTGGTGGGAGGTGCGGACAATCCATTCACACCGATCGCGGACCGTATGGGCATCGCCTTGGGAAAGGAGCATGAAGACGTCTTCCGAACAAGGAATGTGCGGTTTCATCGCAATGGCGCAGTCCTCAATGCAGAGGAAAACGCCCGATGCCTCGATTTCTATGCGCAGACATATGAAGTATGCAGCCGCGCGGCACGGGCCGATTCAGACACTGCGCTCAGCGATGTCATCGACATGGAACATGAGTTTGCGCCGCCTTTTCTTGGAGGAATTTCAACTTCTTGGGGGCTGGACGCGGACGGGATCTCTACCTTCGACAATGAATCGTCCGTCGGAGGTTTGGGCTATCCGGTCTTGCGGGGTTACGGTAATCTGGTTGCCGCCTGGGGTGCTGATGTACCGGTTCAGCTCAACGCACCGGTCACGCGTATAGACTGGTCGGGACGTACGATCCGCGCGGAAACTCCGAAAGGTGACGTGACCGGGCGCACTCTTCTGAGCACGGTTTCAACCGGTATCCTAGCCTCTGGAGAGATGCGTTTCACGCCCGATTTGCCCGCATGGAAAGCGCAGGCCATTGATGGGCTCCCAATGGGGGCTGAGAACAAGGTGGGCCTCTATTTTGATCGCGATGTCTTTGGTCCCGACGGGCGCGGTTACTACAGCACATGGAATGAGGCCGGTGATTTCGCCAAGGTCAATGCCTGTCCGATGGGCTTGAATCTGGCCATGGTCTTTTATGGCGGGAGACAAGGGAACTGGCTCGAAAGACAGGGGCCGGCTGCCTGCACGGCCTATGCGACGGATCGCGTGGCCGATATCTTCGGAAATGACATCCGCAAGCATGTGGTGCGGTCTATCCCGACCGCGTGGCATTCTGAGCCATGGACCCGAGGCAGTTGGGCCTGCGCCAAGCCCGGACAGGCCGATCAACGCGAGGCTTTGGCCCGACCGGTGGATGAGCGATTGTTTTTTGCCGGCGAAGCCACGCATATCGGCGGGCAGGGGACGTGCAGTGGCGCGTATCTGTCGGGTCAGCGCGCCGCATTCGAGATCGCAGAGACAATTGGCGCTGCGGTCGCTTGATGGGGCATATGACGGGGGGCTAGAGAGTTGCCCGTTGGGTCCAGGTCCGAGCCACGGCTCTCTCTTGGTTTGGCGGAGGCTGACTTAGCGATTTGGGGTCATATCATCGAACCCTTTGACGGACAAAAAACGCCGGCGATGATCGCCGGCGTTTTTTTTTCTTTGCGTTCTTGAGGGCTGATAAGGGCAGGAGCACCTTGTCAATCACGTGGATGACGCCGTTGGTAGCGATGATGTAGGCTTGCGTGGCCGAGGCAACGATTACCATGACGGATGGGCCGAACTTGCCGCCGCGACCGTCAATCGTCACGTTGCTGCCCTCAACTGTGGCCACGCTCAGGCGCTGACCGAGAACCTGGTCTGATGTCACCGCGCCGGGCACAACATGATATGTCAGGATCGAGGTGAGCTGATCTGCGTTTTCAGGCAGAAGCAGGCTCTCTACGGTGCCGGCGGGCAGGGCGGCAAAGGCGTCGTCGGTCGGGGCAAAGACAGTAAAGGGGCCCGGTCCTTTGAGCGTGTCAACGAGGCCGGCGGCACCCAGGGCGGCAACCAGCGTGGTGAAACGACCATCGCTGGAGGCGATATCAACGATATCGGCGCCTTCTTCCTGCTGCGCGCAGCCAGCAACGCCGAGCGCTGCAAGGGCCAAGCCGCTTTTTAGTACGAAACGTCTTTGCATGTATGTCTCCATCATTAGGTGCAGATGTCTCACCTGCTGACGGCCATATAGAGCGGTTGGGTGGTATTGAATAGGAAAAAATCCTTCATAAGCGGTAAGTTGCTGTTTGAGTGTGCAAATTTCACACTGATGACTTGCCGGATTCCGGCTTAATCAGAGCATCCGGTCGCAATTCATTTCTGCGTCGTTTCTGGCTTGCGATAATTGTCGTCGGGTCTGTTTGAGAAATATCAAAGCAGGCTATGCCCTGTCGCCTAAGACTTGATCGGTGCGGTGGCGTCGGCCCTGCGGAACGCGATCCGGCTGCAGAGGGGCAGAAGGGGAGCGGCGACGCCAGGGAGGAGGAGAGGCGCCGCCGCCTTACGTCGGGCCCAGGGAGGAGGAGAGGGCCGTTCGCGTTCTGTTGGGCCTTGTTTTCGGCCCGAATTCCGATTAGGCGCTCAGTACAATCAACGAACCGCCTGTTGGTTGATATTTCAACCGCAGCAGGCGTTTGCTCTGTGTGTTATTTTCAACGCCTGATGCTTTTAATGTAGCCATATGCTGCGCTTGCACAAT
>ERZ1740060.781-NODE-781-length-13695-cov-5.879839_pt1 | contig 13695 bp, 12 predicted proteins | sample MGYA00581743_ERZ1740060 | MGnify/ENA primary metagenome ERZ1740060 (study PRJEB43018, sample SAMN04849235) | marine metagenome | isolation source: floating plastic debris | place: Pacific Ocean | collected 2008-08-27 | study: EMG produced TPA metagenomics assembly...
CACCGGCTCACCCCCGCCATCGCCTCACACCCCGCCCAGGGTTGCGAACTGTGCCTCATCTCCGTTCACCAGCCGACGAGGTGCCCGGTCCGTCCAGATCTGGGCCGACTGCGCCTGACCTGAATATGTCTGGTGCGCACGAGTGAGGCTCAGTCGATCGTCTTCCCAGGTTCTTTCGTAACCTCGGGGAACAAACACGCCGTCCCGGGCCGCCAGCTGCGACTCAACAGCACGCCGGGGAGCGATCCGAACGTTCGGTGCAACGGTCTGGGGCGTGGCGCGTTGCAAGCGTCTTGTATCCCGAACAACCGGTGCCATCCCTGACGCCGACGCATTTTGGCTGACTGTCTGCGACTGCGCATCTGACCGGGATTCGGTGGCAGAAAGTGTTGTTGCGGCTGCAAAAACCGCAGTCAGAAGAACCTAACGCATTGTGACCTCATCTATAACCTGTGGATATCTTGCCGCAATCAGCCCTGTGAGTAAACCGTTCCGGCTCTAGCCTGTGCCATAAATCCGGTCTCCCGCGTCGCCCAGCCCAGGTACGATGTAGCCTTTTTCATTCAGCTTTTGATCCAACGCCGCCGTAAAGACCGGGACATCGGGATGCCGCTCGGCTAGGATCTGAACGCCTTCTGGAGCAGCCAGAAGGCACATAAACCTTATGTTACGGGCTCCGGCGTCTTTTATCATTTCAATCGCAGCCGACGCGGAATTGCCGGTGGCAAGCATCGGATCAACGACAATCGTCGGACGGTCTTCGATATGGTCCGGCAGCTTTGAATAGTATTGAACGGGCCGAAGCGTGACCTCATCGCGGTAAAGCCCGACAAATCCAACCCGGGCAGCCGGAATCACGTCCAGTAAACCATCGAGCATACCATTTCCGGCCCGGAGGATGGACACCAGAGCCGGTTTCCGGCCCGCCAGAACCGAGGCTTCCATTTTCTGAAGTGGCGTCTCTATCGTCTTGGTGGTCAGTTTCAGGTCCCGCGTGACCTCATAGGCCATCAACTGACTGATCTCGCGCAAAAGCAGGCGAAACTGAGCTGTGGGCGTACTGGTGTCGCGCATCACCGTGAGTTTGTGCTGAACCAACGGATGGGAAATCAGTTTAAGATGATCCGAACTCATTTTTTCAGACATATGGCCGTCGCCTCACTTCTTGATCACAGTTCACATACGCAAGAGGGAGAGCAAATCCCACCCTTGCTGCCTTTAGGTCGGCGCACTGATTTCGCTCGCCCAACTTCCAAAGAAGGCTCCGAACCTCGGCACATCCTGACACGATAGACCTTGTGACCTTACAAGCGTCTGTCTCTGAACTCTTTTCAGATTGCACGCAGTGGTCTGACGATGCAAGTTGTGGAGGCGCGCTCGGGTCAGGAGGAGAGCCTGGTCGCCAAAGTAAATTTAGTTTAACGTTAAACTATATTTGGGAGGGCCGATGGCCGACAACGCGAATGAAACATTGCGCCAGGCATCGCTGGAGTATCATGCCCATCCCAAACCCGGCAAGCTGGAGATCCGGGCAACCAAACCGCTGGCCAACGGGCGTGATCTGGCGCGGGCCTATTCGCCGGGCGTTGCAGAGGCTTGCCTCGAAATAAAAGCCAACCCGGCCGAAGCAAGCCGGTACACCGCGCGCGGCAACATGGTGGCTGTCGTGACAAACGGCACTGCGGTGCTGGGCCTTGGCAATATCGGCGCACTTGCCGCTAAGCCCGTCATGGAGGGCAAGGCGGTTCTTTTCAAAAAATTTGCCAATATCGACTGCTTTGACCTCGAACTAGACGAACCGGATCCTGAACGGCTCGCCGATATCGTCTGCGCGCTGGAGCCCAGCTTTGGCGCAATCAACCTCGAAGACATCAAAGCGCCTGATTGTTTTATCGTCGAAAAGCTCTGCAGGGAGCGCATGAATATCCCGGTGTTTCACGATGATCAGCATGGCACCGCAATCGTTGTTGGTGCGGCGGCCACCAACGCGCTGCATGTGGCTCGCAAGACTTTCGAAAACATCAAAGTTGTCTCGACGGGCGGAGGGGCGGCAGGCATTGCCTGTCTCAACCTTTTGATGAAGCTCGGCGTCAAGCGTGAAAACATCTGGCTCTGCGATGTGCATGGGTTGGTTTATGAGGGCCGCACAGAGGATATGAACCCGCAAAAAGCGGCCTTCGCGCAAGCCTCTGAAAAACGCACCTTGGACGATGTCATCGAGGGCGCAGACCTCTTTCTCGGGCTCTCAGGCCCCGATGTGTTGAAGCCTGCTCATGTCGAGAAAATGACGCCTCAACCGATTATTCTCGCCCTCGCCAATCCGGTTCCGGAGATCAATCCAGACCTGGCACGGGAAACGGCACCCGATGCAATCATCGCCACGGGGCGGAGCGATGTGCCCAACCAGGTCAATAACGTCCTGTGTTTTCCATTCATCTTCCGAGGGGCCCTGGATGTGGGGGCAACCACAATCAACGATGCGATGGAAATCGCCTGCGTCGAGGCCATCGCGGAACTGGCCCGTGCAACCACCTCCGCCGAGGCTGCCGCCGCTTACCAGGGCGAGCAACTCAATTTCGGGCCCGATTACCTCATCCCCAAACCCTTCGACCCACGCTTGTCCTCCATAGTGCCCACTGCGGTCGCACGCGCCGCTATGGAAAGCGGCGTTGCGACACGGCCAATCGAGGATCTGGAAGCGTACCGGGAAAGTCTGGAAGCCTCGGTTTTCAAGTCCGCTTTGCTGATGCGCCCGGTTTTTGAAGCCGCAGCCACGGCGGCGCGACGCATTGTCTTCGCCGAAGGTGAGGATGAGCGCGTTTTGCGCGCGGCACAGGCGATCCTGGAAGAGACGACAGAACTGCCCATTCTGATCGGACGTCCCAACGTTATTGCCGCCCGCTGTGAACGCATGGGTCTGGAAATACGACCCGAAAAGGACTTCAGCATCGTCAATCCCGAGCGCGATGATCGCTACCGCGATTATTGGGAAACCTACCATGACATCATGAAGCGCCGGGGTGTGACCCCCGATCTGGCCAAGGCTATCATGAGGACCAATTCAACGGCTATCGGCGCGATAATGGTATACAGAGGAGAGGCGGACTCGCTGATCTGTGGGACATTTGGCGAGTATCGCTGGCACCTCAATTACGTGACACAGGTATTGGGAGACGCCAAGCATCGCCCGCATGGCGCCTTGTCGATGGTCATTTTGGAAGATGGCCCTCTGTTCATTGCAGACACGCATGTGCGAACCCGACCCGAGCCTGCCGAACTGGCCGAAACCGCGATCGGCGCGGCGCGGCACGTGCGGCGCTTCGGGTTGGAACCGAAAGTGGCATTCTGTTCGCAATCCCAATTCGGCAATCAGGGCAGCGACTCGGGCAAACGCTTGCGGGCGGCAATCAACATGCTCGATTCCGGGCGCAGCGATGGAGCCTATGATTTTGTCTACGAAGGGGAAATGAACCTCGATGCCGCCCTTGACGCAGACTTGCGCGAACGGTTGCTCCCGAACAATCGGATGGACGGCGCGGCGAATGTGCTGCTCTTCGCCCATGGGGATACCGCATCCGGCGTGCGCAACATTTTGAAAATGAAAGGCGGCGGGCTGGAGGTGGGCCCGATTCTGATGGGCATGGGAAATCGCGCCCATATCGTGACCCCATCGATCACGGCACGGGGCCTGTTGAATATGGCCGCCATCGCAGGCACGCCCGTGGCGCATTACGGCTGACCTTGTTTTGGAATGCCGCTCTGGCTTAGATTTGCGCAAAACGGGAGAGGGATGAATGGGATACAAAGACGTCTATGACGCATGGCGCGCCGACCCGGACGCCTTCTGGATGCAGGCGGCCGAGGCCATCGATTGGGTGGAAAAACCCAGCAAGGCACTCTTTGATGACAACGCGCCACTGTATGAATGGTTTTGCGACGGGCGGGTGAACGGCTGCTGGAACGCCGTGGATCGTCACGTGGCTGCCGGTCGCGGAGATCAAGTCGCCATCATCCATGACAGTCCAATCACAGGTACAATTCACAAGATCACGTATTCGGAATTGAAAGATCGCGTGGCAAGCCTCGCCGGGGCTCTGGCTGCGAAGGGCGTCACCAAAGGCGACCGCGTTATCATCTACATGCCCATGGTGCCCGAAGCGCTTGAGGCGATGCTGGCCTGCGCCCGGATCGGCGCCGTGCATTCCGTGGTGTTCGGCGGGTTTGCCGCCAATGAGCTTGCCGTCCGGATCGACGATGCGACCCCAAAATGCATCATCGCCGCCTCCTGCGGGTTGGAGCCCGGACGCGTCGTGCATTACAAGCCGCTCCTCGACGGCGCGATCGACATGGCCACGCACAAGCCTGATTTCTGCGTCATTTTCCAGCGCGAACAAGAGGTGGCGCATCTCGACGAGGGACGCGATTTCGATTGGCATGGCTTTCAGTACGGGGTTGCGCCGGCCGATTGTGTGCCCGTCGAGGGCAACCATCCCGCCTATATCCTCTACACTTCAGGAACGACAGGCGCGCCCAAGGGCGTGGTACGACCCACCGCAGGGCATCTCGTGGCCCTCAACTGGACGATGAAGAACATTTATCTCTGCGATCCGGGTGACGTGTTCTGGGCAGCCTCGGATGTGGGTTGGGTCGTGGGCCACAGCTATATCTGCTACGCACCGCTTATCCACGGGAACACCACGATTGTCTTCGAAGGCAAACCTGTCGGCACGCCCGACCCCGGCACATTCTGGCGCGTGATTTCCGAACACAACGTGCGCTCGTTCTTCACCGCGCCAACGGCATTCCGGGCCATAAAGCGTGAGGACCCGCAGGGCGAGTATGTCAAAAAATACGACCTCTCCGGCTTGCGCGCGCTCTACCTGGCAGGTGAGCGGGCCGATCCTGACACAATCGAATGGGCCCAAGAGATCTTGGGCGTGCCCGTGTACGATCACTGGTGGCAGACAGAAACCGGCTTCACGATCGCCGGAAATCCCGCGGGGATCGAGGCGTTGCCGGTAAAGATTGGCTCACCAACGGTGGCGATGCCGGGCTACGATGTGCAAATTCTCGATGAAGCAGGCCATCCTGTGGGGCCGAACACGCTGGGGGCCATTGCGGTGAAACTTCCCCTGCCTCCCGGCACGCTGCCAACGCTCTGGAATGCCGAGGAGCGCTTTCGCAAGAGCTATCTCAACACCTTCCCGGGCTATTACGAAACCGGCGATGCGGGCATGATCGACGAAGACGGATACCTCTACATCATGGCGCGCACCGATGATGTGATCAACGTGGCCGGTCACCGGCTGTCGACGGGCGGCATGGAGGAAGTGCTGGCCTCCCATCCTGACGTCGCCGAATGTGCCGTAATTGGTGTGACCGATCAGCTGAAAGGACAATTGCCGGTGGGCTTTGTATGTCTGACCAAGGGTGTCGATCGCGCGCATGACGAGATTTCGACCGAATGCGTGAAACTTGTACGCGACAAGATCGGCCCTGTGGCGGCGTTCAAGCTGGTGGCGGTTGTGGACCGGCTGCCCAAAACCCGCTCGGGCAAGATTCTGCGCGGTACGATGGTCAAGATCGCAGATGGTACGGAATTCAAAATGCCCGCGACAATCGATGATCCCGCCATTCTGGATGAGATCGGCGAGGCCCTGCGCGGCATTGGATATGCGCGCGCCTAGAGCTCTAAGCCGCGCGTTTCTTGTCTGGTGTTACTTGAGCGCGAGTGCGATGGCGGACCCTGTCACGATCACCGATTTCCGCGAGGGTGCGGATGGCTGGCGTGTTATCACGGATCAGGTGATGGGCGGCGTATCCGAAGGGCAGGCAACGCTGCGAAAGGAGATGGGGCACGCTTATCTGGAGCTCACGGGAGCTGTCAGCACGGCCAATAATGGAGGCTTTGTTCAAGCGCGCTATGACCTGCCGGAGAGGTTGCCTCAAGACGCTGGATCCCTGCACCTGAGGGTGAAAGGCAACGGTCAACGCTATTTCATCCACCTCAGGGTTCGCGGCGCCGCGCGTCCCTGGCACTATTATCAAGCGGCCTTCGAGGCCGGACCGGACTGGCAGCAGATTACCCTACCCTTTGCCAGTTTCCGCCCCTCGCGAGACGGCCTTGCACAGAATATCGACCCGGCCACGATTGCGAGCATCGCCCTCGTCGCTTACGGACGCGATCACGAGGCTCGTGTGTCGTTGGAACGTATCGAGCTGGATTAACAGCAGAGAAGGCGGCGCATGGATCAGGAGAAGACGATTTATCCGGGCGGCTTCGACGCGCTAATCAGCGAATTTGACGTCAGACGAAAGAGCTTTGTCGGAGCAGCCCGCGTTCTGCCTCATGCGAACGTCGATCTCGAAGCTATGAAGACGGCCATTGTGACGCCCCCGTGGTTTTCGCTCAATCTTCATAGCAAGAGCCACCTTAAGGAAAAACTTCTAAAGATTGAAAACGAGTTCAAAGGTCAGAGTCGCCTTCTCGTCCTGCATTCTGTCCTGATAGCCGTTTTTAGAAGTAACGCACCCCCGGCCACCGCCGCGCCGTTGTTTCAAAGAGTGTGGAAAGAACAGAGCACGTTTTTACTCGAACATCTTAGCATTCGCTGGAAGATATCGGCCGCGACGACATTTGCCGACCATGGCATCAACATGGAGCAGCGTACACTGGGCATGGGATTGTCCATTCTTTTGGATATGATCAAGCTCCATGAAAGCGAGCGCCGACTCTCGGGTCAGTCCTCGCGCCGCCTATCCGCGCGTGAACCGAGCGGGCGGTTATCGAGCCTTGCATTCGGTATGGACCCCTACTCATTCAAAGCCGGTGATCTAGACCGCAACATGTTGTCTCGTCTGTGGCTATTGTCGGAAATGGATGAAACCCTGCGCCCATTGGCTCAGGATGTTCTTCATGAACTGATGAGCGATACGCGTACTATTTTCGCAAGGATTGAGCGAAACAAAGCCAAGCGGCGAACAACTAGAGAGACTTGAGCAACGTCGCGCTGTGCCGGTTTGTCTAGCTGAACTGCTCCCGCAAGAGCCGCTCTTCGAGCCCGTGCCCCTCGTCGAAAAGCAGGCGATGGGACACAGACGGTTCCGACCGGATTTCGACACTGTCCACATTCTCAATCCAGTTGCTATCCGCGTCGGCCATTACGGGGCGCTTATCGGGATCGATAACGTCAAAGCGAACGATGGATGTTTTAGGGACCAATGCCCCTCGCCAACGGCGCGGACGGAAGGCAGCCACTGCCGTGACCGCCAGCACATCCGCTTCAATCGGGAGGATGGGACCATGGGCAGAATAATTGTAGGCCGTCGATCCTGCGGGCGTTGCCACCAACGCGCCGTCGCAGACCAGTTCTTCGAGCCGCAAACGCCCATCGATTGAAATCCGCAGTTTCGCAGCCTGAGGCCCGGCACGGAGCAAAGAGACCTCGTTGATCGCCAGCGCCTCGTGCGTCTTGCCATCTGTGCTGGTCGCGGTCATGGCCAGCGGGTTGATCACAGCCTCCTCCGCGGCCGCCAAGCGCTCCGGGAGATCCGTTTCGCTGTATTCGTTCATCAAAAATCCGACGGTGCCACGATTCATGCCGTAAACCGGTAAGCCGTGCGAATGCTCCCGGTGGAGCGTTTCCAGCATGAAGCCATCCCCGCCAAGGGCCACAATCACCTCTGCCCGATCAAGCGGGGCGTCACCAAACCGTGCGATGAGGGCTGCGCGCGCCGTCTGCGCGAGAGGCACATCGCTCGCCAGAAAGGCGATCTTTTCATACTGTCCCATCACTCCCCTTCCGATCCATCGGAGGCGCCCTCTCATCGGGGCGGTTCGCCGCCCAAGTCATGCACAAATTCGCAGGCTGCGGCAATGCTGCCGCTTCGCAGATGGGAATTGACGCTTTACAGACTTTCAAACGCGCTATGTTTCCTATAGGAAATGCGCAAATTCCCCTGACGGAGAGACTTTTATGGCACATGATGGCAACCAGACCTTTGTATCTGAAGGATTTTTTACGGAAGCCCTGACAACACGCGACCCTGAAATCGCTCACGCGATCGAATCCGAGCTCGGTCGCCAGCGTGACGAGATCGAGTTGATCGCATCGGAAAACATTGTTTCCGCCGCTGTGATGGAAGCCCAAGGCGGCGTGATGACAAACAAATACGCCGAGGGATATTCCGGTCGCCGGTACTATGGCGGATGCCAATATGTGGATATTGCGGAAACTCTGGCCATCGAGCGTGCTTGCAAGCTCTTCAACTGTGACTTCGCCAACGTCCAGCCGAACTCCGGCAGTCAGGCGAACCAGGGTGTCTTTCAGGCCTTGTTGAAACCCGGCGACACGATTCTGGGCATGAGCCTCGACGCTGGCGGTCACCTGACCCACGGCGCGGCCCCGAACCAGTCCGGCAAGTGGTTCAAGGCGGTCCAGTACGGAGTGAAGCGCGATACACTGGAAATCGACTACGAGCAGATCGCGGCCTTGGCCGAGGAGCACAAGCCTCAGATGATCATCGCAGGCGGTTCCGCCATTCCGCGTCAACTCGATTTCGCCAAGTTCCGCGAGATCGCGGACAGTGTTGGCGCCTATTTGCTGGCCGATGTCGCGCATTTCGCTGGCCTCATCGCGGCCGGCGAATATCCCAACCCGTTCCCGCACGTGCATGTTGCCACCACAACAACGCACAAAACCCTGCGCGGTCCGCGTGGCGGAATGATCCTGACCAATGACGAGGCGCTGGCCAAAAAGTTCAACTCGGCCATCTTCCCTGGTATCCAGGGCGGCCCGCTCATGCATGTGATAGCGGCCAAGGCCGTGGCATTCGGTGAGGCGCTACGCCCGGAGTTCAAAACTTACATCCAGCAGGTGATTTCGAACGCACAGGCGTTGGCGGACCAGCTGCACAAGGGCGGCCTGGAGACCGTGACCCACGGAACGGACACGCATGTGCTGCTTGTCGATCTGCGTCCAAAGGGTGTGAAGGGGAATGCGACGGAGAAGGCCCTGGGCCGCGCGCATATCACCTGCAACAAAAACGGCGTTCCCTTCGACGAGGAGAAACCAACAATCACCAGCGGGATCCGTCTGGGCACCCCCGCAGGCACGACGCGAGGCTTCGGCGAGGAAGAATTCCGCCAGGTCGGGGACTGGATCAACGAAGTGGTCGACGGTCTTGCCGCGAATGGCGAAGAGGGCAACAGCGCTGTCGAGGAAAAAGTGAAAGCAGAGGTCGCGGACCTTTGCGCGCGCTTCCCGCTTTATCCGAACCTGTAAGTCTCCGAACTTACTTACTGATCCCCGTGCGACCCCGTTGGTCGTGCGGGGATTTTGCGTCAGACGTAGCCGCGCCAGCGCAACACAAAGACAATCAGCGCAATCACCAACGCCATATTCAGGATAAGCATGGCCAGCCAGCGTATCCGCGCGTCCTTGCGCCGTTCTTTCAGGTCGATCGAGGACAGGTGCGCCTCGATTGTGTTGAAGGCTTTGGCAACCACCGCGTCGTCCACCTGTCGGGCGATTTTGGGATGAAGCAGTTTTTGCTGGGTCTGGATCAGAACCAGGCTGGCCCGACGCACAGATTTGGGAAGCCTTCGGTTCGCTCGTGTCAAAGCCTGAGACAGTGACCCTCCGCCAACGCCCAGTTTGGCACGCAAGGCGGTTTGCAATGCGGCAGATCGTGTTTCAAATTCTTGGAGTGTCGGCATAATGTCCTCTGCCCGACCAGTAAGACTTGATTTCCCAACGCGCACAAGAGGCTGGCGAAGGGTGTCTGCGCCGGGTAAGCCAAAACCATGCTGAATGTTGTGCACTATCCCTCGCCATCCTCGGCGACCCCACTGGTTATTGCGCATGGCCTGTATGGGTCGGCCAGAAACTGGGGCGCAATCGCGCGCTCGCTTTCAGACCGTGGGCCCGTCTTCGCGGTCGACCATCGCAATCACGGCCAAAGCCCTTGGTACGCGACACATCTCTACGAGGATCTCGCCCAGGACCTCGCTGCCGTAATCGAGGCCAATGCCGCCGGTCCCGTTGACCTGTTGGGACACTCCATGGGTGGAAAGGCCGCGATGACGCTTGCCTTGAGCCAACCACATCTGGTGCATCGCTTGATTGTCGCGGACATCGCGCCGGTGAAGTATGGCCATGACCAGATCGAGTACATTCAGGCAATGCAAGCGCTCGATCTGTCGGACCGGCCAAAACGCTCCGAGGTTGAATCCCGTTTGCGATCTGGACTCGGCGACCCGATGCTCGCCTCGTTCTTTAGCCAGTCCTACGACCCGGCGACGGGTGCATGGCGGTTGAACCTTGATGTTCTGGCCCGTGATATGCCCGCAATTCTTGGCTTCCCGGAAGTTTCTGCAACATTTGCGGGTCCAACATTGTTTCTGTCAGGCGGGATGTCCGACTATGTACGTCCCGAACATCGCGAGATCATCAAGCGACATTTTCCAGCCGCGCTGTTACTCAAAATTCCAGGAGCGGGGCATTGGCTGCATGCCGAAAAACCTCAGGAGTTCAGCGCGACTGTGCGACATTGGCTGGATAGATCGGAGTAAACGGCTTCGCGCCGACACAATCCTTAGTCAAATGGGCTACAGGTCAAAATAAATGTTGTGGACTTCGCGCGAGCAGCCTATGTCACCCTCATAGGTGTGAGACGCGGTCGCATCCACAGTGCGGGGTCCGGTGGAAAATCCACGGACCCCGTCAGCTTTTCGGCCTATCGCCCTGATAGTTCAGTGGCTCACCGATATGGAAAGGCGTCAGGTGCTCAGACGCGGTCTTCGCATCGCAATTCAAACCGTTCAGGCCTCAATCACGGCCTGACGCCTTTTTCTGAACATCGCTCCTTGCGAAGCGCGATCAGAAGACGCCAACTTCCGAAGAAACCAACGCCTCGCCTGAACCAAAGCGCTTTGCAGCACTTCAAATCGAGCGTTACCGACACCTCGCGATGCCGACCCGCCAATCGCCCGAAGGCGCTCAGCCACGAACCCGGCGCAAGTCCGCGTTCGTTGGCATCGTCCCAACCCAAACCCCTTAGCCCACCGAAGCGAGTTCCGAAGTAAGAATTTGAACCTTTGCAATGGTCCGTTGAAAGATTGCTCTCACCCGGTCCCCCCTGCGCAGATCCCTTGGGGCCTCCGCCGTGCAGAGCAGCTATTTCTAACCAGTCTGCCTTTTGAGTGTGCGGGGTGCGACCCGGTTATGACAAGAAAAAAGACGAAGCACGTGCAAATTTGTTGGGGATAACCTTATGGATTTGCTGCTAATTTCCCTGTGGATAAAGTTAAAAACCGTTTAATTGCAGCGGACTGCCAAGGTTCAGACACGAACATGCCAGAACACCACCAAATCGCGCGTTCTGGATGCGGAAGAGGTCGATTTTTCAACGCCCCACATAGAATCACCTCGGCACAAACCGGCGGAGCGGATAAAAATACAGACGCCGGTGCTGGCACCGACGTCTGCCTGAGATACAGAACCGGACGGGCTTACCCCTATCAAGACGCAGCCACACGCAAACCCGTTGTGGAGGCGTGGTCAGTCTGGTTGGGCGGCAGATTTTGCCCCAATTGCTGCGGACGTGGTGTACGGCCTGGGCCGTATCCTTCCCCCAAGCGACGCATCGCGTTCAATGCGGCGATGCGACCCTCGCGCGCCTTCACCCAGTAGTCGACCTGCATAGCACTCTTACCCCCGCCACGCGCACTCTTCACAGGGTTAAATTGAGGTAAATTTGTGTCAAATGGTAGCCAGCATCCGTGAAATAGACTGTTTCCGCGCCCGAAATGAAATGAAAACGCTTCGACTATAAAAGTATATATATTTCAGTATATTACGCAGAAACACTCTGATCTTCGGGCGAGAAATCCGCACACGCATAAACAGAAAAATCGCCATTTCGCTCGCGCAAGGCGGAGAAATGTGAAGCAATCGGGGCGGAAATGCGGCAAGTGTGTGGCAGAGCCCGATGTGACTGTGACCCCGGTCATTTGGCGGTTTGCGCGCCATTTTTGAAACGCACCGCGTCAAAGAGTGTTCCGGCTGCAAGCGGGATCGCACCGCGCGGTCTCGTACGGGACAGACGAGGTGTCAGGAACAGGATTTTGAAGGACGCGGCGCATCGCGATCCTCCAACCAGAAACGATCGGTTCTCTGCTAGGGGGTTTTCGGATGACCGCCTGCTGTGCTACGCCTCTAGCGGTGTAATAGTATGGTGGGGGCCATGTTAAGATTTTCAACGCTTGCCGCAAGCGCGGTGCTTTTTCTGTCTGCCGAGGCCGCATTGGCCGGAAACGACGTTCTCGTGAGTTGCTATCGCGGGCCGTGGCATGAGGTGATCTGGGACCGGGCCAATCCGGAATTCATCGCCTCTCTCGAAGCCAACGGCATGGAACCGGTCGAGGCGCGCGTCATGGCCGATGCGCTGTGTCGCGATCCGCGGCTGGTCAACAATCCAGAGCAAATGGCAGCCGAGGTCCGGCGGGTCGTGGCAGAAGCCCGGCGCGGCTAGACGCATCCGACCTCCGGAAGACCGGTCGTCATTAACTTAAATTTTAATCAAGGCTTGAGAGGGCGGCCCCGGCCGCTCTACCGTCTTGGGTATGCTCAGTCTCGGTATCATGATCCGATCCGTGCTGCCCCTCGCCCTTGCGGGGCTGCTGACGGCCTGCGGGCAACCCGCCCCGCAGACGGCCTTTCGCAGCTATGATCTGCAACTGCGCCACCCCGCGCCCTACGCGACCTATGTGGCCGTGGCCCCGGGCACAACAGGCGCGCGCCTGCCCAGGCTGCGAGAGCTCAACAGCCGGGCCTTCAACCGGTATCTGATGGCCGAGATCGGCTGTTCCGTCGATCCGCATATCGACACCCATGTGGTGGGCGACCCCCGCGTGCCCGCCGGGTACATGGTGCCGATCTCTTGCCTGCCGGGACCGGAGTAAGGGCAATTGACAGCTCGCTGCGGCGCAGCAATGCTTGAGGCATCATTTTTCAGGAGCCTCGCATGACCCCCTATAACTTTTTCTCCCCCACCTTTGAATTTCCCCTTTCCGGCGATGTGGAACAGGCGATTTCCCCGCATTTCAGCTATGAGTTCGAGGGCATCCCCGAGATCGAATACGAAGTGACCACCAAGGTCGCCAGCCCCGGCAAGCAACTGGGCAAACTGACCGAAGCCGTGCTGGCGATTGCGCGTCAGATGGAGTTCGAGGGCGCTGACCGCGAAGCCATCGACGACCTCACCCAACTGCACGCCGATGTCGAAGAAGCCAAGGTGAACGCGCTGAAAAAACTCCGCGCGCGTCGAGACGAGATCGACAAACGGATCGCGGTGTTGGATACGGCAGAAACGCAATAGCGCGGAATCACGGCCGCAGGCCGCCGCGCCATCGCCGGGCCTCCCCCCGGACCGGCGATTGGGTGAGGCCGGGCGCGATTGTCAGACGTTGGGCGAGTTGACTGGGATAAAACGCGCTGAACAAGCGTCAGATCGCCGTTCCGAGGCCCGGCAAACGATCAAGAAAAGCAACTATGGCAAGACGAAACTCAAAATCTTAAGATGTTAAGTGGCTAGACTTAATCCAACGCCTCTTGATTCAAGATAAATCAGCATTTTCTACTTGCTCAGCGTAGAGTTGATTTAAGATATTTTGTATTTGTAAAGCGAGACACC
>ERZ1740060.782-NODE-782-length-13690-cov-21.192006_pt1 | contig 13690 bp, 17 predicted proteins | sample MGYA00581743_ERZ1740060 | MGnify/ENA primary metagenome ERZ1740060 (study PRJEB43018, sample SAMN04849235) | marine metagenome | isolation source: floating plastic debris | place: Pacific Ocean | collected 2008-08-27 | study: EMG produced TPA metagenomics...
GGCACCCCGGCCGAGGCCAAACGCTCCATATCGCGGTAGATCGTGCGTTGGGACACGCCCGTCGACGCGGCCAGATCGGCAGCCTTGTGCAACGCGCCATCGCGCAGGATCTGGATCAGTTGGGTCAGGCGGTCGGCACGGGACATGGGATCATATACTGACAGATTTCCGACAACTGACAAGTTTTTGTCACGAATGGCGCAATTCTCTTCTCAGATGCTACTTTTGCCGCTGTTTTCCCTCTTTTGATCCGCCAAAGGCCTGTCTAGGGTCCTCTCAAGACAGATATCCCCCGCAGTTCTTCGGAGAGAAAACATGCTGAACAATATTGGCCCCATGGGCTTCCTGCTGATCGCCGTTGTCGTCCTTGTCCTGTTTGGACGTGGCAAAGTCTCGAGCCTGATGGGCGAAGTCGGCAAAGGCATCACCGCGTTCAAAAAGGGCGTGAATGACGGCGCTAACGAGCTGGAAGAAGAAAAGGCCGCCGAGGCCAAGGACGTCACGCCCGAGACTGAAAAAGACAAAGCCTGAAGCGCGGCTCAAGCGTCGGAGGCGTAGCAATGTTTGGATTGGGCTGGGGCGAGATGGTCGTCGTGGGGCTTGTGGCGTTGATCGTCGTGGGTCCCAAAGAGCTGCCGGTGATGTTCCGCACCGTGGGTCGCTTTGCGGGCAAGGCACGCGGCATGGCCCGCGAGTTTTCCCGCGCGATGGAAGACGCCGCCGATGAGGCTGGCGTCAAGGACATCGCGGGCGACCTGAAGGGCATGAGCAATCCCAAGAAGTATGGGCTCGACAAGGTCAAAGAGGCGACGGATTTCGCCAAATGGGAACCGTCTGAACCCACCAAGCTGCGCGAAGGCTCCGAGACGGCCAAACTGGCCGAAGAACGCGCCGAGGCCGCCAAGAAGATCCACGAGGTCTCTGCCCGCAAAGCGCAGGAACGTCTCGACCGCGAAGCGGCGGCCAAGGCGGCTGAGGCCGACACGGCCGAGCCTGCCCCCAAGGATGCAAAAGCATGAGCGACACCGAACAGATCGACGACAGTCAGGCCCCGCTGATCGAGCACCTGACCGAGCTGCGCACGCGGCTTATCCGGTCCGTGCTGGCCTTCGTCGTGGCCATGGTCGCGTGCTTTACGGTGGCCGAACCGATCCTGAATTTCCTGGCTGAGCCGATCGCCGACATCCTGCGCGGACGCGGCGAAGATCCGCGCCTGATTTTCACCGCGCCGCAGGAAAAGTTCTTCGTTTTGATCCGCATTTCGGTGATCGCGGGCTTCGCGCTCAGCTTCCCCGTGATCGCGCATCAGCTCTGGCGGTTCGTGGCCCCCGGCCTCTACAAGTCCGAGAAAAGCGCGTTTCTGCCCTTTATCATCGCCTCGCCGCTGCTGTTCCTGATGGGCGCCTCCTTCGCCCATTACGTTGTGACACCGCTCGCGATGAACTTCTTCATCGGCTTCTCCGACGCGATCCCCGCGCTGACCGCGCTGGTCACAGGCGCAGATGTGGTCCCAAGCGCAGAAAGCCAGGAACTGTCGACCGTCTTCCTCGGCTCGGTGCGCGAGTCGCTGGACGTATCGCTCAAGTTCATCTTCGCCTTCGGTCTTTGCTTCCAACTGCCCGTCCTTCTGACACTGATGGGCAAGGCCGGCCTTGTCTCTGCACGCGGCCTGCGCGAGGTGCGCAAATATGCTGTCGTTGGTATTCTGGTGCTTGCAGCCCTCGTCACACCCCCCGATGTGGTCACGCAGATCATCCTGTTCGTCGTGGTCTACGGCCTTTACGAGGTCTCGATCTGGCTCGTCCAAGGCGTTGAGAAAAAACGCAAAAAGCAGATGCAGGAAGAGGGCCTTTGGGACGAGGAGCTTTACGGCGACGGTGATCTTGACGAAGATGAGGCCGCCAAGTGAGCGAAGCTCTCGAGCGGATCGCCGCTGCGCTGGACCGTATGAGCCCACCGCCCAGCGACGCGCCTGATTTCGACGCAGCAGACGCTTTTGTCTGGCACACGGATCCCGACGGTTTGACCCCTGTGCCACAGGTCAACCGCGTGGCCCTCGATCTGCTGATCGGTGTCGACCGCTCTCGCGACACGCTGCTGGAAAACACCCGGCAATTCGCGCGCGGTCTGCCTGCCAATAACGCGCTGCTCTGGGGCGCGCGGGGGATGGGCAAATCCTCCCTCGTTAAGGCTGTCCACGGCGCCGTGAATGCCGAAGGCCTGCCGCTGAAAGTGGTGGAGCTGCAGCGCGAGGATTTGCCCAGCATCACCCGGCTGCTGACCCATCTGCGCGCCTCCGATCACCGCTTTCTGCTCTTCTGCGATGACCTGAGCTTCAGCCACGACGACCAGCATTACAAATCCCTGAAAGCCGTGCTCGATGGCGGCATCGAAGGCCGCCCCGAAAACGTGCTCTTCTACGCCACCTCCAACCGCCGCCACCTGATGCCCCGCGACATGATCGAAAACGAACGCGGCTCAGCCATCAACCCGTCCGAGGCGGTCGAGGAAAAGGTCTCCCTTTCCGACCGCTTCGGCCTCTGGCTGGGTTTTCATGCGTGCAGCCAGGACGACTACCTCACCATGATCCGCGGCTATTGCGACGCCCACGGGCTTGAGATCGACGACGCCACCCTCCGCGCCGAGGCCATTGAATGGCAAGCCACAAGAGGCGCCCGCTCGGGTCGCGTGGCGTGGCAGTACTTCACTGATCTTGCAGGGCGGCTTGGGGTGAAGGTAGCAGGGTAGGGAAACTGGTTTGCTGCTGCAGCGAATGGCGGGTTTGAGCTCATAGTGTCTATTGCTGCGTTATGCATGAAGAGCTGCTTTTGAATGACTTGCGAAGCGTTAGCTCGGCGGCTTGTTTGCCAAACCCGCCAGCAAAATTTCGACATCATTGCGTAGTTCATCCGTCGTAAGAGACAGGCGGTCTGTCAAAAGTTGATACCATAGATATGCACCAATCCACCGGGCCACTCCAATTGGATCAACGGACGCACAGACTTCGCCTCGCTTCAATCCCTGCAAGATCAAAAAACTGGTCTCAGCCTGTCGATCTGTCGCGAACTTGGTGACTGCTGCTCGCGATGTTTCATCGGACTGTGCCTCTGCGATGATTGATCGAAATATCTGACCAGACGGCGTCTCTCTCCAGTTGGTAAGAATGGCATTAATGAAGGCAACAAGGTCATCTTCGAACTTTCCGGTGTTCTGAAAAATGATCGATTTCTGACGCAGGTAAACATCTAACAATAAAACAGCTTTGTTGGGCCACCACTTGTATATCGTGGGTTTTCCGGCCTTGGCTCTGCGGGCAACTTCATCAATTGTGAAGCCCCTGTATCCTTTCTCGATGAGCACCTGCTCTGCAGCGGTGAGGATTGCCTCTGCGCTGGCTGGATTGCGTGTCGCACCGATGGATTTGCGTTTTGGTTCCTTGGTCATAGCGCTTTTTACCATAGCGATTGACTTAACGAAACGGTTCGTTCTATTAATACCTATACGAAACGTATCGTTCAGTATGTGAGGTGAAAGGCTGCTATGAGTCCACGGCTCAGGTTCACATGTCTTGTAGCAATTGGCGTCTACCCTCTGATTACCTTGCTCTCATACATCATAGCGCCGCTCACGACTGAGTGGGCTATATGGCAGCGCACCGCGCTCCTTAGCCCCTTCATGGTTGTGGCTATGACCTACGGCTTGATCCCGATGATCCAAACTCGCTTTGCCCGGTTCATTGCAGCCAAGTGAAATAAACCCAATCGAAAGGAAGAGAATGAAACTCCTACATATCAATGCCTCTCCTCGCGGCGAGGACAGCTACTCACTCGAAGTAGCTGACCACCTCAACATACAGCTTGCGGAACGAAATGAGGTCGAAATTGACCGCCTCGACCTGTTCAAAACCAATCTGCCGGAGTTCGGAGAAGTTGCGACCAGTGCGAAAATGGCCCTGTTTACGGGCCGCGATCAGACCGATGAGGAAGTGGCGGCATGGGCCGCAGTTCGTGCTGTTTTCGACAGATTTGCAGCAGCTGACATCTATGTCTTCAACGTGCCGATTTGGAATAACGGCATTCCATACAAACTGAAGCACTTTATTGATCTGGTCACACAGCCAGGTTGGAGTTTCGGCTTTGATCCAGAGGCTGGGTATTCAGGCCTGATGACTGATCGAAAAGCTGTTGTCGTTCATGCCAGCGGAGTCTGGCATAGCGATGTTGGCGAAAATTTTGGTTCAGATTTTTCCACGCCTGTCCTTCAAGATTGGTTGAATTTTTTAGGGGTGATTGATCTACACCATATCCGTGTTCAACCAACAGTTCTGACGGCTGACGTTGACACCGTCAAAGCGGCGGCTCTTAGACGTGCTTCTGAACTCGCTTCAACACTCTAGCCGAAAACCTGCGGCGAGGCTCATGGGCCTCGCTTCGCGAAAACCCAATACGACACAAACAGACATTCGCGCAGACGCAGCGAAAGCCCACTACGTCCGCCGTCTTGCCGCTATTCGGGGCGATATGCGACGACTTCGATCTCGACCCTTGCAGGGACCATCAGAGCCGAGACGACGCATGAGCGCGCAGGTGGCGGCGTTTCAAAATAGCCTGCATACACGCTGTTGAATTCTGCAAAATCCGCAGCGTCTGTCAGCCAGATCGTGGTTTTCACCACATCGTTCAATGTCGCCCCAGCCAAGCCCAAGGCGGCGGCAAGATTGTCGAGAACTGTTTTGGTCTGCACGTCAATTCCGCCTTCGACCAGTTTGCCATCGGGGCCGAAAGGCACTTGGCCTGAAGTAAAGACGAAATCACCGGCGCGGACCGCGTTTGAGAGTGGAACTGTTGGATGTGGGGCGAATGTCTGTTTGGACATCAGGCGGTCTCCTTGATGGGATTTCGATTTCGCGGGCGCTCTGGTGACCGGCCAAGGACGATCACATTGCCTGTCAGGACCGCCACGGTCCCCGCAGCGATAATCAAATCGAAGGCGAGGCCTTCGAACAGGACGGACAGCAGGATTGCAACGATTGGAACAAGCGCCAGCGTATAGGCAGCTCGCGTTGGACCAATGCGCTGAACAAGACGAAAATACATGAAGAATGTGAGGCAGGACGCAGCAATCGCAAGATAGGCCAACCCAACGATATAGGTCGGCGTAAGCTCAACCCGAAAGCTCAGCCCGCGCGAGATTGCCAAAGAAAAGCAAAGCATGGCTCCTACAAAGGCGGCCCAACAGATAAGAACCGCTGTTGGCAAACCTGCCTTCTGGTTGCGCATCGCCACGACGGTTCCGGCACCCGTGCATGCTGCTGCTGCGAGCGCCAGTGTCAGACCCCACAATGTGTCGCGTTCCATGCCAAGCGATAAAAGCTGTCCGGCACTAATAATGCCCAGACCAGCCATGCCGAAAAGGGCTCCGATAATCATACGGAGTGTGATTTGTTGATCGAAACCTAGCCAGCCAACCAATGCTGCAAACAGCGTCGAAGTTGAGAGTATGAGTGCGGCGATCCCTGATGGGATCAACGTCGTCGCGTAGTAGAACGTGACAAAGGCAAGCGCGAAAAACAGCACGCCTTGAGCCAGGATCCAAGGCCAGTTTGATCTGGCGATTGTGATCCTCTGGCCAGTGATGCGGCACCAAAACAGCATGGTCAGGAAGACCAGCGTCATACGGTAGCCGACCGAAACTTCGGGCGCGCCTGAGATGGCCTGGTGGCCCGTCACAATTGCACTGCTTCCCCAAAGGATCGCTGTTGCTGCAAACAACACCGCGCTGATCGCGATATCGCGGATCGGCGCAGGGGCTTGTTTCATGGCGCGTCGGCCTTCTCGTTTTGGCCGGACTCTGATGTCTCGATGTCTGTGAGATTGCGCCACCCGCGGGCAAGGATTCCCGCGCTTGCGTTGTCAAGCTTGGCTAGAACGGCATTCAGCTGGGCCATTTCCTCGGCCGTAACTGAATTGGTCAATTCGGTATCCAGGCGGAGCGCAAGATCTGAAATTGCGCTGAATGTGGTCCAGCCTGCCTCGGTTAACTCGATCGATGCATACCGCTTGTCAGAGAGGCCGGTCTGGCGTTGCGCAAAACCCAGTTCGACCAGTTGACGGATCGCACGTGATATCGCGAATTGATCCAGTGCACTGGCCTGACAAATCTCGCGTACGCTGATGCCCGGGCGGTTGGCGACGATGGCCATGGTCCGCCAAGCTGACCGCGAGAGGCCATGCTCCGGGATGTAATACGCGCTCAAAACATCAGCCACGCGGGACGAGATGCGGAAAAGCCGGTAGGGCATCCAGGACTCAAGCTGAAGCGTGGTCTGGTGGTCCGCGTCTGGTGTGCGCCCGGCTGCGGAACCTCCCGATCTGTCGGCAGGAGCACGAAGAGGGGAGCGGGTCATGTGATTGATATATGCTTGCATATCGCAACTTTATGACTGACGGATGCCTCGCGCAACAGCTGGAAGTATCCTGTTTCGGAATTCTGCGACGAGGTCAGACCGTCATCGTTTTGCGTTCTTGTGCAAGCTCGCTTTGCAGCAAACCGGGCGGATGTTCGGGCACCATCTGGCGCAATCGCGCGATGCGGGTTTCGGAAAAGAGCCGGGCTTGGGTGTAGGGCTCTGTCTCGAGGAAGGCGTCGACCTCGTCGCGCGTTTTCAAACTCAAAACCATGAGTGATCCCAGAACACGTGTCCCATCGTCGCTTTGCAACGGACCGCCGTAAAGCACCTTATCTTGATGTGCGATCATGTATTCCAGATGTGCCGCCCGGGTCCGTTTGCGCAGATCACCCGCATCCTGCCGATCAAGACAGTAGATCATGTAAGGCATCGCTCGCTCCTTTCTTTTGCGGCACGGGGGGGGCGGTCAAGACAGCACAAGCTGGTCATCCTCCACCACATTGCCGGTCGTTTTGCGAAACAGCTCAAGAAGATCGGGCACATCAAAACGTTCCCGTTCCGCACCGCTGACATCAAGCGCCACGCGCCCTGCATCCATCATGATCGTGCGTCCGCCATATTGCAGCGAATTGCGCATGGAATGGGTGACCATCAATGTCGTCAGGGTTTGCTCTCCGGTGATTTCGGCAGAGAGTTCGAGCACACGTGCGGCAGCACCGGGATCAAGCGCCGCCGTGTGCTCGTCGAGGATCAGAATCTTCATAGGCAGAAGCGTCGCCATCAGCAGACTGATCGCCTGCCGTTGGCCACCCGACAACGTGCCAACATGGGAGCCGAGCCGTGTCTCTAACCCCATACCAAGCCGCTCGAGCTGCTCGGCCAGCTGGGCTTTGCGCCCACGCGACCGGATCGCGCTGCGCAAGGATCGGCGCCCGCCACGACTTGCGGCGAGCGACAGGTTCTCTTCGACAGTCAGCGACGCACATGTGCCTGCACGGGGGTCTTGAAAGACCCGGCCGATCACACTGGCTCTGACCTCTGTAGGTGATTTGCTGACGTCCTTGCCGTCAATCAGGATGCGTCCTCGATCCGGCCGCACGTCACCGGCAACTGCTGACAGAAGCGTTGATTTGCCCGCGCCGTTGGTGCCGATCACGGTCACGAACTCGCCGCGTGCGACCTCAAGATCGACCCCCCGCAGCGCGTTTACCGCAAGTGGTGTGCCCGGATTGAAGGTGACAAAAACGTCCTGAATGCTCAGCATCATATCATCCTTTCTGAAAGCGCCGGCGCGTCAGGCGCTGCCAAAGGGCAGGGCGCGCGGGGCCGGGCCTGTTGCGCCTGGCTTGCGACAGGACGACAGCAACTGCCACGACGATCGCGGTAACAAGGTTAAGGTCTTGGGCCTGAATGCCCAGAACACCTGCGCTAAGGGCGGCAGCGATGAAAAACCGGTAAAGAACGGCGCCGATCAGGCAGCCAAGGGTGGCGCCTGCAACACGGGCGTTGCCGATCAAGGTCTCACCGATGATGAGGGCTGCAAGTCCGGTGACAATCGTGCCGATCCCCATATTCACATCTGCCACGCCCTGGCTTTGCGCAAAGAGCGACCCGGCCAGCCCGACCAACCCGTTGCTGATGGTCATGCCGAGCAGCGTCATGCGACCGTTGTTGATGGATTGCGCCCGCGCCATGCCCGGGTTCTCCCCACTGGCGCGCAAGGCCAGACCGATCTCGGTCGCGAGGAACCAGTCGACAAAAAGCTTCATCGCAACCGCCACGATCAAGAGCAGAACACAGTTGGTCCAGATGCCAAGGCCGAGGAACTGCTCGAACGGGGTGAAGACCGTTTCTTCGCCATAAAGCGAGATGTTGGGCCGCCCCATGATCCGCAGGTTGATCGAGTAAAGCGCGACCATCGTCAGGATACCGGCCAGCAGGTTCAGTATCCGCAGGCGGACGTTCAGATAACCCGACAGAAGCCCTGCAAGACCACCGGCAACTGTGCCAAGCAAGGTCGCGAGATACGGGTTCACGTCGCTGACGATGGCAACGGCGGTGACGGCAGCCCCCAAGGGGAAGCTGCCGTCGACCGTCAGATCGGGAAAAGACAGCACCCTGAACGACAGATAGACACCAAGTGCGACAAGCGAGAAAAGCAGCCCCGCTTCGATTGCGCCAGAGATCGCAAAAAGGCTCATATCACTGGATGACCTTGGTTGCGGTTGTCAGAAGTTCGTCCGAGAGGGTCACGCCCATCGCTTCCGCCGAACTGGCGTTAAGATACAGATCTTGAGTGTCGAGCGCGCCGACGGGGATCGCGCCGGGGTCTTCGCCCTCAAGAATGCGAAGCGCGATTTCGCCGGTCAGCCACCCAAGCTTGTAGTAGTCAAAACCAAGCGCGGCCAAGGCACCCCGTTCGACGGAATCAGTGTCGCTCGCAATGACCGGAATTTTGGCTTTGGTTCCGACATTCACGACGCTTTCAATGGCCGAGACGATGGTGCTGTCGGTCGGGATCAGGATCGCATCGACGCGCCCGGCAAGGCTTAACGCGGCATCGGGCACCATTGCGGTCTGCGCTGCGGTCGCCTCGACCAGCTCAAAGCCAAAGGCACCGACCGCGTCGCCAAGCGCTTCGACCTGCGCGACCGAGTTTGCCTCGCCCGCATTATAGATCACGCCCAAAGTCGTGGCCTCGGGCAGTAGAGTGCGGATCAATTCAAGGGTTGGTTCAAAGGGCTGCTTGTCGGTGGTGCCGGTGATGTTCGCGCCGGGTGTCTCAAGGGTTTCGACCAGCTTCGCCGCCACCGGGTCGGTCACGGCGGAAAAGAGAACCGTACGGTCACCAGCCACGCTTTGCAGCGCTTGCGCGGATGGCGTGCTGATGCCGACCAAAAGGTCCGGCTCGCGGCCAGCGAACTCCTTGGCGATCTGCAATTGCGTCGGCATGCTGCCTTGTGCGCTTTGCACAGTCAGGGCCAACTTCTCTCCGTCGGCGTAACCGCCCTCGGCCAGCGCATCCAGCATCCCTTGCTGTGCGGCATCAATGGCGGGATGATCCACGATATAGGTGATCGCGATCTCGGTGACGTCGGTCGTTTCAGCAAGGGCAGCGGGCGCGCTCAGCAAAAGCGCCGCGACAAGGCGTGTGACATCTCTGCGGTTCATAGGGTTCTTCTCCTTCTTCGGGTTCGTCTTAATGGCGTTCGGATCATGTGACGGTCAGGCACCCCCTCGGGAGATTGCCAGCCGGGGCCCTGTGTCTGCGTTGGGATCGAAAAGGTTCGGGTTCGCCGCAGTGGGTTCGAGCAACGGCCTGCGGATCAGGGCGGGTGACATCTCATCTACGCGTCGCACCCCCATCAGCATCTGAGCGATCTCAAACTCGCGGTGGAGCACTTCAAGCGCTGCAGCGACCGCTGGCGCGCCCCCTGTGGCAAGCGCATAAAGCGTTGCACGGCCCACCTGAACAGCGTCAGCGCCAAGCGCGATGGCGCGGGCAATGTCCGATCCGGTGCGAAAGCCGCTGTCGATCAGCAAGCTCAGCGCATCCCCGGCTTCGCTGCGGAACTCGGGCAGCATGTCGATGCTTGCAACAGAACCATCCAACTGACGCCCGCCATGGTTGCTGATAACCAGCCCATCCACTCCGACCGCTTTAGCGCGGGTCACATGAGAGGGATCCAGAACACCCTTTACAACAAGCGGCCCCGGCCAACGGTCACGCAGCCGTGCGATATCGTCCCAACTGACTGATGGATCAAGCTGCGACTGCATCAACTCGGCAATGGTGTCCATGGATTCAAGGCCAAGCTCCGCCGCCATCAGCTCAAGCTTGGGTACGCCGGCGCGCGCCATCTGAAGGCTCCATTTTGGATGGGCTAGACAAGAGGCAAGCTTGCGTGGCGTCCAGCGAAACGGCAGTGAAAAGCCGTTCCGCGCGTCCCGCAGGCGGCGTCCGGGGATTGCGTTGTCGACGGTGACCTCAAGCGCGCAGAACCCAAGCGCTTGCGCGCGATCCACCATCCGTTCGCTGACCTCGCGGTCGCGGAAAAGATAGAGTTGGAACCATTTGGACCCTTCTCCGGCGGCGATGACGTCTTCCATGTTTGCGGTGGCGGCGGTGCTCATCACGAAGGGGATGCCATGTTCGGCAGCAGCTTTGGCAAGATCAACGTCGCCACGCGGCCAAACAGCGCCCGCAAGGCCTGTGGGGCCAATGATGAGCGGCATCGAAAGGTCTTGGCCAAAGAGCGTAACACGCTGCGATGCGTCGCTCACGTCAACTGGTGCAGCCCCCAAAAGCCGAAGGCGATCCAGCGCAGAGCGATTTTCCGAGATCGTGCTTTCGCTGCCGCTGCCTCCATCAACGTAGTCAAAGACGAACTTTGGCAAACGTCGCCGGGCGGCCTCGCGAAATTCGGCGATGGAATGCGGGTGATGGGACGCGCGGGTCATGATGCGCCGTGTTCTTGATGAAACGAGGGCGCTTTGCTTGAGCCAGCAGTCGGCTCTTCGCTATCGGCGCGGGCCCGTCGTCCCACGCGGTGCTTGGGAAAAACACCAAGCGTTGTGCGTGTCGTCGTATGCTGGTTCAGCTCTTCCAAGGCGGCGCTGACGGCGGGGCTTTCGGGATGCCCCTCAAACTCACACAGAAAGCGCGTTGCAACGAACTGGCCGTCGATCAAATAGCTCTCAAGTTTGGTCAGATTGATGTCGCGCTCGGCAAACCCGCGGATCACCCGGAACAGAGCACCCGGCGCGTTGCGCACTTCGAAAAGCAGGCAGGTCAGGACGTCCTTCGTTTCAACCGGCGGCATATGTGGATCGCCGGCAAGGATGTAGAACCGCGTCATGTTCGACGGAACATCCTCGATATTGCGCTGCAACACCTCGAGCCCGTATGTCTTTGCCGCCAACACAGAGGCGACAGCAGCCGCTTTGGGGTCACCACTGCGCGCCAGCTCTGCGGCAGCGGTAGCGGTGTTGGTTTCCTCAATCGGGGTCAGCGCGTGACGGCGAAGAAACCGGCGCACCTGGCGCAATGCGACCGGGTGCGAATGAACGCGCTCGATCTCATCCAGCCTGTTCCCCAAAGGGGCGATAAGATGCAACTCGATGGGCTGAAAGACTTCGCCCACGATGGCCAGCTTCATCTCGGACAGCATCAGATGAATGTCCGGCACGCGCCCGGCGAGGATATTCTCGCAGGGCAGCACTGCGACGTCGGCGCGCCCGCGCTGAACGGCCTCGGTTGCTGCAATCACGCTTTGACATGCAAGACACTGCGCGTCGGGAAAAACCGTGTCGCCCGCGATATGGGCAAAGGCACCGGGACTACCGGGATAGGCCACAACGCGCGGCGTGGACCCGCAGACGGCGCGACGGGCGGGCTTGCCTATCGGATCGCCATTCATCGGAATAGGGCGATGCGGGGCAGAGTCGTTTCTGACATGGGTCATCATGGGGCGCAGGCTCCCGCTCAGATATGCGCGGGTCGCGTCGTTGTCATGACCGTCATCGGCCACATCAATGCCCAACCACTGCCGGTTTCCGTCACACTTAGAAAATCATCCGCCGCATCTACACAATCGCCTGGGCTGTAGTCGTCGGTGGCGGAGAAAAGCAGATGCAGAAACTCACCAATATCGGCGCGGGTCTCGAACTCCCACGGGGTAATCATGTCGTGGAATTTCGGTGGCGCCCATCCGGTTAGCGCGCATAGGCTGTCTGCGAACTCCTTGGACAGGAAGGCCACTTCATGCCCGGTGGAGCAACTTCGCGCGATGAAACTATCGAAATACCGGGCCAGCGGTGTGCCCGCGAAGATGTCAGCGATGACCATCCGGCCACCCGAGCGGACTACCTCACCGCAGCGCGTGAACGTAGCGGTCTTGTCTAAGACATGATGTATCGCACCGCGGCTCCAGACGGCGTCGCAATCCTTCAATCCGATCTCTAGGGTCTCGGCAGGCGTGGCCATCACGCGGATGTTGTCATCTTGCGCATGCTGCTCAAGATCGGAAAGCTGATCGACGGATGGATCGCTTGCGATCAACAAGCCGTCAGGACCAAGCTCTTGCGCAATCGCCAGGCTGAAATAGCCGTTCCCGGCCCCAATTTCGAGGATACGTTCACCGCGCTTCGGGTTCAAAAAGCGCTTCATGCAGGCGATATCGGGGCGCCATGCATCTGCGTATTGCTGAAGGGCATCACGGTAGTCCGAAGACCGCTTACCCAGAAATTCTGTCGTATCATCACGTTGGTGTTCGGCAGCGTACATGGGGTTGGTCCCTCCACAGCGTGAATTTCTAGACCGATGTCGTCGCAAAGACCCGCAGGTCTTTGTCGCCCGCGCAACGCATCTTCCAGAGCGAAGATGTGGTGTCGTCATCAAGTGCATTCAGGTTGCAGGGTCATTTATTTGCATGTCAATTGCATATTGCAATTAATTGCTGCAGCGCAAAAATTATAAGCAGCTCGCCCCTATAATGTGAAAATTTAGACGGGTTGAGTACGGCCAAGCGATTTGATCTTCCGGGAGATCGCGTCACAGCACAGCGTTATTGCCCGCGCGTTTTGAAGACCTGTCAGGCTGTCAGCCTCGAAGGATGATGTGCGCGCATTTTGCCGATCGTCGGCGATGCGGCGACCGGCCTCTACCGCAAGAGATGGGCAAACTTTCAATAACTGCTTTGATTGTGAGCAATGACTTTGACCATGCAAACCGGATCATATCGTAAAAGAAGACCAGCTTTTCTGCCCGATGCAGCGCCAATAGCCCGTAAACGAACAGCCGTCGACACAGTCGTGATAGAACTCGCACAGGCAGAAAGATCCTGGGATTGCAGGCGGCTCCCTTCGGGCTATCGGATGATAGGCCTCCACCGGGGACGATCATGTGCACATATGGATAGTGCGTTACGAGAGACCCCCAAGTATGCAACACACTGGTCATGTCGCAGCGCGCCCATGCGCTTGGGATCAGCCGCATATCTGTGTCGGCCTCCAACAGATGCGTTGCAAAGATATGCGGAGCGAGTGCAATGTTACCGCCTTCTTGATCCCGGCCATGGATTTTGCCGGGTCAAAGGCGCGACTGAGCGAGCGCCGCGATAACGGCTCGACCCGGCTTTGCCATGGGAACAACCAACCCTGAGGACGCGCCTCCCGCCAGTAGTCGCTTCGCAACTCCAATAAAAACAGCGCGAGCATCACGTCGCGATCCTTGCCACCCTTGCCGCGCTCAACATGGATCAGCATGCGGTCATACTCTAT
>ERZ1740060.783-NODE-783-length-13685-cov-3.423478_pt1 | contig 13685 bp, 8 predicted proteins | sample MGYA00581743_ERZ1740060 | MGnify/ENA primary metagenome ERZ1740060 (study PRJEB43018, sample SAMN04849235) | marine metagenome | isolation source: floating plastic debris | place: Pacific Ocean | collected 2008-08-27 | study: EMG produced TPA metagenomics assembly...
ACATGCTTATAGAATCCACGGATTACTCTACCAAAGAGGAAGCAGCTATAAGGGTCTCCTTTAATGGGTTAACGAAGGTTGAAGCCAGTGCACAGGCCTCGCAGATGAAAGGTTTGTCTAATCTAACTATTAAAGTTAAAGCGTATGGTGGAGATGCTTCGGGCAGTATTGGGCTCGCTGGTGTGACTGACATTGAGGCACTGGTAAACCGACTGAATCAGACCAGTGATATCAAAAATGGCTTACCTATATCTTATGTAGTCAGAAGTGCTTTGGATAACCAAATTGTTAACGTCAAATTAGCCACTTCTTATGATGTTAAAACTTGTGTACCTGCAGCTCCCGGGCGTTTTGAATTCCTAGCGCTACAATCGTTACCTCTTAATCTTATAGGCTATAAGACCCTCACTGGGGATGTTAATGGTGATGGAATTGATGATCTTATACTGAATCGATGCGTAGCAGACCAAAATCAGATTCAGGTAGCTCTAGGTGATGCCAGTGGTTTACTTAACTTGACACAGGTATCTGAGTATCCTGATGGTACCCCTGATGTTGGCAGCTGGACGGATTATGATGTAAAAACCGGTGACTTTAATGGCGATGGTCTTACGGATCTAGTTTGGAGTAATATGATAGAAACACCTACTGATATACAATTCAACACTAATTACACGGCCTTTGGTCAGGCCGATGGGTCTTACGTATTTAATACCACACCATTTCAAGAAGAGCGCACCTGGAGAACGAACTTTAGGTTTTATGTGGCAGACCTGAATGGAGACAAAAAAGATGACCTCTTTTTTAATGAACTAACTTCTAATAATCGAACTTACATTGCTCTTGCCAATGAGGAGGGTTTTGACTTCCAAGACAACCCAATAGATTTCAGTGGGTCCTGGTCTGATTACCAGGTTTCAGTTGGTGATATTGATGGCGATCAGCAGGAAGATATAGTATTTGAAAGAACAGGAAATACAAAAACTATATACTTCGTGAAGTATAACGGCACAACTTTGGTCAGAGGTGACGGATTTACTTTTGCAGCTAATGGATTTACTAATTATATCTCCCGAATGAGTGATATTGATGGAGACGGTAGGGATGATATCATTTTAGCAAATACAGATTCAACTATAGATATTGGCGGTGCCGTATGGTTAGGTTTTTCAGATGGAACTAAAGTGGGTACCAAAAAGCTGTCTAAAGGTTTTAATTTAAATGAAGAAAGCAAGTTCATGAAAACATTAGTTGCCGACATAAATCGGGATGGAAAGAGCGATATTATATGGAATGACAAAGGAGACCTAACCAATATCGTTCATGTGGGTTTGACCAAGGCCAATGTAGCGGACCTCAATGAAAACCTATTCAGCTTTGCTACTGCAAAACAAGTACACCCTGATGAAGGTATAGATTGGAATGCGTTCAATGACCCTATAGTTGCCGATGTCAATGGAGATTCAAAACCAGATATTATCTGGGTAAGGGCCCAGCAAAATATTGGAATATACGTAGCACTTGCCTATTAACCCGAGCTCAATTGATAAAACGACTGTAATGCCTGATGAATTAAGGTTTACTTTTTAAAAACCTTAATTCATCAGAGATCATGGACAATTTTATTCATAGGAATGAATGAAATGTCCGAGATCGTCTGGCTGTATATCGTTATAGGGACTTATAGAAGGCCTTTTTGAATTTATTAATCGAACTCAGATGAATAGTTTTTATGAAGGCGTCTTTACGCATTATCGTATTACAGAGGCGCCTTCTTAAAATCTATATCTCTGCTATGATTTCATTAAGTTTTTTGCTCGGTCTCATGGCATCAGAAGTCAGGGTTTCGTCAGGTTTATAGTACCCGCCAATATCTACTGAGCTTCCTTGTGCTGCATTCAACTCATCAATGATGGCTAACTCATGCTCTCTCAGCTGTTTGGCCGCTTTGATGAATCTATTTTTTAGCTCCTGATCTTCAGACTGATCGGCTAATGCCTCGGCCCAGTACATGGCCAGGTAAAAATGACTGCCTCGGTTATCTAATTCGTTTACTTTTCTTGATGGTGATTTATTTTCCTCTAAAAATTTAGCCGTTGCGGAGTCCAATGCATCGGCAAGTACCTTTGCTTTTGAATTATCTCTGGTCTGACTCAAATGTTCTAGCGAAGCCGCTAGGGCCAGAAATTCGCCTAGAGAATCCCAGCGTAAATGACCCTCTTGGTTAAACTGCTGTACGTGCTTAGGCGCTGAGCCACCTGCACCGGTTTCAAAGAGTCCACCTCCATTCATTAAGGGAACTATTGAGAGCATTTTGGCACTTGTCCCCACCTCAAGTATTGGAAATAGGTCAGTGAGATAATCTCTTAACACATTACCGCTTACAGAAATCGTATCCTCACCTTTCACTATTCTCTCTAGCGAAAGTTGAGTAGCAGCAGTCGGAGCCATAATTCTAATATCTAGCTCATCCGTATTATGATCATTAAGATAGGCTTTTACCTTTTTGATTAACTCTGCATCATGCGCCCGATCCTTATCTAACCAGAAAACCGCTGGTGTATTTGACATTTTCGCACGATTAACAGCAAGTTTTACCCAATCCCTGACCGGAGCATCCTTTACCTGACACATTCTCCATATGTCGCCGGTGCTTACCTCATGTTCAATTAACACGTGACCATTAGCGTCTTTTACCTGAACTCTCCCATCTTCTGGTATTTCAAAGGTTTTATCATGGGAACCATACTCTTCAGCTTTTTGCGCCATAAGACCTACATTGGGAACGGTACCCATGGCAGTAGGGTCAAGTGCGCCATTTTTCTTACAAAACTCGATCACCTTTTGATATACTCCCGCATAGGAGCTATCTGGTATGATCGCCTTTGTATCTTGTGTTTTACCGCCTTGGTCCCACATTTGCCCGGAGGTCCTGATCATGGCAGGCATGGATGCATCTATGATCACGTCACTAGGTACATGAAGATTAGTAATACCTTTATCAGAGTTAACCATCGCTAACTCCGGGCCATTTTCAAAACAAGCTTCTATCTCTGATTGTATCTCATCTTTTTCTGCGGTAGTCAAGTTTTCAAGCTTGGATACCAGATCACCAAATCCATTTTTCACATCAACACCTAGCTGCTCCAGGGTTTCCCCATATTTATCGAAAACAGATTTAAAAAATACTTTTACAGCATGACCAAAAATAATCGGGTCTGATACTTTCATCATAGTGGCTTTCAGGTGTAATGAAAGCAATACCTTTTCCTGTTTGGCCTTCTTAATTTCGTCCGTTAAAAAGTTAATTAATGCCTTTATCTCCATGAGCGTAGCGTCAATGATCTCTCCCGATTGCAATGCTATATCACTCTTAAGCACTTTTACTTCTCCGTTTTTATTAATATGCTCGATAGAAATAGTAGTGGCATTTTCAAGTGTTACGGATTTTTCATTTGATCGAAAATCACCTTTTTCCATATGTGCTACGTGGGTTTTTGAACTTGGTGTCCATTCTCCCATAGAATGAGGATGCTTTTTAGCATACTCTTTTACTGCTTTTGGCGCTCTCCGATCTGAATTTCCTTCACGTAAAACTGGATTTACGGCACTACCTTTAATCTTATCATATTTGGATTTTATGTTTCTTTCGTCATCGCTCGTAGGCTCTTCAGGATAGTCGGGTAGAGCATATCCTTGCTCCTTCAGTTCAGCTATGGCGGCCTTCATTTGAGGAATAGACGCGCTTATGTTGGGAAGCTTAATAATATTGGCTTCCGGTTTTTTCGCTAATTCGCCTAGTTCTGATAAAGCATCTGAAATCTGCTGGTCAGGAGATAGGAATTCCGGGAAATTGGCCAAAATTCTTCCCGCTAAGGAAATGTCTCTTATTTCTACATTGACCCCTGCCGCTTTTGTGAAGGTTTCAATGATAGGAAGTAATGAATATGTAGCTAAAGCCGGAGCTTCATCAGTTTTAGTGTAAATAATGTTAGACTTAGAATCAGACATGCCTTATCTTAATTAAGATGTTATTGATAGGCTGCGAATTTAATGAATGTCCGTGGTTTTAGCATGAATCAGGCATTTGCAAATTATTATACCAAAGTAAATCCAACATATTATTCGCCGTAATCGTTACACTTAAAAATATATGTCTGTACTGCTTTTATATTTCCTCACCTATTTTCCAGCAAATAACCCTCTAGCACCTTCGGCGTGTTTGTCTAAAGAAGAGGTGAAGTTAGTGAACCTGATCAATGACTACAGAAAAACTAAAGGGTTATCAGCTATTCCTGCTTCGCGAAAGCTGAGCCAAGTGGCACAAGTCCATGCCAAAGATTTAGCCAATCACTATTCTTTCGATCCAAAGGGCAAGTGTAATCCACATAGTTGGTCTGATGCCGGAGAGTGGACATCATGTTGCTATACTAATGACCATAAGGAAGCAGAATGCATGTGGAATAAACCCAAAGAAATAGCAGGATACGAAAGCCATGGCTATGAAATTGCTTATTATAGTTCGGCTGGTGCAACGGCGTTTGAAGGGTTAGCGGGCTGGAAAAAAAGTAAAGGTCATAACCCTTTATTAGTTAATTCCGGTATGTGGAAACAGGTGCAATGGCAGGCCATAGGGGTGGGTATATATCGGGAATATGCAGTGGTTTGGTTTGGCCAATTAGCAGATAATGAAAAGCCTTGTGAGGAGTAAATTAATATTGCTCCTGTTCATTTGGAAAATTTCCAGACTTAACGTCTTTAATGTACGTGTCTACGGCACCTGTAATGACTGAATCTAAATCAGCATAACGCCTCAGGAATCGTGGTTGAAACTCTTTTGTAACACCTAACATATCTTGCATGACTAAAACCTGACCATCTACACCGCCTCCGGCACCAATACCTATTACCGGTATTTCTACCTCTTGGGCTACTTTTTCAGCCAGTTGGGCCGGTATTTTTTCCAGGACTAACGCAAAGCAGCCGCATTCCTGCAGTACTAGCGCATCTTCAAGTAGTTTATCCGCTTCGGCCTTTTCCTTTGCTCTAACGGTATAGGTTCCGAATTTAAATATAGATTGGGGTGTTAACCCCAAATGCCCCATAACAGGTACGCCAGCACTTAGAATGCGGACAACGGATTCTTTGATTTCCTCTCCACCTTCCACCTTTACAGCATGAGCCCCCGATTCTTTCATTATCCGAATGGCAGACCGCAACGCTTCAGAAGAGTTTCCTTGATAGGACCCAAAGGGGATATCAACTACAATGAACGCGCGTTCCACAGCATTTACCACTGAGGTGGCGTGATAGATCATCTGATCCAGGGTAATCGGTAAGGTGGTTTCATTTCCTGCCATAACATTGGATGCACTGTCGCCGACCAAAAGCACATCTACTCCGGCACCATCCAGGATTTTGGCCATTGAGAAATCATAAGCGGTTAACATAGAGATCTTCTCACCGCGGTTCTTCATTTCCTGAAGCTGGTGTGTTGTAATTTTTTTAATGTTGGATTTATGAACGGACACTTTCTTTATTTAATGAGTTAGGAATAAATACAGTAAAAGTAGTGCCTTCCAGTTCAAAACTCTGGACTTCAATAGAGGCTTTGAGCTTATCAGCTACTTTTTTAACGATATACAGACCCAAACCGGATCCTTCACTTTTTTCTGTCGCTCTGTAAAACATATCAAAAATATGAGGCAGTTTATTCTCTGCTATACCTTCGCCATTATCTTCTACCGTCAATTCCAGCCCTTTCATATTTACTTTAGCTTTGATACTTATGAAATCTGTTTCATTTTCAAAGCTTCTGTATTTCAGCGCATTAGAAATCAGGTTGTTCAAGATAATCCTGACTCTGGTAAGATCTGAGATGAACGGCACCGGTTGCTTAATTTCTGCCCTAATTTCCAAGCCTTTGGTATCGGAAGCATTACAATAACTGGATATTGAATTATTGATCTCATACATTAGATTCATCTCCACGTGTGGATCGTTAATTCTATCATTCCTGGAAATGCTCAGGAGTTCCATTACCAGATCATCCAGTCTTCTGACACTACCCTCTATCTTTTCAATACATTCTGTCTTGGTTTTCTTACTTTCTTCAAGCCGATAGATATCGATCAGCCCTAAAATAGACCTGAGCGGAGATCTGAGATCGTGACTGGCATGATAAACAAAGCTATCAAGCTCAAAATTTACCTTTTTAAGCTCATTTAACCGATCTCTTGATTCCGTAATATCGATTAAAATACAATCAGCAGTACACCCATCGCTGTTCAATCTGGCACTGCAAGAAACCCATTTAGATCCGGCCTCACCAGATAGTTCAAGTTCCAAATTATCTATTTGCTCACTTTCCTTAAGTTGGTGTTGAAACTGCTTACGGTTAGCGGCTTTTAAAAACTGAAAAAAATTGGCGTTAGCCAATGCTTTTAAGTACAGCAGATCAAGACATATCTTGTTTGCTTCTATAATTTGACCATCATCTAACCGAATGATCATCATGGCTACCAGCGAATTCTGAAAAAGCTTATTATACCTAGCGGTCTGGCTTTGAAGCCTGGTTAGCAAATCCTCTTTTGATAAACCAGCTAATAGATTTTCTTCTGCTGACAATTTACCTTAATTAAAGAATCCTCATGTAAAACATCTCTGTGGATATAATACCAAGATAGTTTTACTTGGATAGTAAAGCAAATACTTTTTGACTAGCGTAAATAAACGGCACTTTTACCCTTACCTAAAATTACCTCTACATGCTCCAGGATAGAGGTACTTAATTCAAAGCCCGTATAGTTGGCTGAAATAGGGAATTGTGTGTGACTACGATTAACCAAAACGGCCACCTCAATTTTTTTTACCCTGGTATCCATGAAAGGTTTCAAGCTGTAGGCTAGGGTTCTACCAGTATTGAGAACATCATCCACCAGTATAACGGCCTAGTTTATGTAAATTTTAGGATCGTCATCTAACACAAATTCACTTTGGGTAGGCTTTAACTTATCTAAAGATATACTCGTAAGATGAGCCTTTATCGGGCTTATAACCTTCAGTTCTTTGCATATATGCTCGGCTATTTGATATCCCTGATCTTTTACACCCACCACTATAAGCTCTTTTTCTTTGAAATTATTCTCGTAAATCTCAAAAGCTATTCGCCTGAGCTTCTGGAGGATCTGGCCCTCGTTTAAAATCAGAGTCTTTTCTTCCATTACGGTAGGGGTAGCACTTTACTGTCTTTGAAGGTAGAAAGTATAACCATGGACTGCATGTTATCTACTACATCTATATTACTGACTCTTTCGAGCATAAGTTTTTGATAGGAGCCTATATCCTCGGATATAATTTTAAGAATAAAGTCACTTGACCCTGTAACATGATGACATTCAATGATTTCTTCTATATTCTCAATACTCTTAATGAATTTTTCTATGTTTTCTTTATTGTGGCCTTTTAAGGATACCATAACAAAGGTATTCACCCCCAAGCCTACTACCTCGGCATCAAGTTTAGCATGGTAGCTTTTAATCACACCTGCATTTTCCAGTTTTTTCACTCTTTCTAACGTGGGTGCAGGTGACAATCCTATTTCTTGGGCCAGTTGGGCATTCGTAATTTTGGCACTGGACTGTAGTATTTCCAGTATTTTTCTATCTGTGCTATCTAGTGATTTCATTTCCTAGTGATTTAGCCCAAAAATACTTGAAGTGTAGCAAACCAACAGGTACTCTTAGCGTGCAATATTAAACTTTTGAACTTGGTTCAGCTCGGGTATCTGCAGAAAATACATTCCTATCCTTAGCTGGCTAATATCTATTTTTAGTGGTATTCTACCTTCTAGTACTTCCTGTTTGTAACTCTTAACTATCCCGCCGGATAGATCTCTTATTACTATTTGGAAACTTCCTGATCTGCTGGAGACCGCCTCAAAGTTTAAGACATTATCGGCTGGATTCGGGAAAGCGTTGGAGACAATTAGAGTTTGATCCGAAAAGGTTTCACAAATGGAATTATTGCCAAGGGTTTGATCTTCTATTCCCGGAAAGGCGGCTGAAACTTCGATACACAAATACGCTATGTCTCTATCTAAAATATTCAATTGCATAGCATAATTAGTTGATTCACCCGGGCGTATCAATATTTCAAAATCTTCACGCAATTGAATTTCACCTCCAAGATCAATATTCGCACTTAATTGATTCAGCGTAAGACTTCCGTTATTGGCTAAATTCAAAATTATTGGTGCATCATTATCATCTGGTATGACTACGTCATTTAGAACTACGTCAAGCTCTGGTATTAGTACTGAAATAATCTGACGCGTAGTATCAGAACAGTTCAAATCACTGTAAGCTATAAGCTCTGTTTCGTATTCTCCAAGCTCGTTATAGGTGAATTGGAGACTCTCCTGCTGAGAAGTGTTTATTTCATCAAATTTCCAGAAATAGCTGGAAGCTCCGGTCGACTGATTCTCAAAAACTACATTTAGCGGTGGCGCTCCAAAATTTACTGATGCCTGAAAGTCTGCCTCTGGCGCAGAATTTATCACTACTTCTTGTTGAATAGCGAACTCGCACCCATTAAACGTGGTAACTTGTAACCCCACATCAAAAGTTCCCGCATCATCAAAGCGGTAAAAGGCCAGAGAATCTGAAGCCATTCCTTGGTTATTAAAATTCCAGACCCAAGATTCAATGGCGTCTACGCTCGCTGAGGTAAGATCGAAAAACTTTACCGATTCATTCTGACAATTTCGGTCTATTCCAATTTCCAGATCAGGTGATTGCGCAATAGAAATGGTTTTAGTGACACTTCCCAGGCAAAGATTTTCAGAGGTAGTGAAAAGTGTGACTTCATAATCACCAGCAGCACCTAAGGCCAGGGTTGGGCTTTCCTCATTACTAAAGGTACCTGCTATATCCCATTCAAAACTGGTGATAGACTCTCCACTAACAGGTATAGATGTATTTTGAAATTGAACTGCTTCGCCGATGCAGGCATTATCAAAGGTGAAATCGGCCTTGGGAGCCTCCAGAACACTTACTATTTGAGTAACCGAATCACTACATCCAAAAACTGATGTGGTAACTAACTTAACATCAAAATCTCCATTCCTCGAAAAAATATGTGTTGAATTTTGATCTGATGAGGAATTACTCTCAGCATCAGGATCATCAAAATCCCAGCGCCATGCTGTGATATTTGCTCCAGAAACCGTTGACAGGTCATTAAACTGAGTGACGTTCAACTCGCAACTCAAATCATTGCTGAATTGCACTTCCGGAGAGGCAAAAACCTCAACTATATTTTCAAAAGTAGTAATGCAACCGAGACTGTTTTCAACAGTAAGCGAAACAAGATATGAACCTGGATCAGCATATTCAAAAGACGGATTTTCAAGGTTAGAGGTAAATCCATTATCGAAATCCCATAGATAAGAAGCTACCTGCCCTAATGAGGTGTTACTGAACTCCATGAGGGTACCTACACAAGCATCATCAACTTGAAAAGAAGGATCTGGCCCATCAAGTATTTCAACATTTTGAGTGAATTCTACCGAACAGCCGGGTATGCTAGCAATGAGTTTAATCTCCTTCATTCCTCCGCTGGTAAAAGTGAAATCTAAATCACGAGCGTTGGAAACGGAAACATCATCAATTTGCCACTCCCATGATTCGTTTCCTCCGAAATCACCAAGTGTACCATTAACTATATTTAATAACTGGTTTGTACAAGTGATACCAGTGGGTGCTACGAAAGTAGGCTGAGGCTCATCATAAACAGTGATCGTTTGTCGCGTAAAATTTTCACAGGTGCCGTCAGAAACTTCTAACGTGACTTCATATTCTCCAGCTAAGGTATAGGTGTGGGAAGGATTTGCATCAGTTGATGTCGTAGCATCTCCAAAATCCCAGGAGTAGGTGAGGCCAGATGATGTGGACTGGCTGATGAATTGGATGGGATTAGACCTGCAGATGTTTTGGGAGGTGTAAGAGATGGGGGGGGCGGTAAATGCTGAAACTGTAATTTCATTACTGCTATATACAACATTTTCATAACCATCAGTAGAATTTAGAGATATGCTATAATCACCTTGTGCCGTGTAAGAAACCAGGGGTTCAAAATCATTAGAAATTCTAGGGAAAACTGCACAATTATTGTCAAAATCAAAGCGTAACAAGTTTCTTGTCGCAAGGTTAAAAGTGAAAGCATACCACTGAGATATCTTATCTACTACTTCAATGGCGTAGATTCCTCCGGACATTTCAGGATAGAACTGCTTTCTTATTATTAAATTATCATCGCTTAATGACAGCCCAAAGTCTGTTATATAGAACGCCGTATTCTGGTCGTCAACACGCGAATTTGAAACTAGACAATAAAACCTACCCGATTCGTTAAAAGCCTTTATGGAAACAGGAGTGTTAAAAATTCCAGAATCATAAAGAAGTATTATAGTTGTGAATTCATTATTAAGTTCTGTCCCAAAAGAGACTTTGTACAAATTATTTGTACCCTGGGAGAGAATAAGACCATACCAATTATTACATTCTTTTATTAAATCAATCCCTCGTAATTGGTTTGACCCACTTACTAATATGTCTGTAGTATCTGGGTTCAGGTTAAGTGGTGAGCCTCCAAGATCAAGACGTACTATTTTTGTATTCCCAGTATTAGTTCCAACCGTTACGAAGGCGTGATATTCACTATCGTTTTGGACTACTTTAATTCCGTTGGGGCCAGCCATTGCAAATGCATCTCCTGTATTTAGTATATTAAGAGTAGGCGCATTGAAAATACCATTTTCGAAAGAATATCTTAAGATAGTATTGTTGCCAAAATTTGCTACAAAAATGTGCCATACGTCATTATACTGTATCATATCGAAGGCAAAAGAAGACGATAGCCCTCCATCAATATTGCCTAAATTATTATAAACTGGCATATTTTCAAGATTATTTCCAAAGTCAAGCCTCATAAGAATGTTTGCTGTAGAACTAATTGAAAACCCATACCATAGATTATTTTCCTCAATCAGTTTTAAGGATCTGGAGCGGAAGAAATTAGCATTATTTATGACGATGTTGGAATTTGGCTCTGAGGTCAGGTCACCAGAGCAGAAGTCCCATTCAAATTCCACAGCACCAGTAGAAGTATTTGAAATTTTTACCGTTTGATCGATACAAACCGGTTGTTCTAGGCTGAATGAAGATGTCGAACACTGGGCATTCAATTCCAGAATACTAAAAATTAAAGCTGAAAATAATGTAAATAGAACTCTTGCTAGCATAACTCCAGATAGATATGCGTCAATTTTTTCGTGCTATTTTCAATCGAAAATTTACCTGCGGTATGCTTTGTTTTCTGACTCATACTGTTTCTTAATTCCTCATTTTGATAAATGGTGACCATAGCATGGGCCATATCATCAATATTTCTATTCTCTACTAATATTCCATTTATACCATCTTCAATTATTTCTTCTGGTCCGCCACATCTAGTACCAATAACTGGTGTGCCATTGAGGAGACTTTCCAAGCACACCATTGAAAATGATTCTGATTCAGAAAAATTAAGAACAACTTCGGCCGCTTGGTAGAGATTCCGAGTATCATTTGTAAAGTCCTGAAAAACAACGTTGTGTTCAAGACCATAACTTATGACCCGCTCAATTAATTGGTTTTTATATATTTTATTTTTTCGTTGTCCCATGTCCCCGCCAACCATAACTAAACGAGAATCCATCAGCTTGTCATAAGCCAATTTATATGCTTCGATAACATAATTCTGCCCTTTACCTTTAACATAATTGCTAACATTAAGAAATGTGAACGGTTTCCATTTCTTAATGCTTAACGATTCGGAGGCCGGTAACGCATCGTATATCACAATTTTATTCTTTGCATGTGGCAGCCCGCGAAAAACCGCATCCGAAACGCAAATAATTTTATCTGAATGCTTACTAATTATCTTAGACCATAATGGATATAGAAAACCAGCGTAGGAATCAGGCATTAATCTTACATGATAAACTAGTTTGGTCTTCGGACGAATTAACTTAACCATAACGCCCACCATATTATAAAGATCATTCACATGAAGGATATCAATTTGCTTTTTATTGATGAGTCGAATAACTCGAATTGTATTGATAACAAGGAGCGGGAGGTACAAAAGTAATCTCCAGTTTTTTTGAATCTCAAGAAAAGGAATACAATGTGCCGAATAGCCCTGATCTTTTAATTGACCCACTATACTTTTTGAAGGAAGCACAAACTGATAGTGAATTTGCGAACTAATATGTTCAGATACCGCGATTATGGACTTCAAGGCCCCAGTAATTGCCTTTGAATTACCAATTAAAAGTATTTCATAATTTTTTACACTCAAAAGAGAATAGGTCAGATAAAAAATCTAATATATACCTTTTAAAAGAGGCCTATTTCGGTCGGTGCAGCTCTAATAAGCAACCCCAACATAAAGGTACTAAGCTATATTTCTTTTAATAAAAGCCTCCATTGATCTAAAAATCTTTCTAACGTGAAATCCTGTATACGTTTTTTAGACTTATTTCTAAATTTCTTGTTTAGATCAGTATATTCTAAAATATCAATGATTGTGTCCGCCCATAAATTTTCTTCTTTCTCAGTTGTCTCGTCATATGAAAATACTGGCATAAGTACCCCATGATCCACATATTCAGCCGCATGTTCAGATACTCTTTTTGAGAAGTCAGTAGCTGGTGCAAGCACTTCTCTTACCCCCGTAGGGCAGTCTGTGGCTAAAATAGGAAGTTCACAAACCAATGCTTCACAAAGTGAAAGTGGAAATCCCTCAAAGTGACTAGTCATTATAAATAAATGAGCTCTTCTAATATATTTGAACGGATTACTTTGCTGCCCTAAAAAAAAAATCCTGTGTGATTTGTGAACCGCTGAGTGTTTAGACATATCAAAATAATCAATTTTGTGCTCAGCACATTTATTTAGCATCCTCTCTTTTAAATCTCCATCACCAATAATTAGCAGGTTAAAGTCTTCACTGGATAAGGTTCTACAAAAAATATCTATAACTGATAATGGATTTTTCTGAACTGCTAATCTTCCTGAAAAAACAATGACCCTTCTTTCAAAAACAGGATCAAGTATTTCCTCTATTATTTCTTTGGATTTTGTTCGTATATCTTCTACATCCACTCCATTTTGAATTACCTGAATTAGCCCATCAGGTATAGAAAAAAACTTTATCAGTTCTTCCTTTATTCCAAAACTGACCGTTATTATTTTATTTGAAAACCTATAGAGTAGTGGAGTCAAAATCTTGTTTTCTATAAACTTCACCACACCTCTTCTATTGGTATCAAAAGCTGATTTAGAACCGTGAATTGTAAGTATTTTTTTTCCAGGACCAAAGGACAGAATGTTTACAAAGTTTGCCCCCTCCAGATGACTGATACACCTGGATGGTCTATATTTTCTCTTCAGTTGATTTAGTCGTACACATCGAAGAATAAAATATATTATCTTTTGCAACAAGTTAGAGCCTGCTGGTACATCCAAGGATATAATATTAGCCTTCTGGGAGAATAGATTCTGCTCATCTCGGTTAAATACAACTTCAATGATATTGTACTCGGGTTGGAGCCCATTTGATAATGTACTAAAAACTCTTTG
>ERZ1740060.784-NODE-784-length-13676-cov-23.879818_pt1 | contig 13676 bp, 14 predicted proteins | sample MGYA00581743_ERZ1740060 | MGnify/ENA primary metagenome ERZ1740060 (study PRJEB43018, sample SAMN04849235) | marine metagenome | isolation source: floating plastic debris | place: Pacific Ocean | collected 2008-08-27 | study: EMG produced TPA metagenomics...
CAACTAAAGCTACAGCCTTACTCTAATTTTTCTCTCAAGAAAGTGACCTGCTCCCTCCCGATGCGATCTTGGAAACGCAGGGGAGCCGAGGGGCAGGGGAGCCAGATCTGTAGCCTTGTTTCAGAGAATCGGCATAACACCCAGTCGATTTTGACCATGTAGCAGCAGACCGATCGCCCATGACGCAAACAGATACCGCCACCACAGTTCATCGCCGCCGCGATCGCGAATTGAATTTGGCCTGCAGATCTTGTAGCTTCGGTTTGGCGGGTGGGTCTTGAGGACGGGACTGAGTTTGGGGTTTGGCGGATTTGGTGCGTTGGGGTTTTGGTGATTTGATGGGTTGGGCTTTGTCAGCCTTGGCGGGTCGGGATTTGGAGGCAGCGCCTTCATCAGTCGCTCCCGGCTTTGCAACTGCAAGTCCTCAAAGCGACAGCCGCTTTTCAAGGTGAAGTGGAAGCGCTCAATCAACCAGCGATAGCTGTACCAGACGACGCACCGCCAAACATCCTCAAAGGTCTCGATGGGTAAGATCGTCAGCAATCGCCACCGAACCGGAGATTGACCTGCTGGTGCCGCAGTCTCTTCGACCAGAATGACATTGATGTCAATCGGCTCCAAGACTCGCGGGACTTGGCGATAAGGCACCTCTAGCGTCACTTTCATCGCCTTCAAACTGAGCTCGGCATCGCGGGCGGGTCGCTCTGGATTGCGCTCCAAGCTCAACGTGGTTTGTCCGACCACCGGGGCCTGCTTGATAGTGGGCAGCAGATAGCCCCGTTGTGCTTGACTTTGCGGTTGTGCTCAGCGCGGAGCAACAATTGGCTCTGGGGCGCTCGCGGCTGCGCGAACAGCTCAAAGATATCCGCTTCGCGGTCGCCAACATGGACTAACGGTACCGATGCTGGCATCGCTCGCTCGGCGGCGGTCAGGGTCGTCAGCCAGCGATAGCTCTCTTTCTGCTCAATCGGCAACTGCTTGCGCCGAGCTTTTTTACCTGAACGCTGCTCGCGCCCCCAATTGTGTTGATGCAACAGACCCAACGGTTCACCCGCGCCACTCACCGCTAAGCAGCTAGGGAGCAGGTCACTTTCTACGTAGAAAAATAGGCATTGCTGAATCGAAGTATGGATCTATTTGAGTTGCCAGTTATCTCGCCCCCTAAATCCCCCAATTCTGGGGGACTTTTATGCGCTTAACTCGGCGATTACCCTGCTGGATGATTACATTGTGATTCCCGCTGCAATTGGTTCAGTGCTGACGGCAACGCTACTTTGCTGGACAACTAACTACGGATTCACTAAGTTTTACTGGGTTATCTCAAAATGGTTTTTGACGACTGTACTAGTCGTATTTGGCACTTTTTGGCTATTTCCTTGGGGAAATGGAGTAGAAGAAATTTCTGCGCAAGAAGGATTGTAAGCGTTCACTAATCCTGTCTACTTGTTTAATGCCAAAGGAGTTTTAGTCGGCACTTTAGTTCAGGTTCTCTTTCTTGTTGTCATCATCGGTATCTCAGTGCTCAAGCCTTGGGGTAGGAGATCAAGTCCCGTTAAAAAACAAACCAACACTAGTGATTAGAGGCTATCGACCATGTCGCAACTTGCTTGGAGCTGACTGCCTAAAGATTTTGAGACATCGAAAAGAATTGTTCAGCGGCTCCAACCAACTGTTACGAGAAGGCTATCTTAAGAGACCGCTATCGATATTGCTTCTACCCGGCATAAAAATCGGCATTAGGAAGCGCTCCTTTCAAGAGCTGGGGATTGACTTGCTGGAGGGATTGGGAAAACACCTCTAGCTCCGGTTGAGCAGCGGCGGCGGTGACATGTTCAAATAGGTTGGTCTGCAGGGACTGTTCGATGATGGGGGCGGGGGTGTCCATGTATTGCACACCAAGTTCGGCGGCAGTGGGGTTCTGCTGCATCCAATCGAGGGAGTTGCGGAATTTTGTTTGAGTTAGCTCTCGTGCGGTTCAACTACACTGTTAGACATCGTGAGGAGAGCTTTTGTGAGTATCAGCCTAACTCCCGATCAGGAACACTTCATCCAAACCAGGCTACAAGCTGGCAAATATCGCTCTGCGGAAGAAGTTTTGGCAATTGCCCGGCGATTGCTTGAGGAGTACGATGGTTCTTCGGGGCTGGTCTTTCACCATCACTCTGAGGCCGAGTGGGTTGAGGACGTCCGGGCCAAGATTGATTCAGCGGTTGCAGCTTCTGAGCACACCGCTTTGGTCGATGGCAAAACATTCCTCAACAGCATTCTAGAGCGATTCCAGAAAGCAAAGCAGTCATAAACCGTTATGAAGTTTGCACCCATCGATTCTTCTCACCTAAAAGGCTGCTCCAATTTATATGTTGAAGTCTTCAATGATTCGCCTTGGAATGAAAGCTGGAGCTTTGAAACAGCCTCAAAAAGATTAGAAGATTGCTACGCCACTCCAGGTTTCCACGGCATCGTCGCGATTGAAGAAAATAAAGTTTCTGGTTTTGCTCTCGGCTTTTCAGAAGTGTCGTATACGGGCCAGCACTTTTACTTGAAAGAAATGTGTGTGCAGTCCAACAAGCAGAGAAGTGGGATTGGCACGAAAATTGTTGACGTCCTTTATCGCGCTCTTGCCGATAAAGACATCAGCATGATTTATCTCCTAACTATGCGAGATAGTTCAGCCGCAGACTTCTACCAAAAATGTGGGTTCTCATATAGCTCTAGGATGAGCATGATGCTAAAAAATACAAGACAGTTTTGAGTTGCGAAGCTGTAGGATGGCAGTGCCAACCACCCCTATTGCAGTTACGTTCTTGTTAGAAGTTGTTGCTCCCGCTGCATAGTAGAGAACGTCGGCCTGATTTTATCAGGTGTCCTGCTTCTGCTGTTTGACCCAGGCTCGAAGGATTTGTTCTGCCTCAATTTCATCCTGCCGGGCCAAAGTCAGAAACTCATAGAGTTTAGCTTTGGGCACAAAGGGAAAGGTTGGGCTGACCGCCTGTTCCTCATAGCCGCCATCCTGAAGCTGGTAAATCCGCCATTCTTTGCCGTTGAAACGCCAGAATTCGGGGACCCCCAGGGCCGCGTAAAGGCTCAGTTTGTCGATGTCGGTGTGGGTGATATCCACCTCTACCACCAAGTCCGGCGGGGGATCTTCCTGAAAATTGACCGTGCGTCCGGCCACCCGAGGCTGATTTTTGATATAAAACGCATTGTCTGGTTCCGGACTGCGGCTCAGATCTTCCCGTTCGATGGTGGTAGAGCGCATGGATTTGATGCGTTGACCTAGCTCCGACACCAGAAAGTAGATGAACCGACCCATTAACTCAGCGGCGAATTCATGATCTTCTAGGGGCATGGTGATTTCTAAAATTCCCCGGTCGTAGGTCAGGCGGGCCGAGCGGGATTCACCCAGGGCCTGCAGAATTTGCTGGTAGGCCCGCCAGTTAAGGTGGTGAAAAGCCACACGCTTTTCGCCGATGGGTTGGGGAACGGTAACACTAGCGGTAGCAACCATAGGCTTGCCCGATAACTGTTGTTTTAATCTTAATCTCCCTGCGGAACACGTATCTGAATAATCAGACACCGCTTGCATCGCCTTGAAGTTTGGCTCCTATGTCTGCATTCCTCTCAACTTGCATAAAACTCGGCATCGGGCAGTTGGCCCTTCAACAATTGGGGATTTACTTGCTGGAGAGATTGGTAAAACACCTCCAGTTCTGGCTGTGCTTCAGCGGCGGTGAGGTGTTCAAACAAATTGGTTTTTAGGGACTGCTCGATGATGGGGGCGGGGGTGTCCATGTATTGGGCACCGAGTTCGGCGGCGGCGGTGGGGTTTTGTTGAATCCAGTCGAGGGAGTTGCGGAGTTCCGTTTGAATCAGCTCTACCACGTCGGGATGGTCGTTGACCAGACTGTTGAGCACAGATACTCCAGCTTGGGGAAAGCGAGCCGCTTGTCCGGTGGCCTCGCCCCAGGCAGCCTTGAAATCTAGACTGTAGGCGAGGGGGGCGCCCTGCTCTTGGGCCTTGGCCACCACGTTGCTGGCGTGGGGTTCAGAAAATACGCCCGCGTCGGCTTCCCCAGTTAGCAGCAGCTGCGCCGTGCTCTGGAAATCTTGAGTGGACTGGATGATGACGTCTTGATCGGGCTGCAGGCCGGACTGGGTGGCGAGGAAGCGGAAAATCATTTCCGGCATGCCGCCTTTGAAAGGGATCAGCACCGTCTTGCCGCGCAGATCTGACCAACTCGCGATCGCCCCCTCACTGGAAAGTACATAGATATTGCCCCAAATCATCACGTTCAGCAGCTTCAGCGGCACCTCTTGCTGGTAGAGTCCCGCTGCTAGCAGAGTGGGATTGGCGGTAATCTGTCCCTGTTCGGAAGTGAGCAACGCCTTCATCTGCTCGTGGTTGCGGACGGTGAAAAATTCGATGTCCGCGATCGCCTCGGGCAGGCTGCTCATTTCCATCAGATACGCCAGGGGAATGGTGAGCAAAATTGGCGAGCCGCCAATGCCGAGCGATGGCAGGGTGCTGCCCACGGTGGGGGTGGTCTGACCGCAGCTCGCAGCCAGGGAGAGGCCGAAGCTGGCAGCCATAAATTGCAAAAACTGACGACGGTGAAAAGTCATGGGGTGAGGCTCCGAGAAGTTTCTAGAGGGGGATTGAGGTTAAAGCTGGCAGCGATTTCGGGTCGGGTTTGCAGGTCGGATAGGGTGCGGTAAACGTAGGCGGGGTCGCGCTGGTGGGGTGGGCGATCGCTGTGCCAGCAGGAGACGATGCGGGCGGGACAGGGCGACAGCACCAGGAGGCGATCGCCCATCACTACCGCTTCCGCCAGATCATGAGTCACCAAAATCGCCGTGGTCTGGTGCTGCTGCACCCAAGTCATCACGAGCTGCTGCAACTGCTGGCGGGTGCCCATATCCACCGAACTGAAGGGTTCATCGAGCAAGAGCAGTTGGGGCTGAATGGCAAAAGCGCGGGCTAAATTCACCCGCTGTTTCATCCCACCGCTGAGTTGAGGTGGATAGAGATGTCCCGCCGCTCCTAACCCGACGGACTCGGCCAGACTGCGGGCTCGCTGCAAGCGCGATCGCTGTGCCATGCCCTGAGCTTTTAACCCCAGAGCGATGTTCTGCAGCACGGTGTACCAAGGAAACAGGCGCGGTTCTTGAAAGACGTAGGCGATGGGGGTGGCCCGTTGTTCAACGGTGCCTGCCGTGGGCGACAGCAAGCCTGCCAGTAGATTGAGCAGGGTGGTTTTGCCGCAGCCTGACGGCCCCATGAGCGCGACAAGTTCGCCAGGAGCCGCCGTTAGGGAAATTTCCTCTAAAACTAGTCGCGCCCCATAGTGGTGAGAAATCTGGTGCAGCAGTGGCGCCATCGTGGTTTACCCGCCTCCACCGCTAGACGTCGCTGCCTGCCAGGGCAACAGTCGCCGCTGCAGAGTGCGCAGCAGCGTATCGGAGGTGAGCACCAGAGCGATCGCTACCCCAATCCAGGCCATGACTTCGGCGGTGTCCAGGTTGGCGCGGGCGGTGTTCAGCTCCGCACCAATACCGGTGGGGGTGGCGAGTACCTCCGCCATGATGGCGACCCGCCAGGCCAACCCCAATCCCGTGACGAGTACCGGCAGCAGGCGTGATATCACCTGGGGCCAGTCGAGGGACTGCAAGCGGGCGTTCCCCTCTAGGCGGTAGACCTGGGCGACGGCAACCAAATCCGGGTCGAGCCCCCGCACGGCATCGGCTACCCCGGCAAACACTAGCGGCCCGGCGGTGACCGCGACGGTAAAAATCGAGTTGGCGTGACCCAGGCCAAACCACACCATCGTCAGCACGAGCCAGGCGATGGGCGGGGTGCCCAACAGCGCGACAGAAATGGGCGCGAGGGCCGGTTGTACCCAGGGTTGCCGCCCAGCGATGAGCCCTAACAGACCCCCGATCGCTAGCGCCAAACCAAAGCCTGTCACCACATGGAACGTCGTCGCCGCGATCGCTGCCCATAATCGCACTTCACCCAAGAGCGATCGCACCGCGACCAAAACTGCCCCCGGAGTCGGCAAAATGACGGGGGTATAGCGCTGTGCCCCCCACTGCCAGAGCCCTAGCAGCAGCGCCAGCATCACTAACGTCAATAGCACTGAACGGCAACGCGATCGCCCGTCTGGAGCATTTGATCGAGTTGTCGATGCCGTCTTGGCGATCGCCTGGCGAGAAACCATCGGCCTCCTAAAACTCAAAGACGGTACGGAAACTGCCGACCCAAATGGTGTCATTGGCGCTGTTGTTTTCGGGATTGATCAGCACAAAAAAGCCGGGAATTAGCGAGATGTTTGGGTTGACCCGATAGCGGTAAAACGCCTCAATGTGCCAGGTTGAGTCATCTTCGTCGGCACCGCCATCATTGCTCAACACGCGCGGCGGATTGCCCAACACCAAACCGCCTAAGTTCCCCTGACCACCTAAGTTCGGCAGGCCCAGCGTCACCGCCCAATTCAGCAGCGTGGCATCGTCACCCTCATCTACCAACCCTCGGTCAGATTCTGCCGTAGCCAAACTCAAGCCAGCCCAGCCCGACAGGTTCGCCCGACCCAGTTTCACAGTAGATTGCATCCCAAAGTGATTGGCCGAGGTAGCCACATTGCCGCCAAAAGGCGCGTTCGACAGCCGACTGCCCGTTCCCGCCGACACCGCGACATTCCCTGCCGGATAGTAAGAGCGGGCATACACGAGGCCCAGCCGCCAAGTCTCTGTGGGGCGATAGTCGAGCTGGGCCAGTGCCGTATAGCCGCTGCCAAACAGGCCCACATCAGGATCATTAGACCCCGATCCTCGGGACAAATAGCCCGCTGAGAAAGCGAGATTTGGAGCAATGTCGTAAACGCCCGTGATACCTGTGCCCAACGCCCCCTGGTAGTAGATGGGATTAAAACGCCCAAACCGCGACACCACCCCCGAAATCGGGCTCGCTAAACCGGGGTTAAACGTGCTGGAAACATTGGCCTGGTAAGCGCCTCGCGTCGCATCAATGTGCAAGGTGAGGCGATCGCCGACGGGAAAGCGATAGAAAAATTTGCCAATGTCGAAATCGTTATTGTTGGTACGATCGAACGCCAAGCGAGTCATGTTGGTGCCCGTCACCGGCGCGTTGAAGCGATTGGGGTCAAGCGCGTCGAGCCGCACCTTGAGTAGGTCGTTGCCCGTAAAGCTGGTGTTGAAATTTAACCGGGCGCGGCTACCAAAGACCGTTTGCCCAGGCAAATCATCACCGCTACCGTTCGCTTGGTCGCCGCCAATTAGCTGCTCCAGGGAAAATACGACCTCACCCCGCAGCCGCGTTGTGGTGGAAAAAGCATTGGCCCGCAGCTCAGCGGTTTCTGCTTCAAGGATGTCAACTCGATTTGTAAGTAAATCAAGTTCTTCTCGAAACTCGGCCTGTAGTCGCTGTATCGGCACACAGTTGATAGCAGTGATCCCAAACGGATTTTCGGCACATGAGAGTTCATAGGCCTCCGCTGTTAAAACCGACAGGCATTTTTGTAAACCGGCGGCAAATTCGTAGCGGGTGAGGGCGCGATCGCTCCCAAAGGTCTGATCAGGATAGCCCTCCAGACAGGCATAATCTTCAACCAAACTTTGCACAGCCCGATAGGCCCAGTGATCAGAAGAGACGTCAGAGAGTTCCTCGACAGTAGTGACGTTGGCGATCGCTTCGCCCCTCTCCGCTTCAGGCAACGCGGCTGGCTGCTCCATCACAGCCGGTACGAAAGCTTCCGGTTCTAGGGTGAGATCGGCCAGGTTGGCCTCATCGGCAGAGCGATCGGAGACTGGTTCGCTGGGTGGGGCGATCGCCTCAGAGGTGGGTATAACGACCGCCGCTACCTCAATATCTTCCGCGACCTCGGTGTCTAAAGCCGTCATTGATGAGCTGGCCGCATCGAGTTCAGCCGCATCAACCTCTACCGCCGCCGCCAACCTTTCCTGTCCACCCAAACCTAGAGCGACGCCGAGCGCGACGCCCAAGAGATTTCCATACTTCATACGTTTTCTCAAAGAGAACACCTGTGGCTCTAGGGCATAACTCATAACACTGGATTCAAGGCGGCAATCTCCAGGGTTTTCACCGCTGAGCTTGAGATTCTCAACCGCAGAGTGCGGCCAGCTAAATTACGTTGACTTGGGAAACCTTAGTGTTGGCCTGCTGAGCCAACCTCACCTAACCCTTATTGGAAAGAGGCACCGGAACCTTCTTAAACCTCTCTTTGATAAGGAGAGGTGCCGTAGGCGGTGAGGTTTGCCCAAATGTCAAAACGCCAGCTCTCAATCGAAATGAGGCTTATCTCAAGCACTGGTTAGGAGTGTAGAACTTATATCCAAAAATCTCTAGCAGGTGGAGATTCGTTTTAGATCTGCTGTTGCCAGGGTTTTATCAATGGTTCGATCAGGCATTCGGGTTGCATGCAGCCGCGATCGCGTTAGATCGTTGCATGACGGCGCTCTACTGACCTGCCAGCTAAAGTGCTCAAGGTATCGCCAGGTCGTTATTGAGTCCTGGTTCGCTGGTGTCAAAGGCGGTACTGGCTGTCTTCATCCCCATTCGCCTGCCAAGTCCTACGGATCAAAAGGGTTATATCGGGAAAGGTAAATGGGTGGATGACCACATCTGTCGTTGCCCCCCCGTAAATCAGGATTAATCGGGTTTTGCGGGGAAATGCGATTGCTTGGCCAACTAACGCCCAGAGAGAACGCCTAAAATCGAATGAGGGAATACAGGGGCGTCGATATAAACTCCATGACTCGTGTCTCGCTTCACGAGAAATTTCTGTTGTGAGATTGATCAACTATGACCGCTTCGAAAACTGCCTCGCCGATGTATCCGCCTGCGGCTTCACCAGGATTAGAAATGGAGCGGGCTTTTAGGCAGGCCATTGCCGAAGCATCCCTCAGTAATGAGCGCAAAATAGCGTACGCCCGATTTGGCATGTTGGGGATTGCCAGCATCCTTGACGTTTTGGTGTTTTTCTTTCCTAAAACCCTAATTAATGTCGATTCCGTGTCGCCGACCATCGCAATTTTTTCTTTCATTGTCTGCTGCATATCGGCTAGTTTTTTGATTGTGCTGCGACGGCCTAATGCTTGGCAAAATCTGCTCACCTTACAAGTGATTATTCCGGTATTTGATGGTATTTTAGTTGCCCTATTCACCACAAATATTTGGAAAGTACTCGCGCCCACTAAGCCCGAAATCATTACCAACATTGCGGCCTTTTGTTGTTTCTTAGCCGTGTCAGGTGGGATTCGGGTGAAGTCGCGATCGTCGATTATCAGCACGAGCTTAGCGCTAGGTAATTTTGTTTACGCGGCGGTTTTATTTCAGCTCGACTTTGCGGTTAGCTTATTTGCCCTATTTACCATTCTGGGCACCGGCTTTTTAGGGATGCTTACGGCGAGTATTGTGCGCCGTCAGGGTAAAAACGAAGCGGGCCGCCTGCTGATGCGGCAGTTTTTGCCGGAGAGCGTTGTCGAGACCGCCTTCGAAAGCCCTGACCGATTGCTGGAAGACGCCCAGGAATGTGAAGTCACCATATTGGTGACCGACCTGCGCGGTTTCACCCGCTATTCAGAAAGTATGAACCCTCTGGAGGTGCTCGATTCTTTGAATCATATCCAGAGCTTTTTGGCCGAAATTGTAGAGCAGCATGGTGGCTGGGTCGATAAGTTTATGGGCGACGGCATGTTGGCGGTGTTTGGGGCCCCGAGGCAGCTCAGCAATCATGCTGAGCAAGCCCTCCAAGCAGCTCAACAGATCCTCCGTCAAGGCAAAACTCAATGCCCTTTACCCATCGGCATTGGCTTACATTCTGGCCCGATTGTGGCGGGCTGCTTGGGGGCCACTGGCCGCCTAGAATTCACCGTCATTGGCGATACGGTGAATGTCGCTTCGCGGTTAGAGTCCCTCACTAAAGACTGGTCAACGCCACTGCTGATGAGTGGCTCGACGGCTCGTCAACTGCGATCGCAACCCGCCCTGACCGCCTTGGGCTCGGTCCCGATTCGAGGACGAGAGCAGGGCATCGAGATTTTCACCCTACCTGAGGTGGGCAACCCAGAAAAAAGCATGAGTACGGGGGCGGTGTGACCGCCGAACGAGCCCATTTCTCCAGCCGATCTCTAGGCTGGAAGAGTGCGATCGCTTGACAGTACAGCTGGATGAACTTTTTATCAATCGCAGCGACGCTTCCCCATCGTGGCCAAGTGACGGGATCGGGCCACGATCTGATTGTCTATCGGCGAGTTCGTCAGTGATGTGGGCGATCGCCTCCGCCCTCCGCTATTAAAATGTTCGCGCAGGTGCATTTAGGGGCCAACATCGAGTTGACAGTGGCCTCCAGCGTGATTGCTGCTCTGACTGGCTGGAATTTAGATGGCTAGTTTATTGGATCTTCTCCAAAGGACGATCAACACGCCTTTCTTTCGCGTGGGGAATGCCGAACTGACGCTCAACGCGATCGCTCAGTTTATCCTCGCGGTTTTGCTCGCGATCGTTTTTGCTCTAATCTTTAAGCGAGTTTTGTCGGGTCTGATTTTGAGCCGCCTCGGTTTCAAGCAGGGCATTCGAGAATCCATCGCCACAATTACCAGCTATAGCTTAGGCGCGATTTTTTGCCTGATTCTCTTGCAAACCTTAGGCATTAACTTTGCCTCGGTCGCCGTTTTAGCGGGCAGTTTGGGCATTGGTATCGGCTTCGGCTTTCAAGATCTCATGCGCAACTTTATCAGCGGGATTGCGCTGCTCGTTGAGCAAAAGCTAAAAGTCGGCGATTTTATCGAATGGGAAGGATTTACCGGGTACATTACCGAAATTTCTTTGCGATCGACCGTTATTCGCACCATTACTCAACGCCATATCGTCGTTCCCAATAGCGCGTTAGCGGGTCATAAAGTTATCAACTGGACCTACAACGACCCCAAGGGATGGGTGCCCATTTATGTCAGCGTTTCCCATGAGAGCGACTCAGTTTTAGTCATCGAAGCCCTCTTAGATTCAGCCTCTCTAGAAGAAAGCATTTCCTACGAATATCCGCCGGAGGTTTATCTAATTGGCTTTGGTGAATATTCCTTAGACTTTGTGCTGTGGGTATGGATTCATCGAGTAGATCTAAAACATAAAACCGAAAGTTCGCTGCGCTTTATTATTGACCAAAACCTGCGCCAGCGTCAGATTCGCCTGGCCTCACCCCGCTATGATTTGTGGCATCGCAATCCCAATATCGTGGTTCAGTCCTCCATTGAAGAACATCAAAAATATACCGATCTGCAGGCGGTAGCTCCGTCCTTTAACGAAGCGCTGCCGAAGCCCGTTGCAGTGCGAAACCTGCTCAAAAGCATTCCCTATTTTAGCCAATGTAGCGCTGTCGAACTGCGAAAACTCGTTGAGATTGGCTATCGGCGTCGATTAGAGTCGAACGAGATATTGTTCAAGGTTGGTGATCCCGGCGACGCTTTTTATATCATTTTGTCAGGGGCCGTCAGCTATCAATTAGAAGTCTACGATCAGCCGACAGTATTAACGTCAGGTCAGTTTGTGGGCGAATTTTCGCTGATGCTAGGGGTGCCGAGAACGGTGACCATCAGAGCGATCGAAGAAACCACGGTGTTTGCTATCAGCCCCCAAGGCTTCAAGCAGATTTTGCAAAGTCAGCCTCATCTCTATGATCGCATCGTCAAACAAATGAGCCGCCACGAAGCAGAACTCACTCAGCAAAAGCGTCGCCTCCGAGAGCTAGGCCTGATCACGAGTGACTATGACAAGAATCCAGTCGCCTGGGTGCAAAAGCAGTTAGAGAAGTTGTTTTCTTCCTGACATTACTCAGATGCTTTGAGCCGAGCTTCTCTTATGAATTAGATGAAGACACCCCAACACGATGAAATTTATTTTGGAGATCGACAACCGACGCTTTGCGTCGAGATAGTTTGCTCTGTCAATGCAAGACTAGGCTGTATCAGAAAGTGCTGACATTTTCAATTTCAAGACGCTCTTTGATCGAGTTGCCTCCTCCCGCAAGTTTATCTAAAAACAGCGACATATCCTGAATCGCGCGTAGAATATTTTCAATTCGTTTTGGCTGTTTTCCTTTGCCAGTTTCTATATAAAAATCAACAATCTATCGAACCAAACTCTAGCTTCGGGATCTTGCAGTAGCTGGCAAAACTCGCGATAGGTCATTAGTCTTTCTTCGTCGACAAGATAGATGTCATTGCCAATGCTGGGCTGCAGTAAATAGTAAATTCCGTATCCTTGCCGAAAGTATCGACTGAGTATATAGCGTCTTCCAAGCTAGTAAGGTACACTTAGTACTTCTTGAAGCTGCGCTAAAATACAGAGATGAAAGCCTATTCTATCGAGTTTCGTCGGAAAATCATCAAAGCTCATGAAGATGAATCAATTTCGCAACGAAAGTTGGCGAGACGATTTGGGGTCGCCCCAAGCTTTGTTCAGAAGTTGTTGAAGCAGTATCGAGAAACCGATTCTTTAGCACCTAAAATACGGACGCAGCAAACCCCCTCAAAGCTGACGGCAGAACATCTCACAGTACTCCGACGGTTAGTAGAAACGCAAAATGACGCGACGTTGGCAGAACTGCGAGCTCAGCTCGCGGCGGAAGTTGACGTCTTGGTCAGTTGTTCTACCATTGACCGAGCCCTCAAGAAGCTAGAGCTGACCTTAAAAAAAGACGTTCCATGCTGATGAGAAAGCAAGTGAGCGTGTCCAGCTAAGACGAGTAGAGTTTTGGCAATGGGTACGAGACATTTTAGCTAAAAACCTCATCTTTATTGATGAATCGGGTGTCAATCTGGCATTGACTCGGTTACGTGCTCGCGCCCCTAAAGGTCAACGCGCCCACGGGAAGCGTCCTCAGAAACGCGGTCAGAATGTTTCCATTGTCGGAGCCCTGAGCCTAACTGGATTATTGGCCAGTGTCAGTATCAAGGGGGCCTTTGACCGCTTAACTTTCGAGGCTTTTATCTCCCAGCGGCTAGTGCCCAAACTATGGCCAGGAGCTTGTGTGATCATGGATAACTGCTCCATTCATTTCGGCCAAGAGATTGAGAATATGATTCATCAGGCTGGAGCCTCACTGATTTATCTGCCCCCTTACTCACCCGAGTTCTCACCGATTGAAAATTTCTGGTCAAAGGTCAAATCGATACTACGGTCACTGGAAGCAAGAACGTATCCCGACTTAGCAAAAGCCTTGGAGAAAGCATTCGAGGAAGTTGCTTTGAAAGATATTGAAAACTGGTTCACAAATTGCTGCTACTGCACCTCACCAGAGTGATAAACGCTGTAGTCACTTGACTAATTGATTCTGTGTCATCTTTTGGGCTGAGTTTAAGATAAGTTAGGGCTAGCCTGACTTTGTCTAAGTAATAAAATAAACGAGCCGCGATGTAGCATGACGATATTAAGTAGCAGCCATGATTGTTAAACCACTTGGAAGTTTGTTCAGAAACTTCTTCCGCATTATCAACGTAAAGGAACGCTTCATGCTTCCCGTCTGATTCAGAAACACCGGCTAAAATTTCAGATAACCGAAAGTAATTTTTAACTAAAGACAGCCTTAGAGCATTAACACCAGGGCACCTCGATTAATTGAAAAAGCAGTCTCAATATGAGA
>ERZ1740060.785-NODE-785-length-13630-cov-3.111750_pt1 | contig 13630 bp, 10 predicted proteins | sample MGYA00581743_ERZ1740060 | MGnify/ENA primary metagenome ERZ1740060 (study PRJEB43018, sample SAMN04849235) | marine metagenome | isolation source: floating plastic debris | place: Pacific Ocean | collected 2008-08-27 | study: EMG produced TPA metagenomics assembly...
TTCGATGCAGGTATCTTGGTAAACCGGGAGAGCTACGGCTCGGTCTTCGATAATTTAACCGTCGCTGGATTTGAGCAGGGCGCAGATATTGCCCCACCTAATTCCGACAAAGAGAAACTTTCTGCAACCATCAGCAACAGCCGCTTTACAAACAATACTCATAACCTCGGGGAAGCTGGAATTCGCTCTCCCCAGGGCGGCTTTACCGACTTCCCAGCCTACTTAAAGGTTAGGAATAATCGATTTGCAGACGTCGCCGGGAACCAAGCGCCGACAGCGCTATTTGATGCTGAAGCGATTGGCGGACTGGCCTTCGAGCTAGACGCTGGCGACTCCTTCGATAAAGATCCACGCCGAGGCAGCAACCCCAATGCATCGCAGCTCAATAGCAAAGGTATTGCGAGCTATGGATGGGATCTCGATGGTAATGGCAGCATTGCCCGCTTCGGCCGGAAGCTCACTCACGTTTTTAACCGAGCAGGCAAACAAAACGTTTCGCTCACTGTTTTTGACAGTCAGGGTAAAACGACCACAGTCAAAAAGACCTTGGATGTTCGTCCGACTCAATACAAAAATGCGTTTGTCAATCCAGCTTTCAATAGCTCAAAAACGTTGATTGCAGGCTTCGATAACTCACAGTGGGCGGACAATGGCTGGTTCGCCAGCAGGGGCGTCAACCTTGCTAACGGCATCGGCAAGATTTCTAAGGCAGGCGATCGCAGCAACTACATGGGGCAAGTCGTCACCAACGACAAGGTCCACAAGGGCGTACAGACCCTTAGCTTTGATCTTAAAAACGTTGACGCGAACAAGAGTCGATTCGACAGCAACGAAGTCACCGTCACCTTCTGGGGGGTCAACGGTCAGTTTGAGAACCGTTCCAACGAAACCACTGGCCCCTACCAGGTTGGAACGCTGCCTATGCAGCGAGCCCTACTCTCCACCCAGACCTTTAACAAGCAAAATGGCGGCCTCGGCGATTGGAAGACTATTTCCAAAGATGTCAACTTAGGGAACGGCTACGACTACCTATTATTCCAAGTCAACGCCAACAAGATTAACGCCCCTCAAGACTTTGTCGCCATTGACAACGTCACCCTAGCAGGCAAAACCAGCAAAGGAAACAGCACGCCTCCAGCCCCCGTTAATCCAACGCAGCCCAACCCGCCGGCCCAGCCTGTCAATCCAACGCAGCCCAAGCCACCGACTCAACCCAAGCCGCCAACAAGCCCAACTATACCTAGTGAGGTCGCACCCGTCGCGACGCTAAAATTTGATGAGGGCAGCAAAACACTGGCAGCCGATTCTTCCACCGCTGGACGAAAAAACAACGGTCGCCTGCAAAACGGCGCAGGCTGGATTAACGGCAAGTTTGGGAAAGCGGTTGGCTTCAACGGCAAAGGCGGCCGAGTGGCGATCAACAACTCCAAAGACATCAACTTGAGAACCTCTAACGAAAGAACGCTGTCTATGTGGTTCAAAGCAGAGGACGTCTCCACCGACAAAAAGCAGGTGATCTTTGAAGAAGGTGGTCGCTCTCGCGGCTTGAATATGTATGTTGAAGACGATTCGCTGATCTTCGGCGGCGGGAGCCAGACAGTCGGCTGGCGCAATGGTAGCTGGATTGAAACCAACAAGGTGAAATCAGGGAAGTGGCACCACATTGCGCTTGTGCTCGACAGCGACAGCCGCAGCCCGGAAGCTAACGCGTTCACTGCTTACCTCGATGGTCAAAAACTAGGAGGTGAGCAGGGCGCTCGGCTGATGCAGCACAATGCCCGCATTTTTTCTCACATCCATGTCAAGTAAGTGGCTATGCCGCTGTTGTTTACTAACTACCTGTAAACAACAGTGGCTAAGCCCTTTTTTTGTTCATTGTTTTATGCCGTATCGTTAACGATACTATTGACGACTCTATCGAGGGGCAGGCCATACTATAGGTTTGCTGTATGACCAGAACGTCAAACAAAAAGCCGACACCCAACAATATCAACCTACAGTCATCACTTATGAAACTCGTCTCTACTCACTTTGTGCATCGTCTCTCACAGGCGTTATTGCTCACCTTGATCGTCGGCAGCACCTCCAGCGCATCAGCGCTAGCCTCCCTAACATCTGTAGCACCCGCATCTGCTTTATCTACGGAGGATGAAATAGAAAACACAAAAGAGCATGAGATAGCAAGCAGGCCAAGAAACAAACAAATAGAACCAAACAATCCATCAGAACCACCAACGGATTCACCCATCGCAGCGCCAGCCATTGAAGACGCTAGAATTGTTGTTCTTCGAGCTTTTTATAACTTACTCACAACCCAGAAACACTCACTAGATTCCAGGCTCTCAGTTTCAGGTAGCAGTCCTGAGTTTAGCTTTCAAACAGAGGCTCAGATTCAGACCATTATTGAACAGCCCAACCGATTTCGAGCTTTCATTCAAGTTAATAGAGTAAGTATTCTATTTGGCGGAGTCGAGCTACCCAGCGAGAACGATAACCAGCCTTCTAAATATGTCGTGACCTCTGATGGAGAGACAGTTTGGATTTTTGACACGATTCAAAATATCTACGCGGTGATGACATACAGAGAATTTATGGACGACTACGAAGATAATTTTTTCATTGGGTTTCTCTCCAATCCCACTCTTGGGCTAGCAGAAGATACCGATACGAAGTTTTTAACCGACATTACCGCAGAAGAACTCTTTCAAGACGAAGCACTGCTTCAAGAGTTTGCAACAGACTTAGAGATTGACGATATTACGCTCAGCACAGAAACCGTTGATGGCCGTCAGTATGTATCGATGACTTATAACGATGTGGAAGACGACTCTATCGGAACGTTTCTCATCAATCCAGAAACCTTCCTAATAGATGAGCTCCAGCTCACAGGCCCCATCGACCAAGGAGAATTCGTTATGCAAGAAGAGATTGTTCACAGCCCTCCCCCTGCTGCCATCTCAGAAGAGACGTTCACCTTCACGCCCCCTAATGATGCGCAGCTATCTGAAACCCCGATACCGCTGATCACGTTCTTCTAAAGCTGCTTTTTGAGACAGCTTTTTAGGACAGCTGCTGGGACAAACTTTCAATAACAACTGTATATTGAGGGCAGGCAATATCCTGATTGCGGCTAGAGATGTAGTTGAACAAGGAGTGACGTCAGTGGGTTTTCGTGAAGAACTAAGTTTATTGGTGCGATCGCGCTACCCACTCATTTACATCCCCACCCGTGAAGAAGAACGGGCTGAAAGTGCGATCGCCACCTGCGCCGAAGAACTGAGCAACCGCGCCGTCTACACCTGGGACTATGTAGACGGCTACCAGGGCAACCCCACCGATAAAGGCTTTGGCCGCCGCAACCCGCTACAAGCTCTAGAGCTGATTGAAAAAGTCCCTGCGTCCGCTGCCGCCCTCTTCGTGCTGCGAGACTTCCACCGCTTTTTAGAAGACATCTCCGTCTCTAGAAAGCTGCGCAACCTGCTCAAACCGCTAAAATCTCAGCCTAAAAACATCATCATCCTCTCCGCCACGCTCACCATTCCAGACGAGCTGAGCAACATCATCACCGTTTTAGAGTTTCCCCTCCCTGACGCGAGCGAAATTCGCACTGAGGTAGAGCGGTTGCTCAGGGCAACGGGCAGCCAGCTATCAAGCCGCGACACCGATGAACTCGTCCGATCCTGTCAGGGACTCCCCCTAGAGAGAATTCGCCGAGTGTTAGCCAGAGGCATTGCTGCACACGGTAGCTTTGAGCCAGACGATATTGACCTCATTCTGGAAGAAAAGCGCCAGAGCATTCGCCAAACCCAAATTCTAGACTTCTACCCAGCTGATGAAAAAATCTCAGATATCGGTGGGCTCGACAGTCTTAAAGACTGGCTGGTCAAACGAGGTGGCGCTTTTTCAGAGCGAGCTAGGCAATATGGACTGCCGCATCCGCGTGGCCTGATGCTCGTGGGCATTCAAGGAACGGGCAAGTCTTTGACGGCAAAAGCGATCGCCCACCACTGGCACCTTCCTCTCCTACGCCTAGACGTCGGCAGACTCTTCGGCGGCCTCGTCGGCGAATCCGAATCGCGCACCCGGCAAATGATCCAGCTTGCAGAAGCCCTCGCGCCCTGCATCTTGTGGATCGACGAAATCGACAAAGCCTTCGCAGGCTTCGATGGTCGCGGCGACTCTGGCACCACCAGCCGCGTCTTTGGCACTTTTATTACCTGGCTAGCCGAAAAAGCCTCTCCCGTCTTCGTCGTTGCCACTGCCAACAATATTCAAGCCCTGCCGCCCGAAATGCTGCGCCGAGGCCGCTTCGACGAAATATTTTTCGTCGGCCTGCCTAGCCAAGAAGAGCGCGAAGCTATTTTTTCAGTTCATCTCTCCAGGCTCAGGCCGCATAACCTGGGCAGCTACGACTTAAGCCGACTCGCTTACGAAACACCAGATTTTTCGGGAGCAGAAATCGAGCAGTCTATTATCGAAGCGATGCATATCGGCTTTAGTCAGAACCGCGACTTTACCAGCGACGATGTGCTAGAAGCGGTCAGTCAGATCATTCCACTCGCTCGCACCGCGCAGCAACAAATAGAAGCGCTACAAAACTGGGCAGCCGCAGGCCGCGCCCGGCTCGCCTCCAGACAAACGCCACTCGCTGAGCGCATCGACCGACAGCGCAAAGAGGAATAGACACAATCAACCCTTTACCAATCGCACTCTTCACGCTATAACCGTATGACTCCGACATCTACTTTTCTTGATGTCTAGATTTTGATGCTTAGATAAAGCCATCTGCGACGACTCATATCTTCTACCAACACATCTTCTACCGACATGGTGATGAAAAACTTTCTTTTAGGCCTCAGCAAGTTTGTGCTGGGCATCATTTTAGCCATGCTGATTATGAGTTTGGCAGGTGCGGCCATGGTGCGCTACTTTATGGCTCGCAGTGGAGAACCGCCAGAAAGGCCCCTCTACGACAATGACTTGCCCGAAGATCGCCCCGTTACGTCTGAGCCTAGCGTCAGAGATGCCGACGGCGACCCCGTTCCCGAGGCAGAAAGCGAATCAGACACGCAGCCGGAGCCGGAGCCAGAACCTAGGCCCACGCCTTCAGGAAGTTACACTGCGTATGTGACCCAGCCAGTCGGCTTAATTTTGCGTTCCGGCCCTGGCACCGACTACGAAAATATTGGCGGCATTGGATACGAAGAGAGTGTGACCGTTTTGGCAGAAGAGGGCGGCTGGCTCAATGTACAGCTTAGAAACGGAGAAGAAGGCTGGATTAAAGACGGTAATACTGAACCGCTCTAATCAGAGCTATGCTCATAAGACCACACTGACAGGGTGACGCTAATTAACATGTTCACTCTTAAATGAGAAAGGTGTTAAGAAAGCTGTCTCATTTCAACGCTTAGTTACGTCTGATGCAGGTAGCAAAGGGAAGGGAGAATGAAGTGATAGCGTAGGGGGAATTGAGTGAGTTGTTCTACCCGAGCTGAGCAAAGACCCCATGCATAAAAATGTTCGTAAAGACTGGATCGCTTCGCTGGTCATTGCAGCCTTAGGTGCTGGAATTATTACCTCCTTCGCTGTCAGTCAGGGACAAAATCCGTTTGTGGGGATGGTGATTACCGTGATCGCAGCGCTATTCGCTGTCACGTTCGATAGCCTGCTGTAAAGAATTCAGCCATAAAGAATTAGATCTAAAAAATTAAAAAGCATCACATGGGATAAAAGTGGGTCCAGTCTCTGATAAGAAAGACAAGGCCCAGAAAGATAAGGCCACCGAGAGACCCCCTATCTTTAAACTTTTATGCTATTCGTTACCAATCGCGTTTTAGAACAAGGGCTTACGCCCTTGCCGACAGGAGATGAAGACTTTCGCCTAGCGAGATCTGTCAACTTTGTTCTAGAAAACAATCAAGCCGAACAATCTTTTTACTGCTGCCGCCGCACCGGACCCTACGGCTACACCGAAATTGGTAGCGCCAACTTCTTCGACGAACTCAAAGCACTCAAAGCCGATCAGATACTCTTCTTTGTTCATGGCTTTTCTAGCCTGCCAGAAGCTGCCTTTGAACAGGCCGAAAAGATACAGCATTTGTTAGACGCCCTACATCAAACCAGCAGCCAAATTGGCAGCCCTGACGCTAGGGAAAGTCATCTAAAAAGTCCTAAGATTGTTGTTATTCCGCTTATTTGGCCCTGCGACAACGACTTTGGCAAAGTTCAAGACTATTTCGATGACCAAAAAGCCGCTGATGCCAGCGGACTGGCCTATATGCGCTTGCTACAAAAATTTCTCTCTTGGCGCGAAGACAACAGCACCTTAGAAAATCCTTGCTTCAAGCGCGTCAACGTCCTCGCCTACTCCATGGGCAACCGCGTGTTGCGCAGAGCCCTCCATCTATCGGCAAAATACTATCCACAAAGCGGACTCACTTTGCTGTTTCGCAACGTGTTTATGGCGGCTGCCGATGTGGTTAACGAAACCCTCGAACCTGGGCAAGCGGGCGGCGTGATTCCACCGATGAGCCGCAATGTGGTGGTCTATTATGCCGCAGATGACTTGGCGGTGCGGGCCAGCAAAGTCGCAAATGTGAGCACCACGAATGCGTCTCGGCGATTGGGACATACTGGCCCTGAGCGGATGGAAAAAGTGCCTAAAAACGTATACGCGATCGACTGTGATGACTTCAACAATCAATATGACCAGCTCGGTCATGAATATTTTCTAGACGACCCACAAAGTGGCGATGCTGGATTGTTGTTACGACATGCCTGGCTGTGTATGCAAACAGGTAGAGTCCCAGTTACCTCAAGAGCTATTCCTGAGAGCCGCATTGAAATTTTAAATGAAAGACAGATTTAGAACGAGTGTTGTCGTTATTTTCAGTCATAAAATCGTGGCAAAACCTGAGCGCATAACAGACTATATCTCGTTCAGGTTTTGCATTGCTTCTGGCTCCTTGGGAAGTGTAATCACCACTTTAGTGCCATTGCTTTCCTGGCTGCTGATTTCTATGTTTCCGCTATGTAGCTCCACGCAGGCTTTCGCAATAGAAAGGCCAAGTCCGGTGCCTGCGATCGCCCCCACATTCGTCCCTCGACTAAACGACTCAAACAACGTCGGCTGATCTTGAGCGGGAATACCAATTCCCTCATCTTGAATCGTAATCACAACTTCGCGCTCTTTACCCTGAAGAGAAATATCAACACATCCACGCTTAAGCGAATATTTCACCGCGTTATCAATCACATTGCCAATCGCAAATCGAAGCAATCCCCGATCACCCCAAAAGACACTAGATCTGCCCAACACCTTCAGCGTAATTTTGTGAGAGGCACCTGATGCAGATTCTCGCTGCTCCTCGACTAAATCTGCGACAAAATCTAGCAAACTCAACGGAGAAGGCTCAAACTTGGTTTTATCTAGATCGCACTGATGCATCAGCACCATGTCATCTATCAAGCGAGACATCAGCCTAGATTTATTCTGAATCATCTTTACTAGCCTGTCTTGCTTTTCTTCTGACATATTTTGTCGATGTCGATCTAGTGTAGAAGAAGCGGCCAATATCGCAGTTAATGGCGTGCGATATTCGTGAGAGATCGTCGAGATGATCTCTGATTTAAATTGAATGAGTTCTTGAGACTTTTTGAGCGCACTTTGGGCATCGGAAAGGAGCGCAGACTGCTGAATTGCGATCGCCAACTGCACAGCAATTTCATTAACAAGCGCCTGCTCATCAGACTGCCAACAGGCTCGCTTTTGCTTCTGGTGAGCCACCAAATATCCCCAAACCTGATTTTTCGCTGCGCCTCTAGAAAGCGTCAAAATAGGCGCAACCAAGTCTTCGCAGACATCACCTTTGCCAACATCAGCTTGAGACATATCGGTCCAGACAACAGGCCGACTGCGCTGACCAATCTCCGTGTGCACGCTGGTCCTATAAGTTGAACAAGACTCATTAGCAATACAAGGCGGCTCAGCGCATTGATAGACAGCCACATGATCGCACTCTAAAAGCTGTTGCACCTCTGCCACAGTCGTCGATAAAATTTGCCTAAGCTCTAAAGACTGTCTAATCCTCAGCGCAGTCGTGGCAACAATCCGCTGCTGCTCCCTGGTTCTATCTAAAAGAGAGTGCAAATGAGACTGCTGTATCGCATTGCGAACCGCTGACTGCAACGCCTCCGGCTGTAAGTTCTGCTTTACCAAATAGTCTTGAATGCCCTGTCGAATTGCTTTGACGGCCACCGCCTCGCTGCCCTGCCCAGTCAACATAATCACAGGCGGACGAATAACCGACTGAGTGCGCTTGAGTTCACGCAAAAACTCTAACCCCGTCATATCTGGCATGTAAAAGTCAAGCAGGATGGCATCACAAGGCTGCTGCTGAAATAATGTTAGACCCGCCTCTGCCAAAGGAGCCTCTAGAAACTGATATGAGAGCACCGGATCATCTGCTAAAAAATCACGGTAAACCTCTCTATCTTCTGGGCAATCATCAACAATAAGCAGTGTATGACGCTTAGACATAGGCTTAGACGCAGACAAGAGAAAGGTGGCTGTACAAACAAAACGCCAGTGAGTTAGGCGCCAGTCATCAAACCAATAATCAAGATGCCAGTATCTAAAATGATCGCACGCAAAGTCTGCCCCCAACTCAAGGCAGACAACTAACCACAGAAATAGATACCTTGCTTAACGTTCATAAGAGTATCAGCTCAGCCATTATATCAAACCTAAAGAAATAGAATTCTTGCTTAGCATTGATCAAAACAAAAACATAAGCTGATAGCGTAGGAGTCTATTGCTAAACACTTCTATATAAAAGACATTCTATTCAACAGCCCTTTATTCAACAGCACTGTTGACCAGGTTTTATCACACTGCTTGATCGTTTTCTATTCTTATCCCCTCATTTAATAGCAACCGACCCGTGACCCTGACAGAACAAATTCTCACACAAGTGATTGCACATAGGTTCCCCTGGTGGGGCCAATGTCATTTTCAGCTCAATCATCATAACCGCACCCTCTACATTCACTCTTCAGATTTAAGGAAACGTCGTCTCATCTCCAAAGACATGCAGTCTGTAGCAACCCTAGATATTCATATTCAGCGCATTACTTTGCAGCAACCCAATCAGCCTGATATTTCAATTCAATGCGTTTCAAAGCTCACTATTTCTGAGCCTAGTGCTTTTGATACAAAGGAAACTAACCGTACCCACGGTCACAGAAAACACTGAAGCTTATCGGACGAATTCTTTGTTAAGCCAATTCTTTAGGGGACCAATATATTAATGCCATTCCAGTCAATTGATGCATTCTCGCCCAGCCAGTAATCGACAAAGGCTTGAACTTTTCTCTCTAACAGTTCGATGCTGACAGGCTTAATTAGATACCCATTTGCACCCTGCTGATAACAGTACTTAATATCTGTTTGGTCAGAGGACGTTGTAAAAACAACCACTGGAATGGTACGCAGCTGCTCGTCTTGTTTTACTCTCTCCAGCACTTCACGGCCATCCACACCCGGTAAATTCAGATCTAGCAAGATGATAGAAGGTAGTAACGTCGATTCTGTAGCAGACGCAGCCTTACACTTGCTCATAAAATCTAAAGCTGTATCACCTGTCTTACATCGGTAGATAGGATGCGTTACATTCATATCCTCCATTAAAATTTGGAGAATCTCGAAGTCCTCATCACTGTCTTCAATAATCAGTAAGGGATTTTTCTTATCTATGGCCATGTGCAAGAAAGGCAAGTGAGAGACTTGTACCAAGCGGGCCATCTAAGCACGCCATCAATAATGTTAACTTTTATCAACCATTTTATTCTATACCAAAGTAGAACTTGGTAGTCTCCCCTAAGACGGACTCTACCCAAATGTGTCCGCCATGGCGCTCAATAATTTTTTGAGTAATTGTTAAGCCGACACCGTTACCGCCGCCGTAGCTTTCACGGTCATGCAACCGCTTAAACAGGCGAAAAATATTTTGATAGTGGCGCTCAGGGATACCAATGCCATTGTCTTGAACATAAAAAACAGGCAGCGCTTCTGATCCTTCAAATGCGCCTTCAAAGTTGAGCTCCCAGCCATGCTCTAGCTGCTCTAAAGGCGTCAAATAACCAATTTCTATAACCGATTTTGGCTTATCGCAATACTTCAGCGCATTGCCAATTAAATTAATAAACACCTCCCGAATCAAAATAGGGTCGCAGGTTACCACAGGTAGCGCCCTTGGAATTTCAATCGCTGGCAGCAGCAGCGTGCCTTCTCGCCCAACCATCAAATCATCAATCGCCCTATGCACCAAAAGATCAATGTCAGTAGGCTCACAGCGAAGCTCGGCCTGACCTAACCGAGAAAATCTCAGCAGTGCATCAATTAGCGTATCCATCCGCTGCGCTAATCTAACCAGCGTTTTAAGTCGCTTAACCCCTGTCTCGTCTAAATCGTCACTATGACGCCGCAGCAAAATATTCGCAAAATTCGTAATGCCTCGTAATGGCTCTTTTAGGTCATGAGAAGCCGCATAGGCGAAAGAATCTAACTCCTGGTTGCTTATAGCCAACTCCAGATTCACCTGAGCGCGCTCATCAGCTTTGTTGAGCACAATACCAACAATTGTATATTTAAGATCAAAAGCGCTTTCAATTTCAGCGGACTTCCAGGGCAAAGCAGTCCCTTGAACCGTTTCTTGCCAAAGTTCAAAAGAGTTTCGCGGACAGAGCAATATCTCCCCCTCATCAGTCTTTTGCATAGAAGAAATCGGATCGCCCGCCCAATTAACCGTTTGAATCACTTCAGGGCGGAACCACAAGATCAGGTACTTCCTCAATTTTGAAATTGTTAAAATCAACGTACCACTAGCAATTGGCTGATAGCTCGCAGCATCGGGAAAAATGCTTGATAAGCAATCCGTAAAAAAGACGTCCTGATCATTTTCTGTCAAAGACCACTCAATCAAGCGTTTAACGTGTTCAAGCCCAGGCGTCTGGCCAATCAGGGTAATATCTCGCTCCAGACAAACAGCCACGCCTGTCGCACTCACCAAATCTAACAGCCTGGGCTCAGGATGAATTAAGGCTTCTTTGAAGTTCTCAGCTTCAGAGATAGAGGAAATAAAGTCAGATTGAATGGCTTTTAGCTGATTGAGATAGTCAATTTCATCTTCGTTTACTTTATGAGAAAGCTCCGAAGCAACAAACTGAGAAAGGATTTCACACGTTGAGCGGAGGCTGTACGGCAAATTTTTCGGGGTGCGATGATGAAAAGCGATCAGCCCCCAAAGATGATTGTCTTTAATGAGCGCAATTACCATAAAGGCCGCAACGCCCATATTGTGGTGATACTCAACGCAACAAGGATCCACCCCTCTCAGCGTCGCTTGGCTTAAATCAAGCGGCGCGAGCAATCGTTGTGACATCTCTTGTTCTACAAGAATATCTTCGATGACAGTATCTTCTGAGAAAATACCTTCTGGCGTCGGATCTTCTGCACGTATGCGCTCAACACGGGCAATGGCAACAGGCTCAATGGATAAGTCAGGCACAACCCTGACCATACCCGACTGATAAAAAGACCTCACTAACGCTGGAATATCGGTCGCAGGATAGAGCAATCCTAAGTAAGAAGTTTGTTCTATTTGCTTTGTTTCAGCAACAACCGAGCCTGCCGACTTTTCATCAAACTGATACACCATAACTCGGTCATACTCAGTGAGCTGCTGTAGCTCCGCGGTCACTGCCTGCAAAAACGCATCAGCATCTTTGATCTGCCTGAGCCGCGAGATGACTTGAGAAATCTCATTTTGAGCGTATTCTAGGTGGGCATCAGCGTTTATCTGAGAGAGCGCTCCTAACACGATGGGCTCCAACTCTAAAATCAGCTTGCCTTGAGCGCTGTGCAAAAAACCATCAAACCACTGTCTTGAATTCTGTCTCGAATCTGGCCTTGAACTTTGTCTTAAATCTGGCCTTAAATATTTAAATTGCGCTGAAACGCGAAGATAGAGCGGACGAAAAGTAGTGTTATCATCGCCAGTCTCAGAAATGGCTGCTGCTATCCGTCCGGCAGCGTCTTCTATCTGAGCACAGTTCTCCGCATCCAAGAAAGCTGACAGTGGTTGGCCCAGCAAATCTTTGAACGCAATACCCAAGTGAGCTTCGCTGTTGCAGCTGACGCGCTCAATCACAAAGTCAGGTAAGGCGATCGCAAAAAGCACCCCGTGAGGCTGCACCTGATCGATCAAATGAACAGGATAGTTATCGTGGAGTTGTTGATTTCGAGCTGAAGAAAGCCAGCTGTCAGCAGACTGATTCATGAAATGAGCGAAATGGACAGCAAGCTATTGGGGGAATGAGGTAGCAATCATTTTTACAGAAAAACATTCTATAAAGTATCAACAAAAGTGAGATTTTGTGGCTACTTAAAAAATATTGGCAGAGACTGACTATTGGTCAAACATCAGCTAAGAGTTTTCTGCCGAAACCACATCTCTAATTAGATGAATGCGCTCAGCAATATACACCTGAATGCCGCTAACTTCATCAGTGTTTAAGTGAAGTCGCTCCTGCACTCGCTTCAAAATCCAATATCCGATAGCTTCATCACTTAGCCCTGCTAGCAGAAGGCTGTGCGTATCCACAACCCCCCATAGCAAGCGGATATGAGCACGGTCTACGGAGTCAAACATATGATTACTCTCTGCATGATTTGCTACCGATTGTTCTTTGGCCTTTATTGACATCACTCTCTTCAATCAAGGCCAAAGACCAGAGGCTAAAGACCAAAGACCAGAGACTAAAGACCAAAGATCTAAACAATCACTATGTCGCTAAACACATCTCATCGTCCTAACTCTACTGAATCTCAAAGGAATCACCTGACCGCTTGGCAGTTTTACGATAGTTTCTTATTTTCAGCAGAGAGAGTAAAAGCAGTATGTGTAAAGCAAATACTGAAAAACAAAAAAGACATCAATACTGAGCGATCGCTACCGATATCCAAAGCAGACATCCTAATCACAGAAAATCTGCTCCAAAACCAAGGCAGGAGTGAGAACACAACAAGATAAATAAAAGACGGCTATTACGTTGATTACGTGCGTTATCTATGATTATCGTAGGCGTCTTTATATTTGACTTAACATTTAGTTAATATAAATTAATTAATTATTTCTTTAGATTTGATCGGTATAGGCCAAACGCATATTGAGCTGCGTATTTCTTAGTGATATCAGCTCTCTGTCAGCTCTCTGGAGCCCATCTGATGAGATCATCAGCCAGCACCGAAGCAAACTGGGTGCCACAAGAAATGGGCTAGTAGCATGGAAGAAACAGCAGCAAGCAACCGTTTTAGCAGTCACTCGGTTAAATATGTAAAGCAAAATATTAAGAATCCATATGCTATACGAAGCATTCACGGACACCTTTGCATTGTTGTCTAGTGGAAGCGGCAGCTGTTTGAATGGACTCCTGTTCAGCCCGTCTTTTAATGACATATGGGAATTATTTGATAGTTACTTAGGCGCTTTCTATGACAAACAAGATGATAAAAAAGCTATTCGTTGGCTCAGGGGTCTCTGTTGCCACTATAGTCACGATCGCAGTCACC
>ERZ1740060.787-NODE-787-length-13608-cov-11.861507_pt1 | contig 13608 bp, 13 predicted proteins | sample MGYA00581743_ERZ1740060 | MGnify/ENA primary metagenome ERZ1740060 (study PRJEB43018, sample SAMN04849235) | marine metagenome | isolation source: floating plastic debris | place: Pacific Ocean | collected 2008-08-27 | study: EMG produced TPA metagenomics...
CTCATTTCTATTCACATTTAACAACAATTTCTGCCAATTTTAGAGGGTATAAGTGCTGAAAAATCAAAATTAAGATGAGGCAGGTTTCATTTCACATTTAAAAAATAGATGAGAGAAATGTGAAATGGATGTAATTTAAGGGTAATTACCATGAGAGGACTAGGCATTTCATTTGATGGCCCTGTAAATTCAGGTGAGGCAGGTGGAACCCGGATCTAAACCATAATTTGTGCTGGTCTTATTTAGTGTAGTGAAATTCTCTGTAGTCGGCTTAGGCAGTCTTTACATTGTGATGCAAATAAATCTGGAACACTGGATCTGTGTCAGCTCCCTCGTCTGATTTTCCAAACTGTAAATGGCTCATCTAATTAACAGAAGTAAGAATTTGCTGTAATTTTGTTTGCAAAAATAATAAAAATCGAATACTTGGATGCTGGCTGCATGGCAAAACGTGACATTCTCTGACACAGACCTAATGATTAGGTTTTGTTCGCATGACCTGCTTCCTGCAACGCACCTAAAAATATCTAAAACCTAATCAGAAGAGCAGAAACTACTTAGTATGTAGTATACTATCATATCTTGCCATGGTGTTTAAGTTTCACAGTTTTGAAAAAAAATTCCGTCTTTGAAGAACTGATATTACCAATATCCCATGTTTACACTAAGGCGGTTTGTGTCACTATTTCATATTGTGGAACAAGCTAAGGCATGTTTTATGGTGTATCCAGGACAGTGACTAGTTGTCTACGTCAATACATACAGTGCCCAAAGGGTTATAAGGAGACTCGGGAGAGTGAACAACATGGGATATTGCCATCTCCAAGACAGCTGAGGTGAGACCTATCCATTTATTCATACAATGCAGTACGATTAACCCATCATATTATGCTGTATGCTGAGGAATATGCTGAATTGAGCTGACTTGGAATAAATTGGCATAGGCATTCAATTGGGGATGTTTCAGTTTGCATTCTTTGTTCAGGATAATATCAGCTTGTTCAACAAGTACAATATTATAATATTTGTTTCACTATTTTTGTAAGCTGACTAGAGTAAGTGGCCTTCTCTTTCTAGAAGGTATACCTGTTGTGTAGAGTTGCGCCGCACAGACTCATCCAATGCCATAAAGCAGAACCAAGGGACTCTGCTTGCAGAGTACGAATGTAGCTACAGCTATGCTACGACACCGTCCCACTAAAGGCTATCTTGCCTAATAGTGACACCTTCCGTCACATTGTTCGTCAATAATTTGTTTGCTGTGCAGGCAGAATAATTATATTATGCACATTTCTTTATTATTATTATATTTATAGGAATTACAAAGCATCCTGTCAGCAGAGCAGTGGTGTCAACAAGGAGACGATAGAGTGGATGAAGTGCGTTTACAAAGAACAGAAAGCTGGTCATTATGACTTCATCGGAGGATTACTCATCGATGAGATGACCATCCAGGTATCATTTTAAATCTCGCCTCATACATAATTCATTTACAACTAAAGGTTAGTCCTCCTGGATTATAATCTATAATTTGTAACATCAAAGTGGATGCATTCACTGTACTGCTTGTCCTGGTGAATTCCATGTTGAGTAGCGCGGCAACATTGCTCCCTTAATACAAGGCTCATGTTGGAGGGGTCACTCCTGATTTTCCCTTCCTACATATCTCCTCCCTTATTTCAGCATCACTGCTAATTTTAAAAACTAGTGATCTTTTCCTCCTAAAATACCCACGTTTGAGTTAAACTAGTATTGAGATCAGCAAAAGGCTAGAAATATTGCATATAGAGCGTCTATAAGTCGCATAATTTTTTATCTATGGTTTCCTTCACAAAATGTCTTTTAGGAAGACATAGTGTTGGACAACAGCTCCATCGTCCATGGCTATGCTGAGATGTCACCGGCAAGGACATTGGCTGACATGGTGTTCCCTGCTGCAGAAGAGGAGAAGAAGGCAGAGCCGGATATGGCAAACAAAGTCTACCAGATGTTGTTTGCAGGGCTCAATGGCTCTACATTTCCAGTTGGCTTCTTCCCTGTAAGACAGTGGAATTCCATTGATGTCTTGTCAACCATCACTGATGCAGTTGAAGTTCTTCATCAGCATGGGTTTACCGTAAGCAAATATAAATTTAAAATTAATCTTTAAATGATGCAGTCAAAATAAAATTAATGACTGTGGACAGCTCGGTAGAATGAGTATGAAGTAAGAATTAAGAAGCCTCTCAGTTGTAATAACAGGATGATTTACTTGTTTGTCAAAAAATAAATTAGGTTTGTAATCTGATCAACTCATGAAAATATAAGAGAGTTATGGTTATGGCACGTTTTAGGGGACTTAATACCATGTCAAAGCCAAAAGAAATCCCATATAAATCATGTGATATGTTGAGAAATAAGCTTTCTGTCATTGGAATTGATCTTAGGTTATCTGAGTTCTGATCAAAATAACTTCATTAATTTTCTGACACAATAGACCTGCGATGGTCTTGCTTAGTTGTGGTCATTCTTTTTCATTATTTCACTTTTCCATTGAGCTGTGTACATTAAATATTGCCATACTACATGTAGTTGTTGAGGTGTTTCTTTGTTGCAACCTGTTTCGACTGCTGTCAGCGCCCTCATCAACTCAGCGCCGGCACTTGGATGATTATTGTGTTTATTTACAGATCAGATATATCTCGACAGACGGTGCTGCTCCAAACCGTGCGGCAATAAAGCGTGCCATGTCCTGGAAGAATGCTCGGGTATTTGGTAAAGAGTATACACTAAAACAACCAGGAAAGGCAGAGTTTCTTACGTTTATAATGGACATCAAGGTTAGTCTAACTTACTGCATCAAAAATACATAAAATTTTGAATCAGTTCCACAATTCAGAAGTGGTGAAATAAACTGAGTCATGTGCGGCTGCCCGCCTACCTATTACATTATGATGATTGAATTAGGGTTTATGATGGCGGAGCTATGTAATTTTTTACTGTACCCATGATATCTTAATGAATCCTTTCATACTAAACTGCAATTCATATGACTCACTTTTACATTAAATTGTAACTACATGTATCTAAGTATGACTAAATTCATGCGTGTGCAATTGGATACCTGGATTATTTCTGATGACTGTCTGTGTATTGTAAGGACAAAAAACTGTGTGTCTTTAGCTTGGTTTTATATCTTAAGAATACAAGCTTTATGTATTTTAGTAGTATATTGTAAATGTTCTTCAACAACCAACTATCCGTTGTTGTCTGACCACCGTGTACAAACATAAAAGTAGCCTTCAAATTTTGCAGCACTGTTTGAAGAAGTTACGAAATAGCCTCCTAAAAAGTGCAATACACAAGCTGATAAAGAAGGTACAGAAGAAAGGAAGGCGAAAAGTTTACCGCCGACTTCGGACAGCTCAAGGTAACACTGTCACAAATTCTATGTTGTGTATGTAGAATGATTCATGATTCAAAAGTTGGCTCCCCATAAGTACATAGATATAACAAAATAGCAGATAAACAAATAAACAGGTACATGTGTTTGCTGATAACCAGCAAAAATGAGAAAAAACTAGTCTAGTTCTTGATTTGTTATAAAATAATGCAAAAATTAATATTGGGTGTAAGTAGAATGGCTCGTCTCTACAGTTTCATGGAAGCTCCCCTGAGCAGATAACATCACAAAGCATAGAAACACATGTGTATGCTGATAGCAAGCCAACGTAAGAAATTTCAGTGTGATTACATGCTTGTAAGGAAATACAGTTGCTAGAATTCGGTTTGAGTTCTTCATTAAACGTGTTTTACCACTACTCAATGTTAAGAACTATTTGTTAATGTATTTCAGGTGAAATACTGTGGTCACACTGGACAGAAGCCTACGAGTTCTCCATCAGTCGAGGATGGCGTATTCATCAAAAACTGACTCGTCGCCATGTGGATGCTAAACAGTTAGATAAGATGAGAAATCATTTGGCTGAGGAGGTCCTCGACAAAGACATGCTTTATCTGATGAAGGTACTTCAGTATACTTGTCCGTTTCCATAACTACAAGTTATACGCTTTCTTGGCAAATCAAGACATTATAGTACATGTCCTCTAGCTGCTCGAGTCACTGCTTTCATCAACCTGTTAACATTTTAACAAATTTTTAACATCGGTGACATTGTACTGTATTTCTTAATCAGAGAAATGACTGATGCTAGCTGTACAACCAATATGTTAGGTCTATATACTAACAACAAAAATTGTTTATGTTACTGACATCAATACATTCAGAACATCATAGTTTTCAGATAATCAAATTTAAAACCAACACATACATCTGCAAGTCGTCAGTCACCTTAACACATTACATTTGGCCAGTCTTTATACATATTAGTTGTAATGGGACACATCATAAACTATTATGCTTTTTGGAGTTTCACTTAATAGACTTGTTTATAACATAATTACGCCAATATTTTAGCGCTACCAGGAATTCACAGAACAAGACCTATCGGCTACTATACAGCTACTCGAATACACATCTGTACTGGTTGAACTCTTCAAGAGAGGTAATTCATTTTAACAAAATTAACCTAACCCCCTTCCTCAACCCAAACACCGTAAATCCCAAACCCTAAACCCATAAAATTAACCCCAAAACCCAGAGATGAACCTTAGATGCGCTAACTGATATTAGGGACAGCACTCCTATGTGAAAAGTTAGCACATGTCCTATTTCAAGCAATTATTTTTTTCAGTATCCTTACAGATTGCAAAAAGCGTATCATCGCTCTGCTCGCCACAGTATGAGGCCTCAGACTAATCATTGCTGTGTGTGTTATTTTTTGTTCAAGGTGGCTCAAAGACAATCAAGGAGCAAGACATTGATAACCTTCGTAACATAGCAATGTACTTTGAGGAGTGGAGTATGAGGGATGCTCCGGAAGAAAAGCCAACAGAAGAGTGCTTATGGGATTTGCGCTGCTCTTTGATTGGTATTGCAGAGCTAGCTGAGACATCAACATATGCCATTCCACCGCAACTAGTAAACTCAGACTTGATAGAGTTACACTTCTCTCAAGTGCGAGAGCTCTATCATAACCGAACTCCTAACATTTTACAGTACAAAAACATTCAGAATTCTGTGACATTGACCCAACCTATTGCTCGTGCTAACAAAAGTTCTAACGTAGCCACAAACTATCCGAAGCCTTTCTTGATGTTCCGTAAAAGCAATAATTGCACATGATGAATTTGGCTTTTAATAATACCTCACAGGGAGAACATCTTCATGACAAATCAAATCCTGCTATTTTGCTAATATTTCTGAGGAAACTTTGTAATTAAATTTTCTTATATTTTTCAGTCTTTAGACATATATCATAATGTTTCAATATTTTTTTAAGTTTAGCTTTGATAACTTAAATTGTGTATTTGATTCTTCCAATAGGGTATCAGCAATGAACTAAACCCATTGGTATCAGTAGATTCTCAATAAGTATACAAGACATACCGATTCACAAAGAATACAATGCCAAGTTACACTCTTGGCCAGGTTTTCAAACTGCTGATAAGTTATCTGGAGACATGCTTCGTGGTACCACCTATGACATGAGGTGCATTGGATCCAGCGTGTACCCTCCACATCATATTGATCTGATAACTGACAGGTACTGCAAACCTCTGCTTCTGCTGGAGAGGGACTTTTAGATTGAGCTGTTGCAGTTTTTTTTGCGCGTGTTGCAGCTCGTACCTGAAATAAATAGCAAAGATGTAAAATATTGCAACTACTTTTATAGATTCTATACATGCCATTTACCGTACTCAATGGTTGTTTAGTAAATATTATTGTAAATAATTGACTTGTAATTGAAGGCAAAACTTTTTAAACACATTGTATGTATTTTATTTTTTAAGCAATAGCGTTGTATAATGCCTGCTGTTATATGTATTTTGATACATCCACATTTGACATCACATACCTCCTCTCTCAGTGTTCTTTTCTTGACACACCTTTCAGTGGCACATCGCCTGAACTCATATGAAGCTGTGTTTGTAAAGACTTCCACAACCATACCATACAGCTCTTTAAAAAGTTAAACTAAACATTAATTTGACTGGCTAAAATACACACACTAACTTAGAGGAGTTGGTGAACAATATATATATACACATCTTAAAGACAAACACTGCTTTTAATTTTGGTCACAGCGCAATGGTTCCAACTGGTTTGGCTTGCCTAATTGCCTTACAACTGCTACTCTTGGCTGTACATGCAAGTCAATATCAAGTCGCAATTAGAGAAAAGGTTACACTAACATTTTAGTTTCTCACTTAATTTTTTTAGGTTATATACCTAACCAATCATGTTTTTGAACTTAATCACAGGTTTCTTCAATAATTAAATGATAGGTGACTCAGGGAAAAGTGACCTCACCTAGCATCATCTCTTCGTTGTCATTTGCACAAAGCTCCAAAAAATGAGTCTTTACAGCCTGGCTGCTTAGTAAATTCTTCTTTGTGTCAGGTATAACGGTTTTCTCATGTTTGTGTTCATCAATGCAAAGCATGAGTTTGGAGTTGAGTTTCTGAGCGAATAGGAAGAATTCATCTGAAGGGTTTGTCAATGCATAAGCTGAGTTCTGATAAAACTCAATTTCCTTAGATGACATATCGTCCTTCACCTCATCTCGCACTGCGGTGAATACTGTGGTGACCATCTCCCGCATGGCAACATACTTTTTTACTGTCTCTTCCTTGCCAGCCTTGCTTGCAGCTTTTTGTATTTTTTTGTTTAAGTTTAAGTTACATCTATAGAGGATGTAACCTGTGATACGCCTGCACACAAGAGAAAAAGTTTATATTCCTACAAATTACAATCAAATTCAAAGCACGATACAAAGCAATTCATTGATTGGGAAGATGCACGTACTGGATGGAGCCTATCGCTCTGGATAATGTGGCCTCATACGGTATTGCTTTAGTGCAAAGTGATTCTGCTCAATCCTATAACTAAAGACTAAATTTAAAGAACAAATTTTCACTTCACTGCCTTAAACTATATATAGCACAGTCTCCATTTTCAAGGAAGTATGTACAAAATGATTAGTCTTACTGCCTCTCTGATTAAAAGAAGACAACTCAATGAGCACTGTGGTGCTGCCAGGCAAAAAGTACTACAATTGGGGATAAATAGCTTGGTATAACACGCAAAATGCTACAGATGATGAGATAATTTTATTGTTGGTCTGCCAGAGATAAATGGAATGTGTGGCCATTCACACCGACATATTTTTGTGGCAATTTCTACACCAATGGTCTGCTTGAACTGACTAGATTTTGTAGGTTTAGTAGCATTTTGAAGGGTATTTACCTGAGTTTAGCATCATCCACTTGTTTGTTGACCATCACCTTGTGCTCAGAGTCTACGGCTGCAGAGCTACTGCACGATGGAGTTTGGGGCTCCTGAACACAGGTGGCTGCATCACTCTTAGCTAAACAGAAAGCAAGTTTGGAGCAATGGTGTAGCTGATAACAAAGCAACAGGTGAAAATTGATCAAGTATGTTGCAAAGAACATGCTGGTAAGGCTCACACAAATAAAACCTGCTAGCGCAAACCCCTCATAAAATCAGGAATTGTCAATATCTCTATGGCTTTTCCTGTATGATATTCATTCATGTATATTACTTTTATGATGATATTGCCATGGTTTGTACCTGAACAATAAAGAATAAGAAAATAAGCATTCACTCTTATATTCAAGTCAGTGTAGCATTTACCTTTGTCTTTGCAGAACACGCTAAACCTTTCCCGAACAGAGCACCAAAGATTAAACGCCTTAGGTCGACCAACTTTCTTGACAAGCTCATCATAAGCGGGGCTGTACATAAACGACTCTATACTGCAAACAGATATGCAACTAAAATATCGATTTGTTGCATTTGTATGTACGTACATTACAACAACACGCACATATACGTCGCTAACTTTTTCTATAAATAGTACTTGCTGGGTTGATCCCAAAGTTTCTTGTGGTTCACCAAAACGAGAGCACATATTATGCAGTTTTCTCAAGAAGCCTTGCAGCCTGGTATTTCATATCAGGGGTGTGTTTAATAGGTCCTTACTCCATACCCATTTTGTCTTGAAACCAAGTTCTCTAAAGCAAATTAAAAAGATTTCCTTTTAGAAAGATTTCCTTGTCATTCCCTACAAAATTATCGTCTGTTTTGCAACCAAATAGACAACTTTGTTCTCTTACCAAGCGTTTATCTAAAATAACATCAGACAAAACAAGTCCACTGATTTACAAGATAAATATGCCCTTGACTCAATACTCACAAGTTGGCAAACACTTTCTGGGAATTTGGAGACTGCTTGGCTTTCTGATGAAGATTAGCCAAACAGTCCCAAACAAACTTCTCCTCAGCATCCTCGCCTGGGTAAACCAATCCAGCCACTTCTGTTACATCAGTTAGTGATTCAGTGATAGTTAGCTCATCCTCATCCACAACTTCATAATCACTACCACTATCTGAACTTGATTCCTTTTAGAGAATAAATAAAACCAGGTTGAATAAGATTTGAATAAGGAATTACAGTTATGCTATATCCACACATATCTATCAATAATATCACAAAAGTTTCTTTTTAATTGTTTTAGCGAAGTGGTGGATGCAAGGATTAGCCGTTGTCCTCTACCGTACCATGTAGGTGCATCCAAATTCAAGAGACAGTATGAACTTTACCAAATTCCCAGGCATGCCTCCAAATCAATATTATAATAATTACTGATTTTTTGCACCGCTATTGAGTGGGCATGATTTTAAGCTGTCCACAGCAAAAAATATCGATGCCCATCTTGAGGCGCTGGATGAGTAGTTAACATACCTCACGCCCTTCGAGAGTAAAATAGAAAGCTGTTATTTCACCTCGCTGTGGTGGGGCAGTGAATTTGCCAGAGGCGCTGAGGAGCTCTAGACTGGTAGCCCGACTCAGCGCAACAGCAAGCTGCCCTGGCTGAGTCAGCTTACTCAGCTCGAGATGAACATTTCCCTGTAGCGTTAAAGACTGGGTCCTGTGTACTGTCCTGGCCCAGGCAAGCCTAAGAGGTAGCTGCACTCTACAACCGCGGGGTGAACTAAACGTAAACCTGGCTACTTGAGTAGCTACTTGGTCCCCTTCAAACAAAACAGTCACAATTTCATCAAAACAGTTCTGGATAATACCGGTACGGCCATTGACTAGTTTCTTTTTTATGTCTATATTTGTGGTGAGTATTACTTTGGCGTTATTCTTCAGAGTGAGCTGTTTCGGGGCACATCGCTCCAGACATCTCTGGTCCCCTCTATCCTTAGCCACATAAACATGTATGCTGCCAGGTAGGTGAGTTAAGCATTCAAAGTTGATGCAGTCACACTCTGCGTTCGTGCCACACAATGTGGTTGCTGAGGATAAAGGTGGTCTCTCTCTAGCTGATATGATGGATATGACTTCTCTGGTGGATTCGTCCACTAAACCCTTTGCTAGGTTTGACACACATCTGCAAAATAGAAGCTATTAAATGGCCTGTGATCACAATCATTTTGCATCAGGGTGGAAATTTGACTTCAACCATTCTCAAGCTTTCGATACATCAGTGATTGAAACTGAGCGCAACGTTACATTTGATGTGAACAAACAAGTCAATGTGATATAGGGTGTATCTCAATCCCTGCTGCAAATAGACTTTTCACTCTTTGAACTAAAGCCCAATAAATTTATCTCAACTTTTGTTAAACGCTATATCAACTACCCATAAACATGTTCTTGTTTAAAATAACCACAGGAATGCAGAGGAAGTCTTACCATCACATAAGAAAAAATATCATTTACCACTCAATACTATAAGGCTTGGCATAGCAGCACTCGTTGGGAGCAGTCAGCTTTTGACTTCAGAAGCTAGTCAGTGTCAAGTAATCCCAGAAGTGATATCACAACAATGAAATGTACACGACTTCAAGGCGGTGTATAGATATGAAACACCGCCTTTTATTCATGCATTTTTAGTGGCGCTGGTGCAGCAGTAAAGTAAGCAAGTAGTCAACTGTCATAGAGCTTGTAACTTCTGAGCCGGTGTGAAGTAATATCAGAACAAGCAAATGTACACGACTTCAAGGCGATGTATATATATATTAAACAGCACCTTTTGTTCATGCACGTTTGCTGGTGCTAGAAGCGTGATAGGCAAGTAGCCAACAGTCAACAAGGATGTATCAGGGAAGTGAGGCTCCAACAAAAGTATGATCTGTCACGATTTTTGGCATGTGAACTGGATTTCAATACCCTTCAGGAAAGTTATAAACAAAGTTAAAATTTTGAATATGAAACACTAAATTGATTAGGATTTTATTTGAGGAAAGAGTTTCTTTGAAATAAACGCTGTGTAGAGGGGGAGCCAAATATTATCATAGCAGTGAAATCCTGTAGGGTATTCACATGACAATGAAAAGTCCCTGCAACAAATATAGAAGATGTGTGTATCAAAAGATAGAGAACATTCAACAACAAAAAACAGTGCTTTATGACCAGTTAACACCCCAAAGACAAAAGTATCAGTTAGCAGACTTTTGCATGTTTGAAATCATGCATCTAAACATTTCAACACGAGACAGCATTCTTATATAGGGTATTGTATCAGTAGCATTTGACAGAAAAGAGCAAGCAATGGATTGCTGTGAGAGCTTAGATAGTTTGAAATGTTTCGTCTGGTAGTTACAACTATTTTATAAGCAACCGATCATAATAGGAACTAGACGTACAGGCTTAGACCAGCTGCACTAATTGGAATTGCAACAATTTCAATGAAAAACGCCTTTGCTTATGTCCATGATGTGCATGGTGCCAACTTACCTTGACAGTATGACATTATCACACCTCTGAACCTTTTTTAGGTGTACGTACTGGAATCTCAATTTCTTCCAAACTGGGCTTTTGAACGCAGCTTCACCCGGATCTCCCGTGAACTCATCAGGTACAGGTGGTAATTGATAGAAATCACCACAAAGAATCAGTTGCATGGAGCCAAAAGGCTTGGAGTTTCTCTAGAAAAGTGATAGGCAATGAATAAGGTACTGTAACGGCGGTTAGAAAAAAAAACACACCAACATATGAAAAAAATATAGTAACTTTATACACAACCACAAATACCGTTCAAAAAAATTATGAGTATGATTTCCAATTTGCAGCATAAAAGATAAGTTCTCCATAGTGTCAATTTGCTCAATGTTTACTGTGTTGTAAGAGCATCAGCGCTAGCTCAACACTCGTGCAAAAATACACATGTCAGCAGCAACATAACGGACTTACTTTGGCAATCTGACAAACCAGGTCCACCTGTTCAAAAGTCCTTCTGCTTATCATGCTTATTTCGTCGATAAACAGTATTTGCGTTTTCCTACACACAAACATAAAATGTTTGAAATGAGGTGTTTAAAAGTAGCAAGTTTGCATCAAGCAGTATATAAGTATATGATCAAAGTATTGCAAGATTTCGACTGGTAGCTTATCTTGTATTTTTAGGTGCAGTGTACGATTACAGTGGGTTGCACATTGTTAGATTAAAAAAGTGTCATCAAGCACTCAAATAAACTACGGTACCAATTAATGTCATACGCAGGTATACAGGTGCAAGAAAATTTGGCAAGGTATCGGTCACTTGTTTGACAAAATGAAGAAACTCACCTTATGTCCTCTAGTTTTTCCACTTGACCACTGAGAATAGATTCAATACAGGTCCTATCCAGGCCAACCCTTCCATCTGATATACCTGCAAAGCTATGGATGGTCTGCCCACCTATGCTGCAGGCAGCAACGCCAGAGGCAGCAGTCAACTTAACAGACCGATCACACTCCCTGTAAAGATTGAATGACATGTTACGATGAGACAATGCTGACATTTATGACAATTTTTTCTGAAAAGGGAACTTTTGAAATTGCTGCCTACAATGAGTCTCATTTTCTGTGTTGATAGAAATTAATTGGGCTAGCCTACACCGTAGCCTTAAGCAAGAGAAAGGGATAATCATAGGCTCATGGTTTTCACCTTACACATAAAATATTCCACCAAACAGAAAATGTATTCTTGGCATCCTTGGATTTGAAATTTTTACGAGCTCTAGCCTATGATGTGTCATACACAACTCACCGAAGCGTGGTCAGGCACAGTGTAGATTTTCCTGTTCCAGCTTGACCAAGCACACAAACATTTCTACCATCCTCTAAGCCTTCCCTGAGAGACATACCAAGCGCTGAAAGATTAAGAGCACACCACACACGTACATAGGATGCAATCGTTTGCTACAAGTATATCCTAGCCTAATCTAGTGCAGCCCCTCTTTTGCTAGCCGCATATAAGGCTGCTGTTACATTTAAACTAATTTGGCCCTTAACCACCTACTGGGCAACATAGACATGTAGGCCTACTATGTAATTAAGGTCCAAAAGAACATGCCTAAACACATGCCTACACTGGGTTTCAGCTAGACTGAAAGATATGGTTGGCGTTGCTTGGTGGTTGACTAAGCATGAGACAAGGTGGGGGCTAAATGCTTGCACAAGCAGAGTATTGTTATCTTATATTGCAATAATTATCAATCCCAAGCACTAAATAATGCTGCTTTAGACACAGAAAAGGTACAATAATGGATTATAATTCACACTGTGAATTATAATGTTAATACCTTGCCAAGAAGCACCCCAGATGGCCAGCAGTCCAGTGGATGACACAATAGCAAAGTGCAACACTGGGTCATTCCCTGGCTACCATCTAGGGTGCTTGGCAAGTCACTGCAGTGGACCTGTGGTCTCTTCCTGGCCCTACTTTTACCTCCCTCCCAATTTCCTCCCCTGTTTCACTTTCAGCTACAGCAGTTTACTTCTAGGATTCAGCATCACGCAGTTCACTCCATATGTATGTAAAAGAAATTGTTGGGGTATATCTGATCTCCCTATATAGTGGTCACTGGTACACACCAACAAGGTGCTAGAGCTGTGTACATGATGATTGAAATTCTGACATATAATAATGTTCACATTATTATTTAGCCTGTCTTGACAAGCTTGTCAAGACAGGCTAATTATTATTGTGACAAAAAAAGGAAATAAGACTAAAAAAAGAAGATACCAAGCAACTCCTTCAAGGAGTTTTTGTGCTAAGATCCTCCTGCCACATGTTTAAGTAGACAACAAATATTTGAGTGTACAAAATTACTCTATTAACTAATGAGTAATGTCCCTGCAGATGTGAGCAACTGAGTACTGTGGAAGTTAAAAACTCATCAACTCTTCTTGAGAAAATCCTGGCAAGGCATGCTGACAAGATTTTAAGACAACTTTTGTTGTTTTAACCAATCAGAAGCCAGCTAACATGCTATTTCTGGAAATCCCACTGCCTATCCAATCACAGATCATTTCAGAATCTTTAGCCAATCAGAGATCACTTTTTAGGTCAAGGTCATACAGGGTTTTGTCGCATTGAGAATATAACCTAGTTTCCATCCTATCCCACGCCCACCCCCATCCAACCCTAGAACAGTGCAGTAGTGATAAGGCTCTATGCATGATTACAAATGATGGTACAGCAGCACGGAAT
>ERZ1740060.789-NODE-789-length-13585-cov-8.391057_pt1 | contig 13585 bp, 11 predicted proteins | sample MGYA00581743_ERZ1740060 | MGnify/ENA primary metagenome ERZ1740060 (study PRJEB43018, sample SAMN04849235) | marine metagenome | isolation source: floating plastic debris | place: Pacific Ocean | collected 2008-08-27 | study: EMG produced TPA metagenomics assembly...
CCATGACTTCAGATTAACACTTCTAGGGGGTAATAAATTCGGATTTGGTATTAGATATTTGGGAGGCCTGTAGCTATGGTGTCGGGCAGGATAAGTGCTGTTGTTTTCGAGTTTTACGCGAGCAGTTGATTAAGGGGTAATTGAGTTAGCTAGGCGACCCCCTCACGAAGTTCCGCCCGCCTTCAGCACCGCTCATGTCGTGACTGCATTTCTATCCAGAGCGAGGCCAGTGTACCAGCTGAATTCGTCTGAATTCGCCCTAGCAGCGATCTGAGTAATCCAATAGTAGACCCGAATGAGGCTTAGCTGACACTACCTAATATCAGTGGTAAAAAGTGACCGGCGGCGATGACCCACGAAACCGGCTATGCTCTATCGATAGGTAGATATGCTTATGTTTTTGATCTGCCTCACATACGCCGCTACTAGTTATGGAGAGAATGAGAAAACCATAGAAAAAATGAATCAGGGCGCTCAAACAGCGACAGTCGCCATACTTCAAGGAACCATCATGAACAACGTTGCTTTGCCTTCAAACGCTAGACCCCGTGCCTTCTGGCGTGCAGAAAGCCAGCTAAAGCTGCTTCTACAGCAGAATGGCAGTGGTGGACTGTTCGACATTCAAGATGAGCTAGCTATCTGCTGGGCTGGGCTGAAGAGAGACCCGAGAGTAACAGACCCTGAGAGAAAGATGATGGAACTAGGCGAGTGGTTCGTAGTGGAATTTCAAGCGGCAATCTTGCGAGAGATAGCCGCCAACCCGATAGATACAAATCCCTAGCGCTTTTGTCGTATGGTTCACGAGTGTGCCTATCAACTGTCCGCCAACCGTAAGCGATAGCTGTCTAAATTTCGACCGAGAGAGCAATCGTTGCCTAAGCGGCCCGCTCCAACCGCAGCCGGTAGCTTTATCAGGAGTCTAGTTGCCCTGTCGTTATCCAAAGTCGCTAGTTTTAGCGCAGATGTTGTAGATTCTGACCCTATGAGCGACATCGCACCGCTTGCAGTACCTATAGAAGAGGGGAGTAACAGCTATGTTGTCCCTGGAAAGCTCAAGAGAGAAGGCTCTGACGCCCCTGAGTCTCGTAGTAGAGCCCACTGTTAAGGCGTAGTTCGCATGGCATTCTGGCTGGCGGCGGCGAACTTCATGCCGACTGTGAACAGTTTCTCTTAGCCGATGGTAGTCAACAGGCCAACGTCTGGGGCGCAGACTGGCATCCCCTCAATCAAACAGTGAGTTATGAATCGATAATCAACATTCGACCATCGGCGAATAACCATTCGATGGAAATTCAATCCCCCGACCTGCGCGAGCGGCTCAACGAAATCGCACAAACTCTACTAGGTGGCGTCCAATGGCAATAAACTGGGAAATCCTGAAAACGCGCTACCTTCAAACCAGCCGTGCTTCACAGATGGATAGCCTGAGCCTCAACCAGGTCCGTCTTCAGAGCTTGTCTTCGCGTGGGGTCGACAGTGTCATCGCACATCATTTGGTGCGAGAGAGTCAGTACTTCATTGAGTGGACGGTCTCTGGCATCAACCTAGAAACAGACATGGCGTTGGCAACAGAGCTGCTTACCCTTCAGCGTCAGCTGAGCCAGTGGAAACTAAGGTGGTCGGAGCTATGGGAGAGCGAACCGTCGCGCCAACAAGTGTCAGCGACCGCGCAGACATAGAGTGAGCAACTCCAAGAATGGCTAAATGTGATGGTGCCGCCTGCTAATGCAAATGCGAGTTGAATGGAGAAGTGCGACCATGCAACCACTCGGCCTGCCCCAGGTTGGCGGTTGTTTCTCGATCCCTTCGACTGATCTCGTCTCCCTCAACCGTTAGATGCACCCAATAGTTATTGGTTTCGATCCTGCTCGCACCCCAAGTTAGAGTGCGGGAATTCCCGTTGATTAGTTATAAACGCCCTATCCAGAAGAAAGGCTTAACAGGTCTCGAATCACTGGTTGTAGCAAGTGCAGAAACGGTCGACCCTTTCTCTCACACCTGTTAGCGCGATGGCACTGTGACGGTGTAAGTACTACCGTGGCGACAAACGTCAGGCTCGGATTCTACGTGACGCGTATATCCCCAGTCTCCGTCGCTATCACGTAGCTTGTAGTCCAATCGAATGGTCGTCTCCTGGCGATTCACCTTTTCGAGCCGACGCGTTTTTTCCCAAGTATCGCCATGATTGACTCTATGACTGCCAATCGGTTCAGAGCGCCAATCTCCGATAGCGTCGGGATCGAAATAGTCAATGTCTGTAATTTTGATTTCCTCGCCTGATTCATTTTCGACTTTGATCGTGACATTTCGGCAGTGCCGCGTCGCCGCGTCAGCCGGAGATGCACTGCCTAAGATGGGCATGAGAGCCGTTGAGAGAATGAAGCAGGCGCTGAAAACTTTTCGTGCAATGTTGTTTTTCATGGTTTTACCGTTAGCCGTCTTTCGTAGTGTTGAGATTGAGAGAAATCATGTCGTTTTTTGTATGTGACATTGCCGCTGTGTGTTTCAGTGGTTCCTGTCTCAACCTCGATGTGCTCATCATCGCAATCAAAAAACGATCTGCCGATGGGGTTTCATTGGGTGAGTGATGGGGTTAAATAGGATGCTTGATACCTAATTTTTTCAATGCATGAGCAAAGATGTGAAAACATTGGATAGTGCTTGGCGGTCGTAAAAGGCGTCACCAAACCCCATCTAGCTGACGTCGCGCACTCGAGTAGTAGATGGCTCCCCTGGTTTAATTGCATGAGTAAAGAACTCTAGCTACCTTGTAGATACCGATTCTCTACCCTGGCCTCACCGATGTTTTTTCCTTTCTGCTGCGCCCCTCACCAGCCTTCTCGCAAGGACTATCAACAACACAAACTAAACATCCTAAAGACGGTTCGCGATTCCCTAGAGACGCGGTTAGCGGCTGTCAACGCAGCTATCGAAACCACAGAACGTCAGGTGGCTCAAGCGGCTAGCGCCGCAACGAATGAGCCGCAAAGCTAACCCTGTGCTGTGCGGCGTCAGGCGGCGCCATCTGCAGATCACGCCGTAGAAGGGAGAGCCGGGCGCTGACTGAAGGCAGCGCCTCGCGCCAGATAGCGCTTGATCACCTGTCGGTACCATCGATGAATATTTATCTTGCTGTCCATAACAAAACTGCCTGGACAGCAAGATACACGATGCTGCGTGCGTCCTGTTCAGGCTTACGCATTGGCGTAGGTACGAGCGTGATGATGAACCGAGTATTTTCTTTTGTTATTTTTATGGCTCAAATAAATCTGACGCTGCCTTGCTTTAGTGCTCGTAGAGCAAGTCACGGACGAGAGATTCTTTGCGATTTAGGTAAGAATGAAGCTCTATCTGCTCATCAGCGCTGAGGGATATCTGTTCAGTGAGCTGATGCAGTAGCCCCTGCATGAGAACCTCGTAAGAGGTTTCGGTGACCGTATCTGGAGAGAGCTTAGCGACCGTTCCCCAGAGTAGTCTCAAGTTATTAGCGTTCATGTGATCTGAGCTCCTAGACAGGAAGCTAATTCACTTCAGAGACCGTGCCAACTCCATGTCTTATTTAATATTTTCTTTATATTCTCACATTTGTCGCTATGGCTCCCTCTTTTTTGGGACAGCTGAGCGAGTTTAGCAGTCTCCTATGTACCCAACAAGCCGTGCCATGACTGTATTGCAGTCATCTAAAAAACGATTCTGTCTGCGGGCTGTGTGGTTACCGTAGAGGGAGCTGCTCGTGGGGATAAGTAATTATTACTATTCGTGTGGGATTATTGATTGAGCGTAGCTATTACCTTTAACACGATGTCTTTATCAATTATGACGTTGCCCTCTGGGCGCTACGGAATTTTTAGTCAAGAGCGGCTTTTGTTTTCAGTGGGTAGTCAAGATACGTTGAAAGCGATTGTGAGTCAGCTTTCTTACAAAGAAATACCTGTCAAGGTTATGGCGGATGACTTAATTACGAGCTAGGTTTTCACTTGCGTAGACTGTGCCAGTAGTAACCACGTTGTTTTGATGATGCATCTGCTGAAGCAGAGCATTAGGTTGTGTCGTGCTCGGGAAAGAGGGGCTGCAGTCAGCTAGGCGAGACCTGCACCGAGTGCTGCCGCAAACTGCCCTCTGCCAACGTCACTGGCTCATTTTCTAGCAAACGCCTATAGAGCGCCTACTGAGGGCCCGGCGGTTTGATATGAAAATTGCAGGTACTGCTATCGACATACCGACAGTCCTTCAACTGCTGCTGATTCCACCGCTCAAAGCGCCCCCATTCGGAATATCGATTGGATACTCCCTGCACCAACAAGGTCAAACAAACCAGTCCCACGGCTCCACTACAGGCCCAAGCTGCTGCCTGCCAAAAGTGAGCCGCCCTGGCACTGGCGACAATCTCCTTCACCTGGCTCGCTGCCGTCTCGCGAGAATTGACCACTCCCTTGGCAATCAGCTCGTTCGTCTGCGCTATCAAGACCTGCTTCTGCTGCTCCGTCACCATCTGTGTGAGCCTGGTCATATCCGCTCGCTCCTGCGTCATCAGCTCTTGTAACGCCTCCCGCTCAGCAGCCATGGCTTGTTGCATCTCAATCCGTTCCTCTTTGAGTAAGCGATTGACCTTCTCAATCTCCGAGTCGAGCAGATTTTTCACCTCATCCAAGCGGCTATCAATACGACTTGCTGCCTGCAGGCCCTTTTCTGCCGAAACTTTTAGCGCTGCCTGAATGCGCGCCCACTTCATTTCCGACTGGTGTGAGACCTCATCCATCGCCGCCTTAATCCTGTTGGGATAGACCTCCAACACATGCTCAATCTGTCCCATCGCCAGCGGCACCGCAAAGCCTGGATCATTCTCGTCCCAATGCAACCTTCGCCCCAGCTGAAGTAGCTCCAACTGAAACGCAGTCGGCTTGCCCTTGAGGAGAAAATCTACCGCGTTCACATCATCGTTATTCTGCTGATTCATAGCCCCAGTAGTTCCCCCGTCGAGAGCACCTGCTGCTCGAAATGGCGCAGCCATTGCTTCAGCCGTCGTATATCCGGCTTCGGTAGTTCGCTATCGGGTTGAATGGCCGCTAGAAAAGAAACGTCTGCCTCATCGACCAGCTCATAGGTATCCTCATAGAGATCGGCCATCTCAATTTCCACACCGCCGTTTTTCAGCAATCGCTGCTTCGTTTTAGAGCGCTCTAGAAAGCGGAACTTATTCGCGTCGCCATAGTAGAGATTCTTCACCGCTACATGAGCGATGTTGTTGTAGCCCTCAGTGACATCCATCGCCAGTTTGAGTTGATTAACCGAATCCTTGATCCGACTGAGTACGGTAACCAGCGTCATGTGATAGCCGACCTCATCGAGTGCCGAAAGAAATCCGACCTCATCTTCTAATCCAGCGAGAAGATTACCGCCCCCGGCAGGCACATCCACCAGGATGACCGGTGTCTCCATTTCCTCCATTTCCATGATGATGTCATCAGCACCATTGCGTTTGTGAATGGGAATGCGCGTCACCTGCGCATCAGCACTTTTGTAGAAGCGAAAGAGCTGCGAATTATCGGGGTCCCCATCAAAAGCAACAACCTTGATTCCAGCGGCCATCAACGTATCGAGCATCCCACGCGCAAAAGTAGACTTACCCGTGCCCCCTTTACCGCCAGTGACCCAGATGATGCGTTTGGTCTTGAGTGCTGTTCGAGTGTTTGATTTCCTGTCAGTCTCCTCCTGTGTAATGAGTTCTGTTTCAACCAGCCCCTGATTGCTCGATATAGTGTATGAGTCCTTAGCTACAAATCCTCAGCCATTTCAAGAAAGCCATCGGGCGTACGATTGGATACCCGTGCAGTGCGATTATCAGTGTTATTATCTGCAGCGTCAGCAGCAGCATTCACGGTGTTATTCACGTCACCATCAGGACTGGCATTCTCAACACTTTTCTGAGAGCGCACAGTAGCTTTACCCGCTGTCCCCTTCTTCGCCTTTTTTTGCGTCTTCTTGCCTGACCGTTTACGAGTAGCTCCTCCAATGACCTCAGCCTGTGCCCGGCGGTAGGCATTGACGTATTGCTTGAGCGAGCCAGCCGCAATATCAAGGCCCCAGTCCTTGAGCTTTTCTGCGACCTCCTCATAGGGATGAGATTGCAGCGCTGCCTCAATGTCCTCAATCATGGCCTCAACAGCCTGCCGCTTCGAGAATCGTGTCCGCGGTGTTTTCGCGAACGCCTGGAGCTGCGTTTGCCAGTCTTCAATCTGCTGTAGAGAATAAACGACCTCAGTCATAGCACCGTATAAAAAGAATCAACAGCTATCGTTTTATACGGAGAGGAGAGGGCGTGCCCGCAAGTACAGAGATACTTGTAAACAAACTTAGTAAAGTGATCTGAGTCACAAGGTAGCAACTATAGTTGATGGATGCATTTGCCAAAGAGAGAGCCAGCAGTACTGCGAAAGTGAGCCAGAGCTACTAGAAAGTTCTTCCGTAAAAACTGCGACAGGCCTATAGAGAAGTTGCCATTACCAGCTGCGCCCACGTCCTATAAGTAACTGGCTTCACGAAAAAGTTACGACGTGGGCTATGCAAGAGATTCAGACAAAACTCCCAGCTGGGAATGCGAACACCGTCAATCTCATAAACAACAACAGATATAGCTGAATCCCTACAAAAGGCTCCTAAAATGCTCAGCAACGCCAACGTCAGCGCCGCGCAAGCGGAAAACTACTACGAGAAAGACGACTACTATACGCAAGGGGATCCAGACCTAGAAAGCGATAGTCAATGGCAAGGCAAAGGAGCCGCGCAGCTACACCTATCCGGCCCCGTCGATAAGCAGACATTCCAACAACTCCTACACGGTCAAACACCCGAAGGAAAGAACCTGCACGGACGCCGCATAGATCCCACCAAACATCGCGCCGCCACTGACTACACCTTCAGTGCTCCTAAGAGCGTCAGCATCGCCGCGCTGATCCAGAAAGATAAGCGCGTCATCCAAGCCCACGACAGCGCCGTCAAAACCGCGCTCGAAATACTCGAAAATCGCTACGCGCAAACCCGAGTTAGACGCGGCCCCGGCATCCGCGAGCGCGTCACCACCGGCAACATCATCGCCGCCACCTTTCGCCATGAAACGAGCCGAGAACAAGACCCGCAGCTGCACACCCACTGCGTGGTGATAAACGCCACTCAACTAGAGAATGGAAAGTGGCAAAGCATCAGCAATGACGAAGCGCTCAACAACGTCAAACTGCTGGGCGAAATCTACCAGAATGAGCTGGCTCACCAACTGCAAAAGATTGGCTATGAAATCGAGCCGCAGGGCAACGGCACATTCGAGTGCAAAGGCTACGACAAAGACGTACTGAATCTATTCAGCACCCGTAGCCAGCAGATAGAAAACTACATCGAGAAGTGGGAAGCAAGTCTTAAAGAACAAGGCGGCAAGCCACTGCATCCGAAGCAGAAAAAACAGGCCACGTTAGCAACCCGCCTCAGAAAGAAAACGGTCCCGCGAGAAGTGCTGCTGAACGGCTGGCAAAAGTCGATCTCGACTAGCGAAATTCATCTGCCAACTGTCCCTGAAACAGCGCCCATCAAACTACAAAGTCAGGCAACGACATCAGCCACCGAAGGGGTGAGTCATGCCGCCGAACGAGAGAGCGTATTCAAGCGAGAAAAAGTCGAGCGCTTTGCCCTAGAGCATCACCTGGGCGAGCAGTCATTTTCAGAGCTGCAAAGTGCGATGAGCGAAGCTGGATTAATTGCAGCGAAAGACCGCTTTACGACAGAAGACGCGATCGCCCGCGAGCTGGACACGATCTCGATTATGGAGAGCGGCCAAGGCAAAGAAGACGCGATCGCATCTTTGTCAGATGTTTTACAGCTAACCGAGAACGAAGATACGCTCACCATCGGCCAGTACAAAGCGATCCTAGAAACCGCTACCAGTCATGATGCGGTGATGGCCTGGCAGGGCGTTGCTGGAGCGGGTAAAACCTACAGCCTCAAACTGCTCTCTCAACTTGCTACTGAAAGAGGCTACGAAGTGACTGGCTACGCCCCCAGCGCCCAGGCAGCAAACGTGCTCAGTGAAGAAGCCAACATCGAAGGCAATACCGTCGCCCGATTGCTACACAGTAAAGACAGAAACGAACCCCAGAATAAGTCCAAAAATACAGCCGATAAAAAAGCGATTTGGATTGTCGATGAAGCCGGACTGCTGAGCGCTAAAGCTGCCCACGCATTGCTACAGAAAGCGCAGGCAAATCAGGCCCGCGTTCTCCTCGTTGGAGACACCCGTCAGCTGTCCGCCGTCGAAGCCGGTAACCCGTTCAAATCACTCCAGTCAGCCGGGATGAAAACGTCCTACCTAGAAGAGTCGCGCAGGCAGAAAACAGAAGCGCTGCGCAAGTCGGTTGTGTGCCTCGCTGCCGGAGAGCAAACCGAGGGCTTAGCCCAGCTGGCTATGGCCGGGATGATTAACGAGGTAAAGACCTCAGAAGACCGGCACCAGCACATCACTTACGATTACCTGAGCCTGCCACCTGAGACACGAGAGAAGACGCTGATATTAAGCGGCACCAACCTGGAGCGCTTAGCCCTCACCCAAGAACTCAGAGCAGCGCTACAGACTGAAGGGAGTTTGGGCCAGGATGTGTTCACGCTTGAGTCATTGCGATCGCGCGACCGCACGTCAGCGCAGCTGAAGTATGCCTGCGCCTATGAAGTCGGTGATGTGGTGGTACCGGTGAAGGACTACCACCGCTACGGCATGGAACGCCGAGGGCAGTACCGAGTGATGGCTAAAAACATAGAGAACAATCGCCTCACCCTGCAAAGCCCAGACGGTCAATCCTTCCCCTTCGATCCGGCCACCTGTTCTGACAAGACCACCTATCAGGTGCAGCAGCTAGCAATCGGAGCGGGTGAGCAGCTGCGCTGGACGCGCAATGAAGCGGTTGAAGGCGTACGCAACGGCCAGCTGGTGAGAGTAGAAGCGATAGACGCCAAAGGTACAGCTACCCTCAAAGACGCCAAAGGAGACGCGATAACCGCCAACCTAAGCGGTCAGCAGTATCTGGACTATGCCCTGGTGAGCACCACCTACAGCAGCCAGGGCAAGACCGCTGAGCAGGTGCTCGCTGACATTGACAGCACCCTTAGCAAAGAAGGTCTGTATGTTGCTGTCTCAAGAGCCAAATCAAACCTAAAGCTCTACACCGCCGATAAGAATCAGCTGTACAAAAGAGCGCAGCGCAGTGCTGCCAAGACTAATCCAAGTGACTACCTGCCGTTATTCAAACTGGTGAACCCTGATGCCCAGAATTCGAAAACCACCGATTCCGCCCGAGACCTACGAAGTACAGATCAATCCGAATACGTTGGCGATTGCGCTGGAGAGTGCGTTGCAGTCAGCTACCGCACCACTGTACGAAGAGATCCAAGAGTTGAAATCAGAAGTGAGCCAGCTGCGCAAAGAGAAGCAGGAGTCACACCGGAGTATGTCGCAGATGTTAGGGGTGTGGTCGCAGGAATTGAGCAACGCCATCAAGCCGAAAAACAAGAGCGGCAAGCCGAGCGCCTTGGAGAAGCAACTGACGCGATTGTCAGCGGCGCTGAGCAGCTGGAGCTTACAGCAGCAGCACTTGCAGGGCTCGATAGAGAGGTTGAGCGAAAGGCTCAGAGACTGAAGCAGCGTAGGCAACTGTCAGAGCGGACGACTGTAGGCGGCGTTGCAGAGGCCGTGTTCAAGACCGTTGATCCAGCGCTGCTAGCGCGGGCCAGAGACCGTGTTGCTGAGGACAAAGCACGCTTGGCAGAAAAGCAACAGCAACGGCGGCAGCGACGTGACGTGTATCAGCGGTATGCGTCAAAGCTGAGCGATCGCTCGCCGCAGGAATGTGACCGCATTGTGGCTTGTCAGTTGCTGGATAAGTTAATAAAAGCGCGGGGCGGTCAGAAGCTGACGCAAGACGAGCTGGTCCGCGCTGGCAGGGTGCTGCTCGAAAGCCCCACGTCGCAAGAGCTGAAGCAGTCACAGGGAGAGGATGTGAGTGTTGCCTATGTCACAGAGGTGATGGGCAAGGCACAGCCGACGGTTGAGCGAGTGCAGCGCAATAGGCTGGCTGAGCAAGCGAAGCGCCCTCAAAAGAAAAGTCGCGACCGGGGTATGGAGCGCTGATGACTTGCTTGGCTAGGGGATAAAGGATTCGTTGTCCTTTATCCTGGCTGCGCTGAGCGTCGATGAGAGCGCTTTTTTGGGGTGCACAGGACAAACAATACTGTGCACCTATAGAGACCTTTTCTCGTGTCCCGTGTTCTCGAAATCATGCTTTTTTCTTCGGCTTGCACTTGATTTCGATGTGAAAGTCACCTTCCACCGACCCATGGGTGAGAATGGGAATGCCGGACGAACCAGACACCTTGACCCCGAACTTCAATGTAATTTCTTCAACATCGGCAAAAGGAACATTTTGAAAAGCGCCGATCGCGTAGCGAGCATAGTTTTGTAACTTGTCATGAACCTCACTGAGCTGAACCTTGACCTCATTGATGCCCATGCGCTCATACTCATCGTCATCGTTATCGACCGCCGAATCAGGCAAATCTAAAGGCTCCGCCGCTTCCATTAAGAGGGTGTAGTCATTGCCCTGCTCATCCTCAAAAACCAAACGATCTACATCTGTCATATCTCTACCTCGAGCATGTTCGGACTATCGGCTATCTTAAGGGGAATATGCGCCGCACCTGGCAAAATCCTGAAACGCAGCAGAGTCTATGCCCCGTTACGCCCTGATCGTTGGAATATCGAAGTATAAAAGCAGACGTCTGCGTAATCTCAGTAAGCCAGCGCAGGATGCCAAAGCGGTCGCAGCGGTTCTAAAACAATATGGACAGTTTGATACCGCCCCTAAGGTTCTTCATGAAAGTGTCACCTATTCAGAATTAGTCGAAGCACTACGGACCTTTCTAGAAAAACAAGCTGTCAATGGCGATGCCTTCATCTACTTCACCGGCCATGGCATTAGTGTTCCAGATCCATTTGGCGGAGAGTCGCAAGGCTATCTTGCGGCGTCAGATAGTGAAGTCAAGGTGAGCGCAGGCCAAGTGTCTCCGCCCGAGAACGCGATCCCTTTCACGAGCCTGAATAATCTCATTCAAAAAGCAAACTTGAGCAGTCTGGTCATGCTGATCGACACCTGTCATAGTGGCGATTTTGTTGGGAAAGCAGCTTACAGTCAGAGCTTCTCAGCGATTAATAACAAATCCAATTGTCTATTGATTGCAGCCTGCCGCGACTTTGAAGAAGCACTCGCGAAAAAGAGTGCAGACCATAGCCTTTTTACCGATGCCGTCTTAAAAGCATTAGTCGCCGAGAACGCAGATCGTCGTACGGGTGCGATCACCAGTGGTCGGCTAGCAGATGAGCTGATCTCCACCTTGAAAGGAAGTCCCCAAGAGCCGGAAGCTTACGGCAAAGGCTTGGGTCTAAAGATAATAGAATTTCCGCCTGAAGAGCGGATGAGTACTGCGACTCCCAATCCAGAACAAGATAGTGCTGTGTTGACGACTAAACTCACCACAGTGCCCCGTCAAATGCCGCCATTGCCCGACCATTTTGTCGAGCGGCCAGAAAAGCAACAGCAAGTCAAAGCAGATCTTCTTTGTAAAGGCACAAAAGTAGGCACATTGGTGGTGAGCGCTATCTATGGCCTAGGTGGAATTGGCAAGTCAGTGCTCGCCGCCAAGTTAGCCAGAGACCCGGACATTCAGAGCCATTTCGCGGATGGGATTTTATGGGTGACTCTAGGTCAGGGGCCTGATATTCTGCCCTTACTCAGCGGCTGGATACAGGCACTCGGTGACAACGACTATAAGCCAACAGCGATAGAATCAGCGTCCAATCACCTTAGGACTTTGCTGTATGACAAGTGTGTCTTGCTGGTGGTGGATGATGTCTGGAATCCAGCGCATTTGGAACCTTTCCGAGTCGGTGGCGAAGGCAGTTGTGTTTTGGTGACGACGAGAGAAGCAAGAATATCAGGTGCTCACCTCCATCAGCTAGATGTGATGAGTCCAGAGCAGTCGCTGGAGCTGATGACGCAAAAGCTATCAGAGCCGCTCAGCGATAGTGCTCATCAACAAGCGCTATCCTTTGCTGAGCGAGTAGGGCACCTGCCACTAGCGCTAGAACTAGCGGTATCTCAGATAGAAGATGGCGTAACCTGGCGAGAGCTGGTTGAAGACTTCCAATCCGAGATTGTTCGACTAGAGACCCTAGATGTCTATGGTCAAACGGAAATGCCAGACGAGGAGAAGCGTCGCAAGTACAGCCTGCTCGCCTGCTTTAACCTGAGCTTGAAACAACTCTCGTTAGAGCAGCTGCGCCAGTTTGCTTGGTTAGGTGTTGTGCCAGAAGATGTGAGTCTGACGCAAGAGATGGCTGAAACGCTATGGCAAGTGACGAGTCGCCAAGCAGGTTTAATCTTGCGCATCTTTAGATCAAAGTCGTTAGTGTTGAAAGGCGCACAGCAAGCGGATGAGCGACCGAGTTATCGGATGCATGACCTAATGCATGACTTGGCGCAGCAACTGCTCACGAGTCCTCCGCAGCCGCTGCGCGAAGAAGAACTGCCGGGGTTAGGTTTGACCAAAGCCGAAGCGCATAGCCAACTCCTAGAGCGCTATCGCAAAAAGACTCAGAAAGGTCAGTGGCATACGATCAAAGATGATGGCTATATCTATGCCTATCTGACTTGGCATATGGAGCAAGCGAAGCAGCCAGAGTCGATTCACCAACTGCTGCAAGTGAGTAACGAGGAAGGCCGAAATGGCTGGTATGAAGCCTGCGATGCGATTGGTAAGCCCGTCGGATTTGTGAACGATATAGGAAGAGGATGGACGCAGGCTGTTAAAAGTTATGAGCAGTCTCCAAACCAGTCAATCTTGTTATTGTTTCGTTATGCATTGGTGAAGACTTCGCTCAACAGCTTAGCGTGTAACGTATCTGCTGGGCTAGTAAAAGCTCTGGTTGAGAAAGGAGTTTGGAAAACTGCTCAAGGATTAGCCTATGTGCAGCAAGTTCAAGACCCCTGGCAAAGAGCTGAGTGTATCACTGCTATTTTGCCTTATATCTCTGAAGCTCTACTGCCAGAAATACTTGAGACGAGCAACCGGATCGAAGAAGCAGCCTATCGCTCTTACGTTTTGAGTAAGATAGCAAGACGCTTTCCGAAAGTGTGGCTAGAGGTTCTGAGCACAATTCAACAAATTCATGACCGTTATGGTCGTCATCGACAAAGCACCCGAGGGTTCTTCTGTAGAGCTTTTGCCTTGAAGTGTGTTGTTAGTTATTTACCGCCACAGTACGTGAACCACGCCCTTATAATTGCTGGCCAAATTCAAGAAGCATCCGACCGTACCCATGCTTTAATTGCGCTTGCGGAGCACTCGCCAGAGCTATGGTCAGAAGCGCTGAGTGTAGCGAAAGAAATCGAGGATAAGTCTTCTCGTACCCATGCTTTAATTGCGCTTGCGGAGCACTCGCCAGAGCTATGGTCAGAAGCGCTGAGTGTAGCGAAAGAAATCGAGGATAAGTCTT
>ERZ1740060.790-NODE-790-length-13584-cov-8.622293_pt1 | contig 13584 bp, 12 predicted proteins | sample MGYA00581743_ERZ1740060 | MGnify/ENA primary metagenome ERZ1740060 (study PRJEB43018, sample SAMN04849235) | marine metagenome | isolation source: floating plastic debris | place: Pacific Ocean | collected 2008-08-27 | study: EMG produced TPA metagenomics assembly...
ACTCTTCTCTTTCCACTACTCCCCCCCTCTCTAGCTCCCTAGCTCACCATCTCCCTACCACCCCTTCACCCATCCACCCTCAAACGCCCCAATTGACCCCCGACCTCTCCCCCCTCTGGGTTTCTCTCAAAACGGCTCTGGTCGCTACGGGTCTGGCCTTTTTGCTAGGCCTTGCCGCTGCCCGCTGGATGCTGACCTATCAGGGCCGGGGCAAGCGGCTTTTAGACGGACTGCTAACGCTGCCCCTGGTGCTGCCGCCGACGGTGGTGGGCTTTTTGCTGTTGTGGCTGTTGGGCAAAAACAGTCCGGTGGGGCAACTGCTGGACGCTTTGGGCGTTACCGTGATTTTCACCTGGGGGGCCACCGCGATCGCCGCCACCATCGTTGCCTTTCCCTTGATGTACAAAACCGCGTTGGGGGCCTTTGAGCAGATCGACACCCCCCTGCTCAGCTCAGCCCGCATCCTGGGAGCTTCCGAATGGCGGATCTTTTGGCAAATTCTGTTGCCCCTGGCTGGGCCGGGGGTGCTAGCGGGGACGGTGCTAGCCTTTGCCCGTGCCCTGGGGGAATTTGGGGCAACGCTGATGGTGGGGGGCAGCATTCCTGGGGTCAGCCAAACCATCCCCATCGCCATTTTTTTTGCCGCTGAGGGGGGACGCATGGGGGTGGCCCTGGCTTGGGTGCTGCTGATGGTAGCGGTTTCTTTGGGAATCATGGCCGCCATTCACGCAGGGCCGTCTGCCCAAGCATCGGGCAATGCGCTACTACGGTGGGGGTTTAATGGCCTGTATTTCAGGCGATTTAGCGATCGCGGCTTTGGGCTTGCGCCGCTGGGGCGATCGGACCCTATTTTGGGCGATTACCGTGACGGGCCAAGGGTTCTATCTCAAAACCCCCGCCAACCCGCGATCGCGGGGCGCTTTGCTGAGGGCGCTGCCGTTCCTCAGGTCGAGCCCCCCCAACCCTGGCGAGAGCAGATGCCCGCCCTTGCCCCAAGGCCTGAGCCCAATTTGACCGTACAGATTCAGACCCAGCTCCCCAATTTTCAACTGCGGGTCAACTTTCAAACTGGGGCAACGCCCTTGGGCGTGCTGGGGGCCTCGGGTTCGGGTAAGAGCCTCACCCTGAGCTGCATTGCGGGGCTAGAAGCCCCTTCCCAAGGGCGCATTGTGTTGAATGGGCGGGTGCTGTTCGATAGGGCAGCGGGGGTGAACCTGCCCAGCCGAGATCGCAAGGTGGGCCTGGTCTTCCAAAACTATGCCCTCTTCCCCCACCTGAACGTGGCCCAGAACATTGCCTTTGGCATGGCGCGGCCCCCGTCCCAGCGGGCGGCTCAAGTGGGGGATTATCTGGACCAGATGGATCTGTCGGGGCTGGGCGATCGCTACCCGGCTCAACTCTCTGGCGGGCAGCAGCAGCGGGTGGCCCTGGCCCGCGCCCTGGCCAGCCAGCCCGATATTTTGCTGATGGATGAACCGTTATCGGCCCTCGATACTTACCTACGCAGCCACATCGAAAAACGCCTGGTAGAAGTTTTGCACCGCTACCCAGGCGTCACCCTGTTCATCACCCACAAGCTAGAAGAAGCCTACCGCCTCTGCCCGAACCTGCTGGTGCTCTCCGACGGCAAGGTTCTGGCGCAGGACACCAGAGAAGCTATCTTTACCCGTCCCCCCAGCTACGCGGTGGCGCGGGTGACGGAATGCAAAAACTTTTCGCGGGCGAGATCGGTGGGTAATCGCACCGTAGAAGCCTTGGATTGGGGCTGTCAGCTCCAGGTGAGCGAATCGATTCCTCCTGATCTTTTGCACCTGGGTATTCGCGCCCACCACATTCAGTTTGCCAAGACCCTAGAGGGTGCAAATACTTTTCCGGGGTGGCTGGCGATGATTACCGAAACCCAGCACAAGGTCACCCTCTACCTAAAGCTGCACAGTGCGCCCCAATCGCCCCAGGACTATCATTTGCAGGCTGAGGTCTACCGGGAAAAATGGGATCGACTGAGCGATCGCCCTAGCCCCTGGCCGATTCGATTGGACCCAGCCCGGTTGATCATGATGTGTGAATAGGGGGCCGGATACGGAATCACGCTCAAAAAGATTGCCACGTGCCAGACGTAGCGATCACTCCGCCACCGTTAGCATGCAGCCTCCTGTCTTAACGGGGCTCATCAGCAAAAAACCGCTGACCCCATCCAAGGGTCAGCGGCCTAAATGTCAAATATCCTGAGAAAAATGATGAAGCGATTTTCCTAAGAGATCAATGGATCAAGCGGGTGACTCTAACGTTAAATTCAGTGGCTTTAGGGTGGATGTTTTCAGCTTTAAGAAGGGCGCTATTGTCAGCATCAAATTTAGACGGGGCATCAACTTCGTAGCGATCGGTATAAACCCGAGGCAAGACGCCCACTTGATCCCCAAACTCTTTGATGTCAACAAAGGCTTCGTAAGTATGGTTCATGGTGTTACCCTCCCTGACCTAGCGGCCAGTGACTAAATGTCTCTCTCAGTATAGAAATCTGCCTCTTTTTTTCTGGCGGAGATATAGAGTTCTCAAACAGCCGTAACATCCTGATTTTTTCCCAAAGAAAATGAATCTTTAAGGCTAAGTTAAGTGAGGGTGTGTTGAGAATCATTGCAGTTTTACAGCAGCGATCGCGCCAGCGCCTTCTGCAACACCCAAATGCCGCCAATGCTGACCGCACTCAGCCAAGCCAGGCGACCGCTAGCCAGGTGCCCGGTCACAAGACAGAGCCCGCCGATGGCAAATAGGGCGATCGCGCTGCCCCCCGCCACCACCAGCATCCGGCGCAGCACCTGGGTCGTGAGCAAGATCTGGCTGGCGATATCTCGACTTTCGAGGGGGATATCAGCGGCGATCGCTGCTTGGAAGGCCCCATAACGCCGCAAGTCCACTTGGTAATAGGTGCCAAGCTCGCTATCTCTGAGGGTGCGATCGGAGTGGAGGCCAAACTGCTTGGCTTGGGTAATGGCGCTGCGAATTCGACGTTGGGTGGCCACTGGCTGCAGAGCTTCGAGGATGGACGCTCGATACACCCCGGTTTTGGCCATGTCTAAAATGCGCTGGGTGAGTTCTAGGTCAGACAGTTGAGGGGCCATCACAGTGATCAGACAAAAAGCGCGTTCAGTAGTGAGTTTATACTCGCCATATAGTAACTCTGTACTTCAAACCGCAACAATTTATCCCTAGACCCGCCTAGCAAAACCCCCGACCGTGGTGTTCGGTCGGGGGAAACAGGAGTGTAAGCTTAGCCTTTGGATCCATTCTAGAGAGCCTTGGATGCCATAAACGGCTTGTAAATAAACCTACTTTGCGATTTGAGTTACGCCTTGTGAGGGTTTATTGCGTAAGGCAACAGGAGATTTTGCTCAGGTTAACTGGAGATTGCGATCCGGAGGCCAATGTCGTGCCAATGCCGAGAAACTTGCGGCATTGGCGACGCCAGAAAGACTATGGGTAAAGGCTGGGCGTTGAGCCGATCACATTCAACAAAATTTTGGGCACTTCAGCCTAATCCCGTTGTAGTGCTGGAGTAGCGAATGGATTTTAAGGGATGGGCAAAGCGAATCAGGTTTGCAACTGGGCGATAGCCAAGGGCCGATCTCAGACCATAGCCCTGCTTATGGCAACAGTTGTACTCGGAGGCTGCATCGAAAATCGGTCTACCGATCCAGATTTAGCCCCCTGGGTGGGGCAAACCGTGACATTGACCTCAACGTACAAGGTTTGCATCCCGTTTTCCTACCAGACCCAGAGCTGGACCGATATTCTCTTTTTCTGGACTGGGGGCCTGACCACGCCCTACACCCTTCAGGACGCTCAATATGAATTGGCCTGCCGTCAGGACACCAATGAACTGATTGCCACCCTACCCTCAGGTACGCCGGTAGAGGTGGTGAAGTTCGAGCACCACAAGGGTCTGATCAGTGCCGAAGGCAACCGCCAGGTGATTTTGCAAGTGCCGGTGCCGGACCATGACCCACCGACGGTGATGGTGCTGTTCGACCTGCCCGCTGGCGACGATACCCCGTACCAGTTTCCCTGGGCACCGTTAGATGAGTAGGGGTAGGACTTGCGCTATACCTGACTCAAACAGCCTCTCAGATCGATTTTAGGAGTATGACCTGACTGATGCTGGGCTGTAGCAATCGCCCCATCGCCGTTGCCTACGAAATCGCCAAGTTTTCAAAACGGCCTTAGACCTCCTAAGAATTCTCAAAGACTGGGTGGAAGCAAACGATATCTAGCCCCTAATTAATAATTAGGGGCATTTCAGAAATATGGGGATGATCATCCTGGAGCCATCAATTCAATTACCCATATAGGAATGTTAGGATAATGACTCTTGTTTACTCCTGAAATCTGGCAATTGGAAGGAATATAAATGCTGCCACTTATATTTCAGGATAAAAATGGACTATCTGAATCTTCTTAAGTCGTAAACCATAGATTAATCCCTGCGCCGGTTTTATGGGCACAAGCCTATCCAATCAGAGACAAAATATATTGATTAGCATTGATAGACAATATATATCTCAAAGACAGAACTTATTCGTTAAATCTGACCTGCAAGAATTCTGACACTGGAACTCATTACTCAAAAATAATGTCGCCAAGACCAAACCCGAGTGTCATGCTTAACATTCGATAAATAGTTGATTTTCTAGCATAAAAATCCGTATGTCCTGCAAATCATGTAAAGACCTGGTCAATGTTAAGGACACAAATAGTCCTTACGTCGTTCGTACGTGTAGCGAATGTGGCCGAAAAATTAATTTGCGAGAGCCTGGAAGCAATGGACACGGCATTAAAATCAAAAAAGGTGACCAGTTCATTCTTCCAAAAGGCTGGTTGCAGATGTCCGCAAATCCTCTTAAAGGTACGACACATTTTACTCGCTATGGCCTAGGTTGGTTTGCGAAGCTAGTTTTTGTCGAGGATATAAAGTCCGCAGGAGATATTGATCAAATTCTTGAGGAAAGTAGTAGTTACGCGGATGCAATCTTAGAAGAATCTGAACTCTTCATGGACCTCAATCTTGAAGATGAAACGGATTCTGAAGAAGCAATAAGGCGATTAAGAGAAAATCAAGCTGGCTTAGAATTCTGGGCCTCATTAGTGGCTACTTTCAGCAACAGCGCCAAAGATGCAATCGCTGATAATGATGCAAGGAAGGCTGCATGGGCAATGCGTGCAACTGAACGCTGTCGAGCCATGTGTGTATTTAAGAACCATCTTGAGGAAGTTGTATGGATGGGACATTCAGCGAGCAGATTGGTTGACGTATTGAAAACATGGTATAGCAACACTACTAATGGGCTTGAGGAATTTTGGCAGCAGCTCTTCAAAAATAACCCTTATGTACTCACACAGTTATTCTCCGTGCCCGTAGTATTTGTTGGAGATAAAGCCTATGTCGGAGGCATGAATGTAGATCGCCAAGATGCAAAATTCGTTGATTATCTTTATGCTAATGATTCCTCTAACGATGCGTTGCTTGTGGAACTTAAGACTCCAGTGACAAAGTTGCTGGGAGCAAAGTACAGGAAAGGTGTGTATAAACCATCCTCAGAATTATCAGGTTCTGTAGTTCAAACTCTAGACTATCGACGCGAGCTATCTTCTAATATCCGTACATTGCTCAACACCTCAGATAAAAGGCTTGAAATATTCAATCCACGATGTGTGTTGGTAGTAGGGAATGCAAACCAAGAATTGGATGATGAACTAAAACGTAAATCCTTTGAGCTTTATCGAACCTCACTAAAAGATGTCGAAATAGTCACTTATGACGAGTTGTTCAAAAAAGCAGAGAGTTTGGCTACGTTGTTTAATCTGACTGCCAAGAAAAGTGAATCCTAGGAAGATACTGACCTAAAAGGTTATTCGCTTCGTTGTTTACAGTAGGTTTCCTCATTAAATTCTAAAGTGCTAAACAGGTCTACTCTAAAAGTTTCAATGCGGTGAATATTTGCAAGATGGACTACCACACCAATGCTGCCGCCAAACTATAGCGATTCGGTTTGGGCATAAAGCAATGCCCAAACCGAGCATAAAGCACCGAAATCACCAGTATTTTCAAAGCCGTAGAGGTAAACAATCCCCCCAACCCACGATCTCCAATGGCTACAAAATTTCATTGCCTGCACCGCTAGCGATCTCCGATTGCAGTTAGGGTTCCTTAGCCAGAACCTCAGGCAAGTTGCAGCAGAATAGTTGCAGCGATCTCGGTTTAGCACTATTGCAGAGCCTGCACCAAGGTATTGGGAATCACGTCATCATGCCAATCCTCAGGATCTTCACCAACGCGCACAATCACCAAGTCCTGAGAGGGAATGATATAGACCCGCTGTTGACCCCGACCGTCGAGATACAGCGTGTCCTCGGCTAAAAAGGCTGCGTTGGCCCGCTGGGACACATTGGGGTAGTCAGCCGTTCGGGCCTTGACCCAGATGTGATAGCCATAGGTAGGCTCAATCGGAGAGGGCCTTTGCATCTCAGTCAGCCATTCCGCCGGAACCACCGGCTCATCTGCAACCCGCCCCCCATTCAAAATCATCTGCCCCAACCGAGCCCAGTCCCGCGCAGTGGCAAACAAGCAGCAAAAGGTCTTGGGTTTTCCCTGGGGGCGATCGAGCCAGACCCCTGCATCCCCGGCCCCGAGGGGCTGCCAGAGTCGGCTAGACAGATAATCGATATAAGACTGCCCTGTCGCCCGTTCCAGCACCAGGCTCAAAACCTGGGTATTGGCATTGTTGTAGTCATAGGTTTCGCCAGGGGACGCCACACTAGGAATTTGCAGCGCCGTTGCCGCCACGTCAGAGCCCAGATACATCTGCACCAAATCAGAGAAGGGGGTATCGGTGCGATCGCGATTTCTCAGCCCAGACTGCATATACAGCAAGTCTTCTAGGGTGATTGCGGCACGCTCATCCCCACCCCATTCCGGCAAATAGGTGGCGACCGTATCCTGCACGGAGCCGATATAGCCTTCGTCAATGGCAATGCCCAGCAGCAAAGCCACCACCGTCTTCGACATGGACATGGCGTTGAAGGTGTCGGTTTGGGTATAGCCGCGCCAGTACTCCTCCCAAACCAACTCACCCTTATGGAGAATCAATAGCGCCCGCGACTCCCGCGTCGCCGCATAGTCAGACACCGTTTGAATGGCCACGTCGGGGATTCCGTGGGTCGTCGCAACGGGTAGCGACGTTGGGGCATTACCTGGAACTGGGGCGATCGGTTGGTACCAATCGGTCGCGGTGATCGGGGCCTCAGGGTAGGTCGCTGCCCGACTCAGCAACCGCCAATCCACACTCAAGCCACCACCGGTCAATAGGGCCAGTGCGGCCAACAGGATTGGATAGCGCTTTTTCATAAATTCTCACCAATACCTCTTGTGGCCTGGGACCCTTGGACCTTAAAGACTTAGCGAATCGAACTGCAAGTCAATCTCCCGTCCAATTCAATTCCCAAAGGTGTAAGCAGTGGTGCTTCCTTAACAGCCCACGATTCTCTTACGGTGTAAATACAATGTAAGGAGGGGTGTATGGATGAAATCGATTTTGAATGGGATGACCGGAAAGCAGAGCAGAATCAACAAAAGCATGGCATCTCTTTTGAAGAAGCTCAAACAGCTTTCTATGACGAAAATGCTCGAATAAGGCATGATCCAGACCATTCCCAAAATGAGGACCGCTACATTCTGCTGGGAATGACAGCACGCCTAAGGTTGCTGGTGGTGTGTCACGTTTATCGACAAAGGGATGAAGTTATCCGCATTATCTCTGCTCGGAAGGCAACTAAGCAAGAAAGACAGCAGTATCAAGGATTTTCAAGATGAGAGACGAATATGACTTCTCAGAGTCTGTCCAGAACCCATACTCGAAGAAGCTGAAAAAACAGGTGACCATTCGCCTGGAAGCTGAGGTCGTTGATTATTTCAAGCAACTCTCGACAGAAAACAATATTCCGTACCAAACGCTCATCAATCTCTATTTGCAAGACTGCGTGCGATCGCAAAGAAAGCTCTCGATTGAATGGATAACCCCCTAAGAACCCATGGCCACTTCGTTTAGAAAGGGTGAGTAGTGGGGTTGAGCGATCCGCTTGGCGGCAATGTGATCCACCAAATATTCGGCGTCCTGGGCCACTCCCGAGAATCGTCCCGACCCCCAAGTGTAGAGCCAGGGAAGACCAATAAAGTAGAGGCCGCGCACAGGGGTCACGCCCCGCTCATGGCCGGGATACCCCTTGCCATCAAAGACCGGGATATCAATCCAGCTAAAGTCGGTGCCATAGCCGATACTCCAAATCACCGTGGTGATATTGGCGTCGCGATAATTCAGCTCCAGCGCTTGCGCTTCTGGCTCCCAAGCCGGTTGGTAGGGCGGTTCAATGGGGGCATCAATGCCCTTGGTTTCAATGTATTTGTCGATGGTGCGCTTAATGCTCTCAGCAACACCATCCGCCTGATCCAGATTTTGCTTGAGGTCATCACCAAAGTGCAGGGTCTCATCGCTCACCTCTCGCAGCCGACCATGGAGCTGCATCCCTTCTAAAGCAAAGGTGCGCAGGTCAATTTCGCGACCGCCACCCCGCCCGGTGACATAGTGATTGGTCTTGTGGCGCACCGTTTCTTTCTGAGGATGCTCGTGGATGGGGATGTCGTAGTAGCCCAGTTCATGGAGCCAGTCCACCACGTCCTTACCGCGATATTGCCGGGGAGATCGCGGTGCCCCCCCCACACAAAGATGTACCGTGCGACCCGCCAGATGCAGATCTTCAGCAATTTGACAGCCCGACTGACCGGTCCCCACCACCATCACCGCCCCTGGGGGGAGTGACTCTGGGTTTTGATACTCGGAAGAGTGGAGCTGCACCATCTCAGCAGGCAACCGCTCCGCCAATCGGGGGATTTTCGGGGTGTGATAGCCCCCCACCGCAATTACGACTTGATCGGCAGTGAAGGCACCAATGGAAGTTATGACCTCAAACCCATTCCCGAGGCGGCGAATCTTACTGACCGCGACCCCCTCTTTGACGGGGGGCTCAAAGCTAGCCACGTAGCTTTCGATATAGCCCACAATTTCATCCCTTTGCATAAACCCGTTGGGGTCATCGCCGGGATAGGCATAACCGGGCAGTTGACATTGCCAATTGGGCGTCACCAAGCAAAAGGAGTCCCACCGCTTTGAGCGCCAAGAATGGCCAATGCGATCGCGCTCAAAAATAATATGGTCAATTCCCCGTTGTTTCAGGCAGTAGCTCACCGACAGCCCCGCCTGACCGCCACCGACAATAATGACGGAATACTGTGTAGTCATAGGTAATCAAAGAATTGCGGCTGTGCTCAAGCCCGAACAATCAAAAGGTTAAGGGGGCAGAAACCCCACTCCTGTAATTTTGGATACAAAAAACCAAGGACTCATTCTATAGAGAGGGGCATGAAGGGTGAGGCATTTGACGTTCTCAAATCCTGCCCTCTCTCCTCCTATTAAAGGCAGGTTATATCAAGGTACATAGGCTCAAAATAGCTTTTAATTCAGGAAATCGCATTCAGATACGCCCCAGATAGCCTCAGGGGCACCCCTATCTTTTTAGATAGGTCAAACCTAGATAATGGCCCAAAATCCTGCCTGACATTCAGCGTCACCTGTTCTTTGTGGCAGACTCCAGGCTTTTGTGACTGTTGATACAAGAAACGGAAAATATCCCCTTTAGGGTGCTGTTAATAGCCGTCGGATTACGGTTCCCTTCACCATTTCTTAGAGGATTTTGTAATGCCTGAAGTGACAACACCTGCCCATAAGGCTGGGGACTTTTTTGTTGATTACGAAGAGAAAGTCTTTCCCGATGTACAGGCTGAGCCGGGTGAAAAAGCCCTAGTCAACTTCCACACCGTCGCCTTTGAAGGCTCGATTGGTTTGGTGAATCTACTTCAAGCCACTCGCCTAATTCGCAAAGGGTTTGAAACCTCTGTGTTGCTCTACGGTCCTGGGGTCACCCTAGGGGTACAGCGGGGCTTCCCGAAGCTCGGGGATGAAGCCTTCCCAGGGCACCTAGCCATGAACAACCAACTGGTCAAAATCATGGAAGAAGGCGGCAAGGTCTACGCCTGCCGCTTTGCCCTACAGGCCCTCTACGGCCATGGGGAGCCCTCTTTGATTCCTGGCATTACCCCGATCAATCCGTTGGATGTGTTGGATATTGTCCTGGTTCACCGTAAAGAAGGGGCCTTCATCCTCGATACCTGGACCATGTAAATCAGCGTTTCTCGTAGGGGCGCAATGCCTTTTGTGCCCCTATAGTTTTTCTCTCCCTATCCAGAACCATGGACTACACCCAAACGGTCAGAGCGGCAGCAGTACAGATTAGCCCTGTGCTTCATAGTTGCGATGGCACCACTGAAAAGGTGTTAACGGCGATCGCTGATGCTGCCGTCGAAGGGGTGCAGCTGATCGTTTTTCCAGAAACCTTTATCCCTTACTATCCGTACTTCTCCTTCGTAGAACCGCCGGTGCTGATGGGCAAATCCCACATGCAGCTCTATGAGGAGGCGGTCACCATCCCTGGCCCAGTGATTGACGCCATCAGTCGGGCGGCACGGTCTTATTCCATGGTGGTAGTGGTCGGGGTGAATGAGCGCGATCGCGGCTCCCTTTACAACACCCAACTCATTTTTGAAGCCGACGGTACCCTGCTGCTAAAGCGCCGCAAAATCACCCCCACTTATCATGAGCGCATGGTTTGGGGACAAGGGGATGGATCCGGCCTGACGGTGCTGGATACCACCGTGGGCCGGGTCGGGGCTCTGGCCTGCTGGGAGCATTACAACCCCCTGGCCCGCTACGCCCTGATGAGCCAGCACGAGCAAATCCACTGCGGCCAGTTCCCTGGCTCCATGGTGGGGCAAATCTTTGGGGACCAGATGGAAGTGACCATGCGTCACCATGCCCTGGAATCTGGCTGTTTTGTGGTCAACGCCACCGGTTGGCTCACCCCTGAGCAAAAGCAGCAAATCACCACCGACGAACGACTGCAAAAGGTGCTGCAGGGGGGCTGCTACACCGCCATTATTAGCCCCGAGGGCGTCCCCCTCTGCGACCCGATTGTGGAGGGAGAAGGGATGGCGATCGCTGATCTAGATTTCTCACTGATCACCAAGCGGAAGCGCATGATGGACTCTGTCGGTCATTACGCCCGCCCCGACCTGCTAAAGCTGCAGGTAAACGAGCAAGCCTGGTCCGTGGCCACCTCCATGGCTTCCCCAAGTGGTGCCAACGACACCGCCCCCATTTTTGAAGTACCGCCCCCCCTCGCCGAACCTGCTCCAGCAGATGCTTAGCCTTGGGAGCCAGGGAGCTTGGGTGGCGTAGGGGCAAGCAATCTTGAATGTTTGTTCTATTTCCCTATCTCTCTCGCACCGCCCCTACGCACCCTTTGCTCTCTTCCACCCTGCCACCCCTTACCCCGTCACCTCCTTAAAGTCCATGAATAAGCAACGGCTCATTACAGAACTGCAGTCCCAAGGGCTGCGGCTCGTTGACCCTAACGTGGGGGCTTCAGGCCGTAAGGGCGGGGCCGGTCCTTCTGACCACAAGGCCGTAACCGTCGGCGACACCACCGTGATGGTGCCGATTTACACGGGGACCGCCAGCCAATCCCCCTTTGTGCTGGAGACCCCTGAGACCAGTGCGGCCCAGAGCCCGACCCTGGTGCGAGACCTGCAGCCCCTTGCCCCGATCACCTTTCCTGAGCAGCCGCGCTTCTACGACCTCACCACCGCCGACGGCATTCCCTATCGCCACATCGCCCTACTCCATAGTCACGATGTGCTCGCTACCACCGTGCTGCAAACCTGCAAGCGTTATCGCGACCCCGATACCGCCTGTCAGTTTTGCGCCATTGAGAAGTCCCTCGATGCGGGCCGCACCATTGCCCGCAAAACCCCGGCCCAACTGGCAGAGGTGGCAGCAGCGGCGGTTGCCCTAGACGGGATCAAGCACATGGTGATGACCACCGGTACCCCCAACACCTCTGATCGCGGTGCCGCTTATTTAACCGAGTGTGCCAAAGCGATCAAAGCCAGCGTCAACATTCCCATCCAGGCCCAGTGCGAACCCCCAGACGACTTCGCTTGGTTTGATCGCATGAAAGCAGCGGGTATCGATAGCTTGGGGATGCATTTGGAAGCGGTGGATCCAGCAGTAAGGGCCCGGATCATGCCGGGTAAAGCCGAAGTGCCCGTGGACTATTACTTTGAAGCTTTTGCGGCAGCAGTCCCCGTCTTTGGCTGGGGCCAGGTCAGCACCTATCTGCTGGCGGGCCTGGGGGACAGTTTAGAAACCCTGGTAGAAGCCAGCGATCGCCTGATCAACCTGGGCGTCTACCCCTTCGTAGTGCCCTTCGTACCGATCACCGAAACCCCCTTGGCTAACCACCCCGCCCCCGATACCGACTTTATGTTTGCCCTCTATCAAAAGGTCGGGGCCATGCTCAAGGCAGCTGGGATGACGTCGGAGTCGATTAATGCGGGTTGCGCCAAGTGCGGGGCCTGCTCGGCTTTATCGACCTTTGAGAAGTAGAGAGGAACCAAACCTCGCAAGGTGAAACGATCCCCCCTGCCCCCTTATTAAGGGGGGTGGCGACAGCCGAGGGGATCCAAATGCTTCAGAGCAACAGCGCTTTGATAGTCAGCTAGGAGGATCACTCATGTCGTTACGTCGCTATAGCTTTGAAATCGCCCGATCGCCCTGGGACATTCGCGCCTATTTCAACCTGCGCCAGGCCATTTTTTGTGAGGAACAGGGTCTCTTTCTTGGGGACGATATTGACGACATTGATGACACCGCCTACCCAATTATTGCGGTAGAACATGACGTGATCGCCGGTCGCCAGGTCGTCGGCGTGGTGCGCATTTATGAAACCGAAGATCGCTTTTGGTATGGCGGCCGCTTAGGGGTCCATCCCCGCTATCGGCGGGTGGGGCGCATCGGCAAAGGGCTGATCCAAAAGGCCGTCACCACCGCCAATACCTGGGGCTGCGATCGCTTCTTGGCCACGGTGCAATTGCAAAACGTGCGCTTCTTTAAACGGCTGCACTGGGACTCCCTCAAAAAGATTTCCGTCTGTGATCGCCCCCATCACCTCATGGAAGCGGACCTTGACTTTTATCCTGCCGGAACTGAAGTGCGCCCAGCCCTGGTGCAGCCTGCACAACAGGCGTCTTAACAGGGGCAAAACTAGATGCCGGAGGCATTTCCCTGACTGAATGCGGACTCAGGAAAACGGGTCAAAACATCTCCTTTTGTGAGGGGTGGCCAAAGGCCGGGGTGAGTCAGTCCCCTGGCTAAAAACCGGAAAACCACCTCTACCCCTCCCAAGAGCTATCCGTTAGGCAGAACTCTACACAAGACTTGTATGGAAAGGGTTCTGGCCTCAATTGCAAGGGGTAACACCTCTAAATCGGTCCTTAGAGGAATGGATTGTTGCCCGCCTCGCCCCTGTCGTCTAACCGTGGGCAATCACGACCCAACCCGCATCTCCCTATCGGGGGGTTTG
>ERZ1740060.791-NODE-791-length-13561-cov-8.223160_pt1 | contig 13561 bp, 11 predicted proteins | sample MGYA00581743_ERZ1740060 | MGnify/ENA primary metagenome ERZ1740060 (study PRJEB43018, sample SAMN04849235) | marine metagenome | isolation source: floating plastic debris | place: Pacific Ocean | collected 2008-08-27 | study: EMG produced TPA metagenomics assembly...
TGGGTCGTGAATGCGCACGGTAAGACGACAGGGGCGAGGCTGGCAACAATCCGTTTTTCTAGGAACCGATTTACAGTCGTAGCGTGGGTCAAACGCAGTGCGACCCACGAACATAACCGAAGTCTCGCAACTAGCTCCCCCGCTCCTCTGGCTCCCCCACAATCCAGAGCAGTGCTGAAACCTGAGCCATCAAGTGCTTGCCTTTTTCGGTTCTCGATAAACCCCATAGGCAGCCAGGATGCCCAAGGCAAGGCCAAACAGGTGCCCCCACCAGGCCACCATCGGATGGGTCGGGAAGATGCCCCAGATGTGATAGCTGTAGTTCGCCAATACGAAGACCGACAATGCCAAGGGCACCAATCGCTTTTCAAGCCAACCAATCACCAGTAGGTAGCCAAACAGGGCATACACCACCCCACTCAGACCATGGACACTGGTGGGACCCAGCAGCCAACTGACGGCACCGCCCCCCAACCAACCCATGCAAAAGGTGATCCAGTAATCGCGGCGGCTTTTGATCAGGATCAACCAGCTAAAAATCGTGAAGGCAATGGTGTTACTAATTAAGTGACCAAAGCCACCGTGGGAAAATGCCGCGAAGATGATTCCCGGCAAGCCTTCTAGGGTGCGCGGGTGGATGGGTAAATTCCAGCGTCCCCCAAAAAACACCTGGTCAATGATTTCTTGGGCCCAAGGAATTGCCAAAATAAAGATCGGAATCAGGGCGTTCTGCTTCCAGCGGGCCATCATGGTCGGGCGCTTGGGAGCCTGCTCTGATGGAGTGGATGACGCGCCAGACGAGGCATCGGATGGAGGCCGATAAGTTTGCTCAACCTCTGCGGTCAGTTGCTCAAGTCTTGCCTTCAGATTCGGATCGTCTGCTGCCATGGTGGAGGGATGAATACTGCCCCCAGCTTAGACGCCACACCCCAGCAATGCCCACTCAGTTCGCTGATTGCTAACAATGCCCAGCCTTGCGGGCGCAGGGGTGCGAGGGTGCAACCGTTAGTCTGAGGTCAGGGTGGCCAGTTGATGGCGTAGGTTTTCGAGCATGGCGTCGATTTTGGCCAGCTCGGGTTCAAGCTGGGCTTTGGCCATGGGCTGCAGCTTCTTGGCTTTTTTGGCCACGGCCATGGTGTCGTTATAGAGGCGATCGCGATACTGCTCCAGTTCTTGAATCACCTCGCTCAGCTCTTCAGCGCTAACCTGCTTATCTTCGGAGAGTTGTGACATTTCGGCCATGGGTCCTGGGGAGTAACAAACAGCAGGGGCAAGCTGGCCTTTGCCGCTGCGCAGCTCACCTCGCTCAGACCGTTAATTTTCCCAGATTATGCAACGACAGGTAACCCTTCGTAACGCAAAAGCAATGGACTGCGTTAATTTCAGAATCTAGCGTTATGGGGCTTTTTTACCCCAAAATTTCCCTGTCTTAAAGTTATGGTCAGCTCAAGAAACCTATCTTCTTTCAGTAAAAAATTGATGTCTATGATTAACTATCAATCAGCTAAATAACCTGCCGAAAAATATATTTATCAGTATAAAGTAAGTAGATAGATCAAAAGAATTTTAGAAAGATAAATAAAAAACTGGAGCACCCCTTGATAAAACTCTATGCCAATTGAGTTGATTGGCCAATTCGGCAATTGAAAGTAGCCTGGAGCTGTGGAAGTTGCCGCTCAACTGGCTCTGACAGAAGATTGAAGGTCTTTCAGATACGTGCTTCTGTGTTTAAGGGGTAGCTTTAGAGCCGCCTTGAAAATTAGGATGTTTTTTCAAAGGGTTCCTAAAGCCCTTTACCTTTTTGCTTAATTAAGTCTTAATTTAAAAAGAAGTCTTAAGAGAGATTTAATTATTTTTTGAGTCGGTTTTGCGCCGCAGTCTTTTCAGGGTTTGTTAGACTCTTTAATGTTTACTTCCTGTCAAGGGAAGGGGTGGTTTCTTCTTTTAGGAAAAGCCAGTGCTCCAAAATCTATTGCCCCCTTTAAATAATCACAACCTGCCTTACCCAGATACGCTGCATCCGATCGTTGTGCATTTTGTGATTGCCATGGTGCTGTTTGCGATTGTCTGTGACGGGATTGGGTACTTCACCAAAAACGCCCGCCTCTATGAGGTGAGCTGGTGGAATATGGTGTTTGCAACGATTTCGATTTTTATTGCGATCATTTTTGGCCAAATTGAGGCGGGTCTGGCGACGCCCTACGCTGCTGCTGCCAGTGACCTCAACTTGCATACGCTGATTGGCTGGTCTCTATCAGGGGTGTTGGCTGCCGTCACGGGCTGGCGCTACATCCTGCGGCTGCGCAGCCCCGATTCCCTGCCTATGGCCTATATGGGCATGAATGCTCTGCTGACTGTAATTGTGGTTTTCCAGATTTATCTGGGAGACAAGCTGGTGTGGGTTTATGGTCTCCACACCGAGGCAGTGGTGGAGGCCGGTCGGGCAGGGCTCTTGCAATGATCGCAACCGATATTTTGACGCCACTGCTGGGTCTAGGGGCAAATGGGTTGCCCTATGGGTTGCCCATCCATCCCAATCTCGTACATCTCACCCTGGGGCTGTTCATCGCGGCGATCGCCTTCGACATCGTCGCCGCCCTCTACCCCCTCGAAAAGCCTATCTTTAAATTCCTGGCCATCCCCGTCACCAGCTCTAACTTTTACGACGTGGGCTGGTTCAACATGGTCGCCGCTGCCGTGATTACCTTCTTTACCGTGGCGGCAGGCTTCTACGAAATCCTGTTAGCAGAGCCGCCCATGGACATGACCAGCCCCTGGGGCCTAGGGGCGATGGACACGATGATCTGGCATGGGGTTGGTGGGGTATTGCTGCTGGGGCTGATCGTCGCCATGACCATCTGGCGAGGGTTTCAGCGCTATGTGTGGCGAGAGGATCGGGCGCGACAGGTGCAGTGGAGCTACCTATTGGCAGGGCTCGGCATTTTCGTGCTGATGTTTGCCCATGGCACCCTGGGCGCACACCTGGCCGCTGACTTTGGGGTGCATATCACGGCCGATCGCCTGATTCGCGCGGGCCTCAACCCGAATGGGCAGTTGAACCTGTTGATTAAAACTGGGCTGATCGAGATGGGGGGGCTGTTATGAACCGACGCACGATTGGGGTGTTGATTGGGCTGGCGATCGCCGATCTCATTGCCAGCCTCTGGATGGGTCAGCAAGCCTACGGTTGGATGCCCCCCCAAGCTTCTGCCGAGTCTGTGCTGGTGGATAACCTCTTCAGCTTCATGACGACCCTAGGCAGCTTCATCTTCTTTGGGGTGATGGGGACGCTGCTCTATTCGATCCTGTTTCAGCGAGCCATTAAGTATGACATTAGTGACGGCCCCCCGATCGAGGGCAGCATCAAGCTAGAAGTGATTTGGACGGCAATTCCGATTTTGCTCGTGATTTGGATTGCCACCGTCAGCTATCAAACCTATGACCGCATGAGTATTCTCGGGCCAATGGAGCCCATGGCCATGGGCATGGCCACCGCTGAAGCCGCTGATTTAGATGCGTCAGAACCTGCTGCTTCCGAACCGATCCAAGTTTCGGCACGTCAGTGGGCTTGGGAGTTTTACTACCCCGAGTCGGGGGTCCGCAGCACAGAACTGCACCTGCCGGTCAATCAACGGGCTCAGTTGGTGCTCTCCTCTGAGGATGTGCTCCACGGTTTCTTTGTGCCCGCCTTTCGGGTGAAGCAAGATGTGGTGCCCGGTCGCGTCATCGACTTTGAGTTCACGCCGATTCGAGCGGGGCGCTACCGTCTGCGAGATTCGGAATACAGCGGCACCTACTTCGCCGCCAACCAGACCAACGTGGTGGTGGAGTCCGCCGAAGCCTATCAGGATTGGTTAAAGATGGCGGCGGCGAAATCCCCCTTCCCCGCTGAAAATGTGCCCTTTGAGGAGTTCAACCAAACTGATTCCAGCGCCATTGGCCTCGGTTGGCAAACCGTAAAACCGGCCCCAGCCCCCCTCGTTAATTTCGCCAGCTCTGAGGAGGATGCCCATGAGTAACGCATCTGCGGTTGCCAGCCTGCAACCCCAACCGGGTGCCCCCGATAACTGGCGGCGCTTCTTTAGCTTCAGCACCGACCACAAGGTGATTGGCATTCAATACATCGTCACCGCCTTTGTCTTCTTCTTGTTTGGCGGGCTGCTGGCCATGGTGATGCGGGGTGAGTTAATCACCCCCGACGCCGATCTGGTGGATCGCACCGTCTATAACGGTCTCTTCACTATGCACGGCACGATCATGCTGTTCATGTGGACCTTCCCCATGTTGAATGGCCTCGCCAACTATCTGGTGCCGCTGCAGATTGGGGCGCGGGATATGGCCTTTCCCCGGTTAAACGCCGCCGCCTTTTGGCTGGTGCCGGTGTTTGGGGTGATTTTGGTCCTCAGCTTTTTCGTTCCCGGTGGCCCCTCCCAGTCGGGCTGGTGGGCTTACCCGCCGGTGAGCTTGCAAAACCCCACCGGCAATTTGATCAATGGCCAATCTCTCTGGCTGCTGGCGGTGGCCCTTTCTGGTGTCTCCTCAATCATGGGGGCGGTGAATATTGTCACCACTATCTTTCGGATGCGGGCACCGGGCATGGGCTGGTTCAAAATGCCCGCCTTTTGCTGGACGGTGCTGTCCGCCCAAATGATTCAGTTGGTGGGGCTCCCCGCTCTGACCGCTGGGGCGGTGATGCTGCTGCTCGATCTCACCGTGGGCACCAGCTTCTTTAACCCCGAGCTAGGGGGTGATCCGATCCTGTATCAACACTTTTTCTGGTTCTATTCCCATCCGGCGGTGTATGTGATTGTGCTGCCGATTTTTGGGGTGTTCTCAGAGGTGTTTCCGGTCTATGCCCGCAAGCCCCTGTTTGGCTACAAGGTGGTGGCGATTTCATCGCTGATCATCACCGGCTTGAGCCTGATCGTCTGGGTTCACCACATGTTTGCCAGCGGCACTCCGGGCTGGATGCGGATGCTGTTTATGTTCACCACTATGGCGATTTCGGTGCCCACCGGCATCAAGGTGTTTGCCTGGGTGGCGACGATTTGGGGGGGCAAGCTGCGGCTGACCACAGGGATGCTGTTTGCATTGGGGGGGCTATCCACCTTTTTGTTTGCGGGCATTACCGGCATCATGCTGGCCTCGGCCCCTTTCGATATCCATGTGAACAACACCTACTTTGTAGTGGGCCATTTCCATTACGTGATTAATGGGGCGGTGGTGATGGGCTTCTATGCGGCCATTTACCACTGGTTCCCCAAGATGACCGGACGCATGTATTACGAAGGCTTAGGGAAACTCCACTGTGCCCTCACTTTCATCGGCATCAACCTGATCTTTTTGCCCATGCACCCCCTGGGTTTACAGGGTATGCCCCGGCGGGTGGCCTCCTACGACCCCGAGTTTGCCTTTTGGAATGTCCTGGCCAGTTTGGGTGGCTTTTTGCTGGGGGTTTCCACACTCCCCTTCATTTTGAATATGTTGAGTTCTTGGGTGCAGGGTAAAGCAGCCCCCGATAACCCTTGGCGGGCGATCGGACTGGAATGGCTGGTCTCCTCACCGCCCCCCCATGAAAACTTTGAGCAACTGCCGGTGGTGGTGGCAGGCCCCTATGGCTACGGCAGTGATGAACCCTTGGTTTCCAATGATCCTAACCAGAAGCCCACAGAGGAGTTAGCCCGTGAGCACAGCTAATCTTGACCCCAGCCTTGACGCGGCGACGGCCCATGGGGCCGAGCACGAAGAAGAAGATCACCGCATGTTTGGCTTCATCGTCTTTTTGCTGTCGGAAAGCGTGATCTTTCTGAGCTTCTTTGTGGGCTATATCGTTTATAAAACCAGCGCCGCTGACTGGTTCCCAGCTGGGTTTGAAGGGCTAGAGGTGCGGGAGCCCTTGATCAACACGGTGGTGCTGGTTTCTAGCAGCTTTGTGATTTATTTCGCCGAGCGCTTCCTCCATAAAGAAAACCTCTGGGGCTTTCGCGCCTTTTGGCTACTAACCATGGCCATGGGCAGCTTCTTTCTCTATGGTCAGGCGGTGGAATGGATGGGGTTGCCCTTTGGCTTTACCGATGGCTTGTTTGGCGGCACCTTTTATCTGCTGACCGGCTTCCACGGACTGCACGTCCTCACGGGGGTTTTGCTGCAGGGGATTATGCTGGGGCGATCGTTTTTGCCCAATAACTATGCCGGGGGGGAGTTTGGCGTCGCCTCCACGTCGCTGTTCTGGCATTTCGTAGACGTGATCTGGATTGTGTTGTTCATCTTGATCTACGTCTGGCAGTAGGGGCGCACAGCTGTGCGCCCCTACCGATATTGCGTTGCTAATCGCCACAGGAGGAAGCCATGATTATTGATGACCAACATTACGACATCATCATTGTGGGTAGCGGCGCGGGGGGCGGGACCCTGGCCCAAAAATTAGCCCCCTCCGGCAAGCGGATTCTGATTTTGGAGCGGGGAGGCCGGATGTCCCTGGAAGACCAAAATCGGGCCGATGTGGATGTGTTTAAAAAAGAGCGCTACCACGCCCCCGAGCAATGGTACGACCAAGCCGGGGAGCCCTTTTCACCCCAGACCAACTACGCCGTGGGCGGCAACACCAAAATCTATAGCGCGGTGCTGATGCGGATGCGCGATCGCGACTTTACCGCCTTACCCCACCAAGAGGGCATCGCCCCAGAATGGCCGATCAAGTACACCAATCTAGAGCCCTACTACACCGCCGCCGAGCAGCTCTATCAGGTCCACGGTGATTTTCAAAACGACCCCACCGAACCCAGCCACAGTGGCGACTACCCTTACGGCGCAGTCGATCAGGAACCGCTGATGCAGCCGATTGTGGCGGCGATTTCCGAGCAAGGGCTCCACCCCACCCCATTACCGGTCAGCCTCACCCGTCAAACCGATGACCCCACTGGCGACGCGGAGGTATTTGGCATTGATGCCGCCCTAAAACACAACAACGTCACTCTCAAAACTTCGGCCAAAGTGGTCGGTCTCCACACTAATCCGACGGGCACGGAAATCAAGGGGGTGCAAGCCGAAGTTGGGGAACAGGCCTTTCTATTCAAAGCTGACATTGTGGTGCTGGCCTGCGGAGCCGTGAATTCAGCGGCGCTGATGCTAAATTCCGCCAATGAAAAGCACCCTAACGGCTTGGCCAATGACTCCGATCAGGTGGGTCGTAACCTGATGAAGCTGCAAATGACGGTGATGGTGCAGCGGTTTACCTCAGCAAACTCAGCCCAATTTCCCCGTAGCGTCAGCATCAATGATTTTTATTGGGGTGATGACAACTACACCTACCCCATGGGCCACATCGAAAATACCGGTGGCCTGCTGCAAGATGTCGTGTTTGCAGAATCCCCGCCGCTGCTATCAGTGCTGGCCCAAATTCTGCCCGGTTCTCGCTTAAAGCATCTGGCCACCCATTCCGTGGGCTGGTGGGTTCAAACGGGAGTGCTGCCCGATCCCAAAAACCGAGTGTACTGGCGCAAGGGCAAGCTTCGCTATGAGTTTGAGTCTAACAATTTTGAAGCCCACGATCGCCTCGTCTACAAATGGCTTGAGGTTCTCAAATCCATCGAAAAAGGCATCAAGGATGCCCAGAGCAACACCATGTTCCCCCGAGGGGAAGCGCCGTTATCGGTGGTGGGGTATCAGTGCGGCACCTGCCGGATGGGTACGGACCCAGCTACATCGGTGCTGGATGAGAACTGCCGCACCCACAGCATTGAGAACCTTTATGTGGTGGACAGCAGCTTTTTTCCTTCTTGCCCCAGTGTGAGTCCGGCGCTGACGGTAATGGCCAATGCTTTACGGGTAGGGGACCATTTGCTGAGTCGATTTTAGAAATGCTTTACGCGTCATGAAAATGCCGCTCACGCAAGGGTAGACGAAGCAAACAGCTCTACTTAGAAGAGTTATGGATTTCACGCTACATTGCGTGACATAGCACCAAAAGAGCAAAGGGTTAACCATAAGGGACCTTAGCTTGCTTCCGCGAGGCGGTACAACACACCCGAAAACCTACACCGTAGCTACGGTTATCGGCTTCGCTCCTGGGGCGAGACGCGGACCGGCAATTGCTTGGGCGGTCGTACCAAGAACCGCCACGTAAAACTGTGAGGGTTTGATGTTTCCCTTCCATCCAGACAGAACCATCAAAAGGTGCCCCCTCATAGCTTTCTTGCCAGGCATCTTGACACCATTCCCAAACATTGCCGTGCATGTCGTAAAGGCCAAAGCGATTGGCAGGAAAACGGCCTACTGCTGTGGTCTGCTCACGATAGTTACCCTTTAATCCTTGACCATAAGTTAAGTTGCCGTTGTAGTTAGCCAAATCTGGAGTGATAGTTGGACCAAAGTGAAACGGCGTTTCGGTTCCAGCTCGACAAGCATATTCCCACTCTGCTTCGCTGGGTAGACGATAGGTGTGCCCGGTCTGTTGAGACAGGGCCTCACAAAACGTTATGGCTTCTCCCCAGTTCACAGATTCGGCTGGGTGATTAGCGCCGTTCTCATTAAAACGGCTAGGGTTTTGCCCTGTGATGGCCTGGTACTGGGCTTGGGTGACGGCATACTTTCCTATAAAAAAAGCCGGTACTGTTACCTGACGCTGAGGCTGTTCACTGTTAAAGCGTTGAGCCTCGTCCTTAGGTGAACCCATATTGAACTCCCCAGATGGGATCCCCACCATCTCCAGTACCACCCCATTGCCCAAGTCTTCTATAAACTGCTGAGCCTGGGCTGTTTCACGATTGGCAATTCTTCCAAAGTTATTGACCGTGACTACCTTAAATTTCTTAGCCTCTAGTATTTTGCCTTCAGGAGCTAGGGGAGGATTGGTGAAATCAATTACTGGTTCTGGGAGATCAGACTCCATCAAAGGTCCTGGTGTGGAGTCTGGGGGCGGCTCTGAATTCAACGCCCGTAAAATTGGGTGAGCCAATACTGCTGAAATCAATCCCCCACTCCCAAACCCAGCTAAGACTAAAAGTCGCTTGCGGCTGATCTTTAATGAAAAAGGTTTTAATGGAGAAGACATCCCGAATGTTGACGTTGGGCAGAGGCGTTCTCTGTAGAGAATTGACTGCAAGCAGCTACGGCATGGAATAATCGCGGCAGACCGCAGGGACAGAACCGTCCTAGGCATTACAGTCAGAAGGCTAGCACAAGGCTCCTACAGTTCATCTATTTTGGCAGCGGCAAATACCTCAGCTACCGTAGTGCTTATGTCACCCAATTGGGGCGATCGCACCGCATCCGTTCCCTGCAGTCGCGCCGCTTCCTCATATTGGCCATCCCTAAGCGCCAAGATCAAAATTACGCCCGCCTGGGGGTCCACAATCCAATATTCCGGGATGCCAATGTCCTGATATTGGACTCTCTTCGCCACATAGTCGCGATTGCGCTGCACCTCCCCTGGACTGACAACCTCCATCACCACCAGTGGCGGTGCCATCGATAGCCGAATCGTATTGCGCTGCCTAAGCTGCCCCACATGCTCTTCACAAATCACCGTCAAGTCGGGAAAGCGGTTTCGGGGTTCGCCCTGGACCTCTAGCTCTAGTCCCTGCCCTCGCACCCGCCGATAGCCCACCACCGGCAGCAGCAGGGTAAATAGCAGGTTGGCAATTTCCACGTTGAAACCCGACTCGGGCGGCACTGCAACCAGCTCCCCATTAAATAGCTCATACCAGGTATCCGTCCCGTCGTCGTAGGACAGATATTCTTCAAAACTCTGAAACCGCTGCCTCAGCTGAACCATATATCAGTAGAAGGGGACGATCGCTCCGAATCTTTTCCTAGTCTAAGGGCTGAGACCGATTCCATTGAGAAACCGTGGGGGCAATCCCTTGTGGTTGCCCTGGCCCCAATGATTCTAGCCAGAGGGCAGGCCATTTATTCCGCTAGAGATTTAGCAGCGGCGACCAATTTTTCCAGCGTGGCGTCGAGGTCGTCGGGACGTAAGTTGCTGATGGTGACTTCGCGATCGCCCGCTTTCACCGTAAAGCTGATCGGTTTGCTGGGTAGGCGTTCTTGCACTTCCTTTGCCAACCGCTTCAAACTCCTGAAAGGCGTCATTGGCGGTGCGCAGTTGGAACTGGGCGATGGGCAGGGCAAGGGTCGGGGTAGGCCCTAGGGTGAGGCTGAGGAGGAAGGGCAATAGCATCGGTACTTATGAGAAATTAGGCTCCCTTTCTTTCAGGGGAGACGTCTAGAGCCCATGGATAGAGTTTTTAACCTTAAGGCGTGCCGGAGGCTTTCTGACCCCAGCTATATCAAGGTGCTTCAGTGCGCTGTCCCTATTTTTCTTGAAGGTCATAGTCAATGTTGGGTTCCTCTGTCTCTGTTAAACAGGTGCAGTCATTAGGTTGTGATGCTTCACCCTGAAAACCAACAACTTTGAAATTTAAGCGATTTGGGCAATATCGGCACTTAGAAAATCAGGCGTCTATCCTAGGGGCAAGCAGATTGGGCTTCTGAGTCGCACTTGAGGATAGGCATGGGATTCTTAGGCGAAAAAGTCATCGATATGGCAATTGATGCCGTTTTAGAAGCCTCTGGCGTCAAGGACAAGGTCAACCGCAATCAACATGTGATCCGGCTGTGGCAAAAGTTTGGTTTGGATGATTTAGAGTCCCTGGTGGCCTTTGAAGACATCTACGCCTACGCGGTGGTGGAATATGCCTTTGATGAACAGGGGCAACGCAAGCCGGAATCTTTGGTGCGATTTTTCAAAACCAAGGCGGTGCGGGACCTGTTTCAAGCGGCCTATCAAGATAACGACCCTAAAGGCTGGTTACGCAAAGGCGAAGATATTGCCCAGTTTGAATTGGCACAAAAGCTGCCCAATATCGACCCAAGGCTTGAACTGGCAAACTTTGCAGCGGTTTTTATAGGGATTCTGAAACAGACCCGCTCTCCTAAAGAAATTCGCCAAGAACAAAAGCTAGATAGCCTACAGCGGCAGCTTCAGACCATGCAAACCGAGATTCGGCAATTGCCCAGCTTGGAGGCGATCAACCAGCGGATTATCAACCAACTGACGGAAGGTGAGACTCTGGCGCTACCAACCGCAGCCCAAACCAGTGATGCGGCTGAACTGGCCCAGCAACTAGGGGAATGGTTTGATGTGCTCGACTATGACCGGGACCCGGACTACGAGATCTGGACCGCAGACTATTTTGAATGGATCATCAACTTCCCGCTGACCCGACGCAAATTTTCTCGAATCTTGGTGCGGGGAATCGCTGGAGAGGTGGAGATGGGTGATCTGCAGCGATTCCAGCAGCAGGTGGCTGAGGTGCAAGCGGATGAGGGCTGGCTGGTGGGCAACCGCCGGGTGAGTAAGGCGGCTCGTACCGCCGAGAAAACGGAAGATGTCTATGCAGATATCACCTGCTACACCCTGGATGAGCTGCTGGATGAGGACGCAGACTTTAGCAAATACCTGGATTGGCTCGGGGCAGAAATTAAGGCGAAGGGCATTGACGAGGGCTATATTCCTCTAGCCTGCAGCAAGGACGAGCTGGATCCGGTCAGTCAACAGAAAATTGGCCGCAGCGTCTATGGGGAAGAGGACGGCTGGATCGACGGCTATGTGGACCAATGGCTGGATGACCCCTCCAAAGAGCACCTGTCGATCTTGGGGGAATTTGGCACGGGCAAAACCTGGTTTGCCCTGCACTATGCCTGGGTAGCGCTGCAGCGCTACCAAACCGCTAAGCAAAAGGGGTTAGAGCGACCGCGCGTGCCGATTGTGGTGCCCCTGCGGGACTATGCGAAGGCGGTAACGGTGGAGTCGCTGTTCTCAGAGTTTTTCTTTCGAAAGCACGAGATTCTGAAGAGCTACTCGGTGTTTGAGCAGTTGAACCGGATGGGGAAGCTGTTGCTGATTTTTGATGGCTTTGATGAGATGGCGGCGCGGGTGAACCGGCAGGCCATGATCGACAACTTTTGGGAGTTGGCCAAGGTGGTGGTGCCGGGGGCCAAGGCGGTGTTGACCTGCCGCACGGAGCATTTCCCCGATGCGATCGAAGGGCGACGACTGCTAGGGGCAGAGCTAAAAGCTTCTACGGCAAATCTAACCGGGGAGCCGCCCCAGTTTGAGGTGCTGGATCTGGCCAAGTTTGATGACGGCCAAATCGCTGAGCTGCTGGGACGCAAGGCCCAAACCACCACGGTGGAAACGGTAATGGGCAACCCCCAACTGCTGGACTTGGCCCGCCGACCGGTAATGGTGGACCTGATCTTAGAGGCATTGCCCGATATCGAGGCGGGCAAACCGATTGATATGGCGCGGGTGTATCTCTACGCGGTCACCCACAAGATGGAGCGGGATATCACCAGTGACCGCACCTTTACCTCATTGGCGGACAAGCTCTACTTTTTGTGTGAGCTGTCTTGGGAGATGCTCTCGACGGACCGGATGAGCCTGAACTATCGGGCCTTTCCGGAGCGGCTGCAGCGGCTATTTGCGGATCGGGTGAAGGAAGAGCAGGAGCTGGATCACTGGCGCTACGACATGCTGGGTCAGACCATGCTGATCCGCAACTCTGAGGGGGACTACAGCCCCGCCCATCGGTCGCTTTTAGAGTTTTTTGTGGCCTACAAAATTGTGGCGTCCTTGGGGGTATTGGCCCCGGACTTTACAGCGGTGGCCCAGCAGCAGTCTTATTTGGATGAAGCAATAGCACCTCAGCCCTACACCTGGGCAGGCTACTTTAAACGCAGTTGTGATGGTGAGGGCACCCCCGAAACCATGGCCCCACTGGCGGGGTTTGCGCCCCTGGCTTTTGAGGACCTGCTGCCGTTATTAAGGCAGGGCAAGCTAGCCAAGGCAGTGTTGGACCTAGCCCACCCAATGGTAAATGGGGTGACGATGCGGGAAACTCTCATGTCGCTACTGTGGGCCACCCGAGACCCGAGCCTAGAAACCGTGGGCTATCTGGGGGGCAATATCGCCCAACTGATGCTGGCCCAGAGCCCCCATGCCCTGGCCAATAGTGACCTAAGCCGGATAAAACTGCGGGGCACCGACTTTGCCCAGACCTATCTGCAGCGGACTAGTTGGCAGGGGGCTGAGCTGACAGAGGCGACCTTCTCGAAGGTATTGGGCAACGTCAACGCGGTGGCCTTTAGCCCAGGGGGCAACCAGTTGGCCATTGGCGATGGCAAGGGCACGGTGCAGGTTTGGGATGTGGCGACCGGGCAAGTGGTCTGGCTGCGATCTGATCACGAGAATTTGGTTAGGTCGGTGGCCTTTAGCCCAGACGGTGCCACCCTCGCCTCCGGCAGTGATGACAAGACGGTGAAGCTGTGGTCGAGCCAAAGCGGCGACTGTTTGAAAACCCTAAAAGGCCACGAGAATTGGGTTTGGTCGGTGGCCTTTAGCCCAGACGGTGCCACCCTCGCCTCCGGCAGTTCTGACCAGACGGTGAAGCTGTGGTCGAGCCAAAGCGGCGACTGTTTGAAAACCCTAAAAGGCCACGAGAATTGGGTTTTGTCGGTGGCCTTTAGCCCAGACGGTGCCACCCTCGCCTCCGGCAGT
>ERZ1740060.792-NODE-792-length-13540-cov-5.402002_pt1 | contig 13540 bp, 11 predicted proteins | sample MGYA00581743_ERZ1740060 | MGnify/ENA primary metagenome ERZ1740060 (study PRJEB43018, sample SAMN04849235) | marine metagenome | isolation source: floating plastic debris | place: Pacific Ocean | collected 2008-08-27 | study: EMG produced TPA metagenomics assembly...
CGCACCGTGTGAGATAGATATGGTGGGTAATTGGTTATTTCCGGAGATGTCTAATTATCAATCAATGTTGTAGTAGCGTTTGAAAGCATCAAGTGCTTTCTGAGTTTGAGCATTCCAGACACCGTTTATTGAACCTTTGTAAAAACCTTTATCTTTTAAAAATTTTTGTAGTTCAATCACACTCTTGTTTTCTGAATTATCATAACTAATGGGAGAAGTAAGAGTAGGGCTAGTCGGAACGGTATAAAAAAAGTTTTTATCCTCCAAGAGCGGCGGTGCCGTGGGAATTACTACATCACTATCACTCTCAAGTACAGGGTTTGGAGGAACTACAGGATTTGAAGGGGTTTGAGGAACAAGATTAATAGTGATATTACCAGCATTCACTTGACCATTGTTTGCCGTAGAGAACTGAGCGCTATCTCTAAGGACAAGTGAACTTGAGTTGATTTTGATATTACCAGCATTTCCCAGAATATTAGAATCAATGGTGCTATTAGAAATATCTAAATTACTAAGGACAAGTGAACTTGATATGATTTGGAGATCACCACCATTCCCTGCAACATTATAAAAAGCTGAGCTATCAGCAATTCTTACGTCAAATCCATCGATTTCAATACTTTCCGTGGCATTAACAGTGAGACTACCAGCATTCCCTTCACCATTATTTTTAATAGATAAAAAAGAGTCATCGGTAACTGAAAGTTTACTTGATATGATTTGGAGATCACCACCATTCCCTGCAACATTATAAAATGTTCTTTCACTATTTTTTGACTCTTCTTTACCAGAAACCTCAAAACTATGGAAACAATTAACACCTTTAGCACTTAGTTTTTTAGATTCTCGCAATTTTTTGATTAATATAGTCGTTCTACCAAAATCTCCAGTTATAAAATCATTATCAAAATTTGGCCCTTTTAGTCTTGTTTGTAGCTTAGTTAATAATTCTTCTCTATCATCTAGTTGAAGTTTATCTATGCTGGTACAATTGTCTGGAACTTCATATATTTTTACCTCATCAGTGCTTGTATGAGATTTATTGATGTCTGAATTATTATTTTTATTGACTAAGTTAACCTCGTAATTATACGGTTGATTTACTGTGTCTATATCATCAATAACTATTGTTTCTGTATTTAATTTAAGAAGATTTTGATTATCTCCAGAAGCATGATATTCGTTATTATTGCTATTTTTATTTATATTTTGCAGTTCTTCTAAATCACTAATTGCTTCTTTGAGTTTTTCTTTATTTTTTCTAGATTCAGCTTTAATTGCTTGCAATTGTTTTCGTGCTTTTTGTTCAGTAGCATTGGCTTTTATGACTTCCTCCTTTGCCTTAGACATTTCTTGATTTACTTTATCTAACTCTATATTTATCAGATTTTTATCTTGATAACTTTTTTCTAGTTCTGCTTTAGTTGTAGATAATCTCTGCTGTACTTTTCTTGTGTTATATTCCGCTACTTTCAGTCTTTTTTTAGCTGATTCGACTTCGGCAGTTATTGCTTTATTTCTTTTTCCTAATTCTTGTCCTTTCTTTGTTATATCATCGATAATTTTCTTTGTATTCTCTAAAGATAAATTTAAACTTTTAGCTTTATTCTTCGTATACTTTAATTCTTGCTTTGCTGCTTGTGTATCTTTCTTTGCTAATTCCAGCTTCTTTTGAGCATCTTTAACAATCTCATTTCCCCATAAAGTTATTAAAACTGTTACTAGAGAAATTGCAGCTAATCCAGCTAATCCTCTCCGTATAGTTCTACGCGCTTTTTGTTGAGCTTTCCCCAATATATCATTACATTTATCAGCGGTTTCTAAAGCAACTTTTAACTCTAATTTTTCCAGAGATTGACTTGCTGATAAAAACTGATAATCTTTAGAACTTAGACTTTTATCTTTCGCCCAGTCTAGAGCTTCTTGTAATGCTTTTCCTCGCAATAAACGTGATTCATCTAAACAATTAGAAGATAACCAAGCATTTATTGCTTCAGAATAAGGTTGTAAATTTATTAACGCATTTTTAACCCAGTTTAAATCAAAGACATTTTTATAAATAAGGTTGTAAGGTTTTAAACTTCCATTTTTTACTACTAATCCAGATAATAGTAGTATCACCTGCTCATAACTATCATCATTTTTAATTTGCCCATCTAGCAAAATTCTCTGATACAATCCCAGTAGTCGTCCAGCTAGTCTCTCATTTCTAAAAATACGATTACAAATAGTTCGTAAATGCTCCGGTTCGTCTTGAGATTCCCAATTTTCGATAATATGTTTTCTGACTAATTTAGTAATATATAATTTTTCAGAACCAGCAGGAATGATTTTTTCAGAAGTATAAACCAATTGACATACTTTTTGAGTAAGAAATGGTTGTCCTCCAGTCCAGTATAATATTTCATCAATAACTGCCTGAGCATTCTCAGCCGTTTTCTCCATTCCTCTTATCAAAGGCTTTGCTTCATCTAATTGGAAACCCCTTAGTTCAATCGCTCTACCAATATTAAAGGGAGTTCGAGTTTTATCATTAATTAAGTCAGAAGGAGTCGCAACTCCTAACAAAACAAAGCTAAGGCGTTTATAAGCTGGCTTTTCTGCTCGCTTATTATAACAAGCTCTAATTAATGCGAAAAAATCATCTTTAAATTCTAATCGTAGTACACTATCGATTTCATCGATAAAAATGACAATCTTTTGGGGTACTTCTACCAATAATATCTTTTCAATGAATTCACAAAAACACTGAACTGGAGTAACTTCATTGCGCTCTTTCAACCAAGCCCGAAGATTGATTTTTTCTCTGAGTTCAAAATGATTGACAATAATTTTAATTAGACCGCCATACCACTTCTCTGGTGTAACTTTATGAGTACCAATCGCAGTAAGATCAATCGCAGCGCAAGCAATATTATCCTCTTGTAGCTTTTTCATTGTTCTTACCCGCAGGCTGGACTTGCCCATTTGTCGAGAATTTAATACATAACAAAATTAAACTACCAGTAAACTTTTGAAAAGTATATAGTCAGCTTTTCGCACTACGTAACTTGGTGCATCTTCAGGTAAGCAACCTCCGACTTGATAAGCTGTATTAGGGGGATGGGCTAATTTCATAATGATAGAGAAGTGTTAAATACGATTAACTGATATTATTTGTTTTATATCTAATTAAAATAAACATTCACTAAAATATTGTTTGTACAAATTACAGCGAGGTGTTACATAATTACCTTGCAAATTTACTAATCCCATACTATGCAATTTATATGCTTGTATTGGCTGCAAACGTGTTTGATTAGTTGTCATAACCACTTCCTTGAATGCTTCAAACAACTGAGGTTTTTTTTGAATTAACCGCCCAAGATGTAGAAGATGATTACGATAAATTCCCGACTCCGTTAACGCCATTTGTAACAGTTTTTCTAGAGGAGTATTAGGATAAGTTTTCAAATTAGAAAATGCTTGTTCCACTAAATAAGGATGCCCTCCCACCAAATCCATCAACTGCTCAACTTCAACTTCTGTTAAATCCAGTTCATGCAATTGTGCTAGTTTTTGTACTTGCAAAGAGGTAAAGTCTGGTAATTCTATGGGTAATCCTACACTGAATGGAGATGAATTAATATCCATCTGAATATACACTTCTGTAGAATGAGCAATCATTAACCGCAACTTTTTCCAAATCTTACGAATCTTCGCTTGTTCGTGCCATGCTCTTAGCAATCCAAAAAACTCAGTAGCAACTTCTGTACAAGGAAAAATTCGGTCTACTTCATCTAATGCTAAAACTAGATTATTCTCAACATGAACTAACAAATATTTCTCAAAATAGTCCGTGCAATCAACTTTACTGGTAGAAAATTCCTCATCCCAATAATCTATCAACTTGTTTTTTAATCCAAGACTTTGCCCTACGCTAATACAGAACCACTTTAAAAATTGATCCAAATTGTTAAAATCTGCTTGATTAGCCAAGTGTAGATTCAAATATACTGTTCGGTAGCCCTGCTGAGTTATTTTATTCAGTGTTTTAACAATGAGAGATGTCTTTCCTGTTAGACTTGGAGCTTTAATCCGAATAAGCGCACCAGGATTTTTAAGCGTTTCATAACACGACGTTTCAATAGGAGGACGCTCAACATAAATAAACGTTTCTTCTTCTGGGCAAGGAATAATTACTTCTGGTTCTACTGCTATTGCTTCCTTGGTTGATTGACTTTTACTACTATCTTCCTCAAAAACAACAACTTCTTTCCAATCAAGCCCTAATACTCGGCAAATTTCTGTAAAGTAATTATAGTCAACTCGTTTACCGTTTAGAAAGTTACCAACAGTAGCTAGAGAAAATTCTAACTCCTCAGCCAAATCTTTTTGACGGGGATAGCCATTACGTTTTACGGCTAACTTTACCTTTTGAATGTAGTCTGGATGAACTCTTAGAGAGCGTGACATGGCTAATCATTGAAATCCTACTCAAATCATAGTCTTGATTTGATACAACTTTACTTAAGTCAAGAATAAGTCAGGCATAAGTCAGCTATAACATATAAGTTTTTTATAATACAAGAATATCTCAACTGTCCTCAGTGCTGAACTCACGAAGCTGAATGCTTTTATAAAGTTGTAGAGTTTTCAAACAGAATTTACAACGGAAATGAAAAAACATAAAAGCAACATTGTTTACAAAGGCGTACTATCTCCTATTTTGATTATTTTAGTGTCTGGCTCCTTGGGTTTAGCAGTAATTGACAAGCAAAATCATTCAGCTTACTTTGATATCGTTAAAATAGCAGTAGGGTACTCCTTTGGTGCAATGAGATTACAGCCAAGCAGAGATTCTAGTAATCAAGATGAAGAGGATAATACAGAATCTGCCGAATAGAAGTTAAATTATATCTAAAGAAATTACACACTATTACTGCTTACTACCGCGCAGATGCGGTGTGAGGTATTGCCGAGAGCAAAACTTGGTGTTATTGCATTTCACTCGTAACCTGAAACTATTTTCTTACTTTCTACTTACCTTCCCTTACACGGAAGAATTGGGAATTAAAAACGGAATTATCACCAAAAATAATTACGGCAAGCAGATAAGCCGAAATTACCCAATTTTATCGACTCCAAACTACAGTACCCCGAAAGTACCCCATAGTATCTCGAAAGTACCCAATAGCAACCCAAAACCATCCAGATAATCGAATTATGGCAGCTAAGTACAGTACCGCATAGCATCCCGGTAGTACCCCAGAGTTACTGTTATTCATACCGATTTAGTGGTGTTGAGGTGTGCGGACAAGGTATGTACAGCGTCACAAAAGTAGAGGTTAACTGTTCAAAATATTGATTGGTGTGGGTCAGATGACCCACTCCGATAAATTATCTATCAACGTATTCTTTTTTCTTTATTAATGGTTTATTAGCTTCCTGCTCTGCCGGTAAAGGTTGTTGTACTGCTACTTGTCTACGTCGCGGTGAAGGTGTCAAATTGTAAAAGTCAGAGCGGTGACGAGTAAACTTTTCTAGCAAATCACGATTCATGACTATCTCCCACAAAATACAACCACCAATATTAACCACCCGCTGCAAACAAACCGCAAACAAATTAAAGGAATATTTAACCATCTATTTACATTACTTTAATGCGCTCGTATCCTAATAGCAGTTATATTCATTAATCACTATAATGCTTGTGGTGATTATTTAATTCAACCTACCAGTCATGAAAAAAGATTGGAGAAATGTAGAAAAAACTTTCCTAGATAATGGTATTGATTATCAGTTAAGAGATTGGTATTACTTGTGCAAAATAGATAATCGAGAGTTTTATTATTCCCCGCAGAAAAATAAATGGAGACTTAAAGGATGTAGAGTCTGGCTTCAAAGCAAAGATACAACTGACTTCCTAAATCAAGCTAAACTATATTCACCACCAGATAGAACTAAGTACACACAAAATAAAACAAATAGTAAATCAAATTCTGATAGTCGTAAGAAGAAGCAAAATAATAATAGTAAAAAGTATAGAGAAGATAATTACAAAGTAAGTCAAATATTTCTAAGTCGGTTTGGGCATCATCTTATTATTCAAAGGAAACAGGATTACAAGAGTAGTTGGATTTGGCACTCTTTGATAAAAAATTATAAGTTAACGGCTGCCGAAATCTGTTGGTTATCGGTAGTTTTTAATTATTCACCCTGGTGGGCTTACTGCAAGATAAGAGAATATGGTATCCGATTAACTAAAGAAGAAGTTTTTAGGATAATCGATATAAATAGGAGCTATTGGTTAAAGTATTTCCAAGAACGTTGGGGTGGTTGGAATGAAGAAACCTACTCACACAAATCAACTACACCACCTCCCCCACCTCCACCTTCTCCCCATCAATATCATCTTCAACTACTACAGTTAAAGTTTCCTTTTACTAAGGAAGAATTGAAAAGTGCATATAGAAGAAAATCACTCGAAACACACCCCGATGCTGGTGGTACGGCTGAAGCTTTTAGACAAATAAACCATGCTTACCAGGTTTTATCGAAAATCTAGGTGTCGAATAATAATTACCTATATTCTGAACGGCGTGAAGCAAAGCCAAAACCTTTATGTAATCACACTTCCCCCATTCCCCATTACCAATTAACCATTGCCGATTAACTATTCCCCATTACCGATTACCCATTCCCTATTAACGATAATCATTTACCACCCATTACCAATTTTCTCATTCACCGCCAATTGCCAATTATTAGTTGCCAGTCCACAATTACAGATTACCCATCTCTCATTGATAAGGCGTTCACTTTTGGAGCCAGCGAAAGCGATTTCACCATTCCGGCTGCCTATCCTATAACTTCAACTTATATTATTGTCAGGTTGCTTAGGAAGGGAACATTCGACAGTAACTTTGAGATTACTTTTAGCAGTACCTTTTGTAACGTAAGGAATTCCTGCTTCCCCACCCAGTTCAATACCAAATTCCAAGGTTACTTTATCAACATTAGGGATAGCACGTTTTTTGAAGGCATTTAACCCAATAATAGTGTAAGCACGAATCGTACTTTCTATTATCTGTGCGTGTTGTATTAACTGCTTTCTCAGTTTTTCTGGACTTATCCCCTTGTCATCCAATCCTTCCTCTTCATCTTCAGCAGGGACTTCACTATCAGCTGGTGAAACATCTACATCTTCATTACTTTCAATGTAAATGATAGTGTCGTCATCTAATTTTATTGGCGTTAGTTGAGTCATTCTTCTGCTAGAAAAGTTTTTACATCAGAAATTAGCTATGTTACTGAAAAATCTACCAGAATCTTGTATAAATTAGATTGTTCTTTGATACATTCTGAGTTCGGTTTTTACAATGAATCGAGATGCTTTAGTTGTTGGGATTAATACCTATAGCTACGAATATCTTAATAACCTAAAAGCACCCGCACGAGATGCTGAAGCTATAGCACAGTTGTTAGAAAAGGATGGCGATTTTAAAGTTACAAGATTACCTGCTGTCAAAGATAAAGAAAATAACAAACCCAAGCTTGGTCAAAAAAGTCAAGTTTCTCTTAAGAATCTGCGACAAGCAATTGTGCAATTGTTTTTACCATCTGGTAATCCCCCAGACACAGCGCTGTTATATTTTTCTGGACATGGATTACGAGAAGAATTAGGTATATCAGAAGGTTTTTTAGCTACAAGTGATACTAACCCAAGTAAAAGTCACTGGTGTTTATCTCTTCTATGGTTACGAAGAATACTGCTAGATAGTGAAGTAAAGCAGCAAATTATTATTCTTGACTGTTGTTACAGTGGGGAGTTATTGAATTTCACGGAAGCAGACCCAGGAGATAGGGGTAAAGGGAGAGATAGGTGTTTTATTGCAGCATCCCGTTCCTACGAGGTAGCTTATGAAGAAATTGATAACCAGCATAGCGTCTTTACTGCTGCACTACTCAAAGGATTAGAACCGCTACATGATAGATGGGTTACTAACTACACCTTGGTTGAAAGATTAAACCAAAGACATAATTCATTTCCACAACGACCAATATTTGGTAATTCTGGGGAAACAATCAATCTTACTCGTAGGTGGGTACAAACAGGTGAAGTTTCTACAACACCTTCTACAGATGTTTGTCCCTACAAAGGTTTACGCTATTTTGATTGTGTAAAAGAGGATGCTAAATATTTTTATGGTCGTACTGCTTTAACCGATAAATTAATAGATAAGTTACGTACTGGTAATTTCCTAGCAGTATTAGGTGCTTCTGGTAATGGTAAATCTAGTGTTGTTAGGGCAGGTCTGCTATACCAATTGAAACTGGGACAAAGGATATCGGGTAGTGAAAACTGGTCAATTAAGATATTTAAACCAGATTTACATCCCTTACAGTCGTTAGCATTAGCATTCTTGGATATGGGATTATCGCGTACTAAGCGTGCTAATCAATTAGCTGAAGCTGAAGAATTAATTGCTAAGGGTGCTAATGGTTTAAGGCAGCTAGTTACTGTCAATAATCAAAGGTTAGTACTGGTTGTAGACCAGTTTGAAGAAGTATTTACGCTTTGTAAGAGTAATGAGGAAAGGTCAAAGTTCTTTGAATGTTTGTTAGGTGCTTTGCAGCAATGTGGAGACAAACTCTGCTTGGTAATTACAATGCGGTCAGATTTCTTTGGTAAATGTACAGAGCAACAGTATAGCGGACTAGCACAACAGATTCAGAATAACCTCGTGACTGTAACACCAATGACACGAGATGAGTTGAAACAAGCAATTGTAGAACCAGCTAAGCAAGTAGAACTAAATATTGAACCAGAATTAGTAGAAGAAATGCTGGTAGATGTAGCGAATGCACCGGGGAGTCTACCATTATTACAAGATACACTCGCACAATTATGGAAGAAACGTAGCAATAATTGTTTGCAGGTTAAAACCTATTCCCAACTAGGTGGGGTAATGGGAACCCTACGTCAACGTGCAAATAAGGTGTATGAATCATTTGATGAAGACGAGCAAGCAGTATGTAAGCAAGTATTCTTGGCACTTACTCAATTAGGAGAAGGTACAGAGGATACTCGCAGAAGGGTTTTTAAGCAAGATTTAGTTAATAAGTATTATTCAGAAAAACTTATCGATAGCGTTATTCAGCAATTAGCAGATGAGAAATTGGTTGTTACCAGTGAAATAGTAGCAAAGGGAGGTACATCAGAACGAGTCGTGGTAATAGATGTAGCCCATGAAGCATTGATTCGTTATTGGAGTTTATTGCGTGAGTGGATTGATGAAAATCGGGAAAAAGTTAGAAAAAGACGAGTAACTCTCTCGATGATTGAGGAGTTGCGAAGACATGGTAATAAGATTAATCTTGCTGGTGCCAACCTTAGTGATACTGACCTTAGCGGTACTGACCTCAGTGGTGCTGACCTTAGTAAAGCTAACCTTAATAATACTGACCTTAGTAAGGCTAACCTTAATAATACTGACCTCAATGGTGCTATTCTTAACAATACCAACCTTAATAGTGCTATTCTTAGTGGTGCTAACCTCAGTAATAGCAATATCAAAAGCGCAAATCTTAAAAATATTAATCTTAGTGATGCCAACCTCAATAATTCTCAAATAAGTGGTGCTGACCTTACTGATGCCAATCTTATAAGAGCCAAACTAATAAAAGCCAAGCTCATAAAAGTCAATCTCATGATTAGCAATATCAGATATGCAAATCTTAGAGACATTAACCTTAGTCATACAAACCTTAATCGTGCCGACCTGAGAAATACCAAAATTTTAAATGCCAATTTCAGTGATGTTAATCTCAGTAATGCCATTTTCAACGATGCCAATCTCATAAAATCCGACCTCACTGAGGCTAACCTTAGTAAAGCGAACCTTACTAATACCAACGTCATAAAAAGTAACCTCACTGATGCCGACCTCACTGATGCCGACCTCACTGATACTAACCTCAGTGGTACCAACCTCACTAATGCTAGCCTCATTGGTTCCAACCTCAAAAATGCTGAACTCAAAAATGCTGACCTCAATGGTGCTTGGTTCTGGGATAAAGAATCGGGCAAGGAAGCCAAAAACATAACCCTTTCCCAAATAAAACAAGCCAAAAACTGGGAGAAAGCAATATACAGTCCAGAATTTCGCAAAGAATTAGGTTTACCACCAAAATAAGAATAACCTATCAATAATTCTTTAAAGTAATATTAACCAAAAATATCAATAACTAGAATTAGCAAATAGTTAAATTTATCATTTTTGCTCTCAGCATTTTCTTACCTGTAGCAATTTAAATTTAACTAGATAATTAGTAAAAAGTTCAATTTTCTCGCCTATCCCCCATTAGTACCCCACAGACACACGGCAGTATTTAATAGATACCAAACTATAGAAAAGTTACCAGATTATATCGGCTAGGTGCAGTACCACAAAGTTACTCGATGGTATCCGTAGGTAACGCTGTTTCAAGTTGTTGGTGGTGCTGGGGTCGGTGGACAAGGTATGTAAAACGTCACGGTTTTAGCTAATTCTGTTCAAGTTCAGCTAAAATCTTCAAAACGTCTGTCATTTGCATTGTTCGCGAACTTGGTACACTGAACTCCAGATACTAAACCCACAGCTGCAATTATAGTTGCTTCTCTGAGTTTTGTTTAGTGCGATTATTCCTGCACCATCGTTACTGATAAAGAAAATTAAAACGTAACTTAATCAAGCGTGGAGCAATATTTGAAGATTCTCCTGGCAAAGACTCTACAATATACTCTCCTACTCCTTCTCGTCGGTAATTGATTCAGTACAAATAAATTAAGCTTTATATCATGATAATCGCACTCGGAATTAGCACAACAATTAACTGATAAATTGTAGTTTTAAAATCTAAACTCTGGATATACTTCAAGTTTCGACAAATCAATCGGTTCAGCCTTTTTATTCTGCCTACTCCGCTGCAAAAAATTTTCATTAAACTGCCTATCAATCTCGTCTACAATTTCTTGGAAATATTCGCCGTTGGTAATACTAGTAAGTGTATATCTTTTTTCTGCTTCATAACTATCGGTATGATTCGGTTTTAATATAACTGCTGCATTCCCATCGCTCATCTCAAGCTCAATGGTCATCAAGTTAACTAGCTTATCTTCAGGTTGAAAATAAACGTTTGTCCTAACTAAGTTCAAACTCCTGTCATAATAGCCACTCGAAGTCACAATCTCTAACCCATACTTCCCCGCAATCTCGGACAGTACTTGAATAAATTTCTGTTCCCAGGTTTTAATTGGATTCTTTTTGGCTGGCATATATAAAAGTCCAAATGTAGATTATCCCAGAGATGAAAATATTTTAGTTGGAAATGGAAGTTATAAGCGCATCACCAGACCAAGAATGGCGAAAAATCTCCAATTCAATGTTACTGCCGGTTTCAGGCTCATACCTAGTTGGGATAGTTCAAATGGTAAAGCTTGATATGTGTATTCAGTTGGTCAAAATCCCATTTTTCCTCATAAAGTTGAAAAAAATTTATGAAACTACCTTGGGGCATGGGTGTGGCGGCATCTCGTGGCGGCTTGTGTCAGCTTCGCCACTTTTACCAGCTTTTGATGATATTTTCAACTCGGCTCCAACAGAATAGTCTCTGTGTTGGGCTTCAATTCGGCTTGAATAGAATATTCTCCGTGTTGAGCTTTACCTCGGATTCAACAGAATATTCTCCTGCAACGGCTCCGATTTTTTATCCTTTTTATCTTTTAGCTTAGTTTTAGATGGAGCAGGCTTATTTAAATCCTGCTTTTGCTCCAATTTCTGTTTATCTTTCTTGCCTTTCCTTTTTTTTAATTTAATAAACTTCGGCAATTCCGTCGTGGGTACGCCCATTAAACTATCAAAACAAAACAAGTCCTCGTCTGGTAAGAATTTGGCTTTGATTTGTACAAAAAACGTTTCTCCTTGCTGGTCTTTTTTTAGTTTTGGATTGAAGCGGAATGGAGGAACCGGAGCCGTATCCCATAGCAGGGGAACGTGCGACGCACTTGCAAATAGTTTGCGACTGTCTTGGGAAAGCGATTTGAAATATTCCAACGTGTTTTCAGTAAAATTCCTGTGAACGCTGATAACTGGAGTTTTACAAACAGCGATGAATTGCCATTTACCAGCGAGTTTAAATTCAAAATCAGCCAGTTCGGCTACACCTTTATTTGAACCATCGTCAAACCCCACTAGCTGAAATCGGATTTGGTGCGGTTTATCCTTTCCTGGTAAATGGAGAATTTTTGGGTAAACAATTAGTCTTAGGTTGTTACCGTGATTTTTTATTTCTAGCTTTAATGCTGATAGTGTCTTACGGTGATGTGGTGAGTAAAATAGCCGATATTTTTTTGTGTCCTTTTCTGTTTTGACTATTACGTAAAACTTTTCTTTTTCTTCCTCTATTTCTTTTATGACTTCCCCACGTATTACCCCTACCGCTTGAAAAATGTTATCCATAACAATTTATAGCCTGCCCTTTTCGGCCAATTACATTTTTCTACCAATTAACATAAATTTATTGTATCTCTTCCATGTAACTGTGGAATGCTCCGAGAACAGCGTTGAAGGTTGGAACGTGCTACTTTTTGTTTACCATTATAGTAATGTGTTTTTTACTGGAAGTAATACTACTCCTCAATCAGCGCTTCAATTTGAGATAGCAGTTTTTCTAAAGTCTTCTGTTTTTTGGGATTGTCCCACACTTTGGACTTTTGCAAGCGCGGCAGTGCAATTTTGTAGCGCTCTTTGAGCGGGTTTACTGTTGCTGATAATTTGTTGGCTGCTTTGACACGTTCGTTGATTTGAGTGAGGGATAAGTTTTCTGCAATCGCTATTTCTATCAAATCTTGCCGCTTTTTTTCATCTTTTACTTTGGCTATGGCACGGGCTTTTGTGTACTCCAATTTCCCTTGCCGTAATACGGACAGCACCGAAGGGGGTAGCTTGAGTAATGGCAGACGATTTTTGACAAACGAATCCCAACCCATCTTTCCTAACGATGCAAATAATTCTTCAATTACTTTAGTTTCGGTTTGAGACATAACGTTATGTCTCACTTCAGAATCTTCATCTTTATAACGGTCGCAAACGTTTCGCATCTTTGTAAGATGGCTGATTACAACGTCAAGAGAAGTATCCAACTGCATTGCTAACAGTTCCAAAATTCCCTCGGTTTCTTCCAGGGGGTTGAGGTCTTCTCGTTGCAGGTTTTCTACCAAGCGTACTTTGTGGGTAATGGCATCATCCATCTCGCGGACGATTACGGGTACTTCGGTTAGTCCTGCCATGCTCGCGGCTTTAAAACGGCGTTCTCCGGCTACCAGTTCGTAGTTATTCTTCGCTAAAGGACGTACCAAGAGCGGTTCGAGAATTCCCAGTTCTTTTATTGATGCAGATAGTTTTTCTAATTTATTGGGGTCGAAGTAACGCCGGGGTTGTGATTCGGGTAATTTTATTGCGGATATAGCTATGCTCTAAGACGGTTCGTCATTTTTGTTTTTGGTATCACTTGG
>ERZ1740060.793-NODE-793-length-13528-cov-5.425443_pt1 | contig 13528 bp, 13 predicted proteins | sample MGYA00581743_ERZ1740060 | MGnify/ENA primary metagenome ERZ1740060 (study PRJEB43018, sample SAMN04849235) | marine metagenome | isolation source: floating plastic debris | place: Pacific Ocean | collected 2008-08-27 | study: EMG produced TPA metagenomics assembly...
GGGCGATCCTGGGGCACGCGGCACGGGACTTGGCCCCCGTCTGGGGCCTCTCTTTTCGAGCGCGCCCGCACCTTCGGCGACCTGTCGCGCGGCAGCCGCCGTGGCGGCCTCTGGGATACGCGCCACGCGGCGATCATCTGCCTCGCCAAAACTGACCTCGCGGATCACTTCGATGCCATGATCTGTCAGATGCGCGCGCATCGGTGCAACAACCTCGGCAAGATAGGGCGTCACCAAGCCGATCCGGCACACGCCAAGATGGTTCAGCGCAGCACTCACCGCCGAAATCGGATTTGTCACCGCCACACCGGGACGTCCCTCACAGACCTGCGCAGCGACCGCATCCGTCCCAATGACCACGGAGGCAGAGGTACAGCCATAGCCGACGGCGCTGACGCTCTCCGGCAGGAGGGCCGCCGATTGCGCAATCCGGGCGCGCATCTCTGCCAGAGCGGTCGGGGTCACATCGTCTTTGGAGTAGATCCGACTGTGATGCAGGCGGACGGGGTGCTGGCCGAGCATCAGCCGCGCTTCGTTTTCGAGCGTTTCGTCCGTGCTCAACACGATCAGACCAAGGACATGATCTGGCACAGGATCGAGATCGACCGAATTCATGCCACATCCTCGCAGCGCGTTTTCTGTCCCAGTGGCCAGCTGACCGTGCCTCCCGAAATCGCTGCGGCAACACCGGTTGTCGAAGGACAAGAGGTCGGTAGCCCCCGAAGAACCCGCACCGCCAGATAGCCAAAGGCCTGCGCCTCCAGCATATCGCCATCCAGGCCCACTGCCTCCACCGGATCGACCTGAGCATCCAGAGCCGCCCTCAGCATCGCCATCATCACCGGGTTGCGCCGCCCGCCTCCGCAGACCAGCACGCGTTCTGGCGCGCTCGGGCAATGCTCCATTGACTGCAAAACGGAAGCGGCGGCGATGCCCGTCAGGGTCGCGGCGGCGTCCGCGTCCGACAAAGGTGCGACCACCTCCTGCAACTCCGCAAAGGTATCGCGATCCAGAGACTTCGGCGGAATTTTTCGAAAGTAGCCGTGTTCCAGAAACCGCTCCAGCGTCCCCGGTGCCACCTCGCCCTGCAGCGCCAGTGCCCCGCCCCGGTCGAAGGGTTCATTACGCCTGCGCATCATAAGGTCATTGATCGGCGCATTGGCCGGACCGGTATCAAAGGCCAGCAGCGCGCCCGGTGTTTCCGGCGGCTCATGGACAGGATCGATCCAGGTCAGGTTTCCGACACCGCCCAGATTGAGAAAGGCAAGCGGTCGTTCTGCCTCCAGCCACTTTGCACAGGCGAAGTGGAAGAAGGGCGCAAGCGGCGCGCCCTGCCCGCCCAGTCCGATATCGGCACTGCGAAAGTCCCAGACCACCGGCACGCCAAGCTGTGCTGCAAGCGCCTCTCCGTCGCCCGCCTGATGCGTGCCCTGTCCACCGGGATCATGGGCGAGTGTCTGGCCGTGAAAGCCTATCAGATCGGCTTGCGGTAAATCCCGCAAAACCTCCAGATGCGCCTGTTGCAAAAGCGGCGTCACCTCCTGCCCCAACTCGTCCGGCCAGTGCCCGAGGGACGCGCGCAAGACCTCCTGTTCGGTGGCCGTATAGGGCCGGTACCGCGTCTCGCCGAAATCGAAGATCGTCTCGCCATCGGTCTGGATAAGGGCGGCATCCACACCGTCGAGCGAGGTGCCCGACATGGTCCCGAGCGTCCAGAGCGGACCTGCCTTTTTCCGGGCCTGCAACATGCCCTTTTCCTTCTTCTCGCCCACACCTATACATGCCGCGCAATCAAGCCCGGGACAAGCGTGATGACCTACCATCCCAAATCCGAATTTCTGTCTGTACTAAGCGAGCGTGGTTTCATCGCCGATTGTACAGACTACGAGAGCCTCGACGAGGCGCTGAGCAAAGGCGTGGTCACCGCCTATATCGGCTATGATGCCACCGCGCAGTCCCTGCATATCGGTCATTTGTTGAATGTCATGATGCTACGCTGGTTTCAGCGTTGCGGGCACAAGCCGCTCACGCTGATGGGCGGGGGCACGACCAAGGTGGGCGATCCGTCCTTTCGCGCCGATGAACGCCCGCTTTTGGGTACCGAGCAGATCGATGCCAATATCTCGGGGATGCAAAAGGTGTTCGCGAAGTATCTCGTCTACGGCGAGGGCGCCAGCGATGCGCGGATGCTCAACAATGCCGAATGGCTCGATGACCTGAATTACCTCGAGTTTCTGCGCGATATCGGACGGCATTTTTCGGTGAACCGGATGCTGGCCTTCGAGAGTGTAAAATCACGTCTCGACCGCGAGCAATCGCTAAGCTTTCTCGAATTCAACTACATGATCCTGCAAGCCTATGACTTTCTGGAGTTGAACCGCCGCTACGGTTGCCTTCTTCAGATGGGCGGCTCGGATCAGTGGGGCAATATTGTTAACGGCATCGACCTGACCCGTCGCGTGTCCGCCCGCGAGATCTACGGTCTGACCTCGCCTCTGCTGACCACGGCGGATGGTCGCAAAATGGGAAAGAGCGAGGGCGGTGCCATCTGGCTGAACCCCGATATGTGCGCGCCCTACGAGTTCTGGCAGTTCTGGCGCAATACGATGGACGCCGATGTCGGCCGGTTTCTGAAACTCTACACCGAGTTGCCGTTGGATGAATGCAACCGTCTCGGCGCTCTGGCCGGGTCAGAAATCAACGAAGCAAAGGTCATTCTGGCCAATGAAGTCACCGCGTTGCTGCATGGGCCCGAGGCCGCGAAGGCGGCCGAAAGGACAGCGCGCGACGTCTTTGAAAAAGGCGGTGTGGGCGAGGACCTTCCGACCGTCGAACTTGCCTTGCCGAACATTGCCGGCGGGATCGCCAATACATCTTTGTTCGTCGAGGCCGGACTGGCGAAATCGGGCAAAGAAGCGCGACGGCTGATCGCAGAAGGCGGCGCCCGCATCAACGATGTTCCCGAGACCGAAGTGCGCGTCTTGCACGAAGAGGATTTTGCCGGTGGGCTAAAGCTGAGCGCAGGCAAGAAGCGTCACGCATTGGTCAAGATCGCGACGTAACCCTTTCTGAGCGAAACCCACTTGCGAAAGTGGAAATATATCGATACTTCTCGATATATGGAAATAAACACCGCCCTCAACGGCCTTCAGGCTCTGTCCCAGGAGACGCGACTTAACGTCTTTCGCCTGTTGATGCATGCCGGTCCGGATGGCCTTGCGGCCGGAGATATCGCCGAGAAACTGAATGTGCGCCAGAACACCATGTCCTCGCACCTCTCCAGCCTCGCGGCGGCAGGTCTGATCACATCCGACCGTGACGGGCGGAGCATCCGGTACCGGGCTGATCTGCAGGGCGTTCGGGATCTTATCGGGTACCTGATCGAGGATTGCTGTGGCGGCAACCCGGCGCAATGCCAGCCCTTGATTGCCGAAATTGCTTGCCCATGCTGAGGGAGGTTTGTGATGAGCAACGCATCTGAACTAGCTGTAAAGAATGTTCTTTTTCTATGCACCGGGAATTCTGCACGCTCGTTGATGGCAGAGGCCATTATCTCTCGGGAGAGCATGGGCAAGTTCCGCGGTTTTTCTGCCGGATCACAGCCCAAGGATGCGCCGCATCCTCGCACGCTCGAATTGCTTAAGCATCTCAATCATGACACGTCCACGCTGAGATCCAAAAATTGGGACGAATTCACAGCGCCGGAAGCCCCCGAGATGGACTTTGTCTTTACGGTTTGTGACAGCGCGGCGGCAGAGGTCTGCCCGATATGGCCCGGTCAACCCATGAGCGCGCATTGGGGCGTCCCGGATCCAGCCGCTGCAAAGGGGTCCGAAGCCGAGATCGGCCTGGCATTCCATGAGGCTTACCGGATGCTCCGCAACCGTATTTCGATCTTTGTCAACTTGCCGATGTCCCAGCTCGACCAGCTATCCTTGCAGCGCAGGCTCGACGAGATCGGTCAGACCAATAATGCAGAGGACACCCTACCCGCATGACATTCGATCTGTCCCGTCGGCTAGTGGCGGAGTTTCTGGGAACGCTGCTGTTGGTGTGTACCGTCGTCGGCTCCGGCATCATGGCCGACCAGTTAAGCGATGATGTCGCCGTCTCGCTCTTGGGCAACACGATCCCCACCGGTGCGATCCTTTTTGTTCTGATCACCATCCTCGGCCCGATTTCCGGCGCGCATTTCAACCCGGCTGTGAGTTTCGCCTTCTTTTTGCGCCGGGAGATGCAGCTTCCGGAGATGGCGGCCTTCATGACCGCTCAGATCGCCGGGGGTGTTGTCGGCTCCATCGTGGCGCATCTGATGTTTGCCCTCGACCCGGTGCAGATCTCTCAGACCGTGCGCACCGGGCCGGATCAGTGGTTTGCAGAGGTTGTCGCCACCTTTGGCCTTGTCGGCGTGATCCTTGGTGGCCTGCGCTTTCGGCCCGAGGCGATCCCGACGCTGGTGGGCCTCTACATCACGGCGGCCTATTGGTTCACCGCCTCAACCTCTTTCGCGAATCCCGCCGTCGCCATCGCGAGATCGCTCACCGATACTTTTTCGGGCATCCGGCCCGCGGACCTGCCCGGCTTCATCACGGCGGAGTTCCTTGGCGCCGCCTTGGCCGTCGCGCTCTTCGGCTGGTTGTTGCGCGCCGAGGAGCGCAAGGCATGAGCGTCGTCATTCACCACAATCCGGATTGCGGCACATCCCGCAACGTTCTGCAGATCATTCGTGATGCCGGATACAGCCCCGAAATCATAGAGTATCTGCAAACGGGATGGACGCGCCCACAGCTTCTGGCTTTGTTTGCCGCCGCAAATCTGACTCCGCGCTCGGCACTGCGCGTGAGCAAGTCTCCCGCCGAAGAGCTGGGCCTGACCGACCCGGATGTTCCCGACGCGGCCCTTCTGGAGGCGATGCTGGATCATCCCGTGCTTGTCAATCGCCCGATTGTCTGCACCGCCCGCGGCGTGCGCCTCTGCCGGCCTTCGGAGGCTGTTCTGGACCTGCTCGAAACCTGGCCACCCGGACCGTATCACAAGGAAGATGGCGAGATGATCATCGATGCAAAGGGAGAGCGCCATGCCCGACCTGCCGCAACTTGATACGGACGCCTTGCAAAGCATTGATGAAGAAGCGCTTTTCCCATCGGCACGCCCTGCGCATCCGCCTCGGATTCTTCTGCTCTATGGGAGCTTGCGGGACCGTTCTTACTCACGACTCCTCAGCGAAGAGGCCGCGCGCATCCTCACGCATCTGGGAGCGGATACCCGCACGTTTGATCCCCACGGTCTGCCATTGCCCGATGACGCGGGGGTCGATCACCCCAAGGTGGCCGAGTTGCGAGCAGCCGTGATGTGGTCGGAGGGCATGGTCTGGGTCAGCCCGGAACGCCACGGCGCAATGACGGGCGTCATGAAGACGATGATCGACTGGATTCCCCTCGCCCCGATCGGCGGCGTGCGTCCCACACAGGGCAAAACACTGGCCGTGGCGCAGGTCTGCGGCGGCTCGCAAAGCTTCAACGCGGTCAACCAGATGCGTATTCTGGGGCGCTGGATGCGGCTTGTTACCATCCCCAATCAATCCTCCGTGCCCAAAGCCTGGGACGAGTTTGACGAGGCAGGCCGGATGAAACCGGGGCCCTACTACAACCGCGTCGTGGATGTGATGGAAGAGCTCATGAAGTTCACGATTCTGACGCGAGGCCAAACCGGTTACTTGACCGACAGGTATTCAGAGCGCGTCGAAAGCCGGGAAGACTTGTCCAAGCGCGTCAATGCGCCAAAAGCCATCGGTAGCTAAGAGGCAAGCGCTGCGTTCAGGACATCACGCACCGCGTCTGTCGCCACGTCTTCGGCGACGAACGCTTCGCCGATACCCCGTGCCAGAACGAAGCGCAGGCGACCATCGATGATCTTTTTGTCCTGACCCATCAGTTCAATCAGCTTATCCGGCCCGGGCAGATCGCCGGGGATGTCAGACAGATCCGCCTTCATGCCCATGGCGCGCAGATGCGCCCGCACACGCACCGGCTCTTCTTGCGCACAAAGGCCCAGCCGCGCGGAGAGATCAAAGGCCAGCGCGCAGCCCACGGCCACACCCTCCCCATGCAACAGCCTGTCGGAGTAACGAGTCGCCGCTTCCAGCGCATGGCAAAAGGTGTGACCCAGATTCAGAAGCGCACGGTCGCCCAGCTCGGTCTCATCCCGCACGACGATGTCGGCCTTCATCTCGACCGACCGGCGCACACCCGCGATACGCGCCGTCAGATCGCCGTCGCGCATACGTGAGCCATGATCCTCAATCCATTGGAATAATTCGTATGCTCCCAGAAGTCCTTTTTTTTCGACTTCTCCGTATCCCGCCATTAACTCACGCTCCGGCAGGCTGGACAGAACCTCAGTATCCGCCAAAACGAGCGATGGCTGGTGAAACGCGCCGATGAGGTTCTTGCCATGGGGCGCATTGATGCCCGTCTTGCCCCCGACAGAGCTATCGACCTGTGCCAAGAGGCTGGTGGGGATCTGAACGAAGCGGACCCCGCGGCGCAGCACCGCCGCGGCGAAGCCCGCCAAATCGCCGATCACACCGCCCCCGAGGGCGATCACGATATCCTGACGCTCGATCTTTTGGTCCAGCAGCCATTCGACGGCGCGCTCGAATTGCGGCCACGCCTTCGTGGCTTCTCCGGGTGGCAGGGCAAGCGCGTCCAGCGTCACACCCGCGGCCTCGAAACTGGTGCGCAAAGCAGGCAGATGCAGCGCCGCCACGGTTTCATCCGAGATCACCGCGACCCGAGGGCGCGACAGAAGCGGCGCAATATGCTGCGACGCCTCACCGATCAGGCCCGGCCCGATCAGCACGTCATAGGCGCGATCGTCCAAGGGGACATGAACGCGTTCCATCATGACACCCGCTCCATCACATCTTCACGCGATGCCAGCGCATCACGTACTTTTTCTGCCATTGTCTCGATCGAGTAAGCCGCATTCGCCTCCACGGCAAGATCGGCCATCTCGTAGACTGGAACACGGGTATTATAGAGAGCGGCCAGCGTTTCATAGGGATGAGCTGTGCGTAGCAAAGGTCTGGTATCCTTATGTTTTACCCGGCTCCACAAAAGGGCCAGATCCGCCTTTAGCCAAACGGCGACACCCTTGTCTCTGATCAGTTCGCGGTTGCGGTCGGCCAAAAAGGCACCTCCGCCCGCCGACAGGATTGCAGGGGTATCATCGAGAAGCCTGTCAATCACCTGCGTCTCCCGATCCCGAAAGAACGCTTCACCGTCTCGGGCAAAGATCTCTGCGATCGACATGGCGGCCGCGGCCTCGATTTCAGCGTCAGAATCACGAAATGGCACGTTCAGCAATACGGCCAAAGACCGCCCAATCGCGGTTTTTCCTGCCCCCATCATGCCCACGAGCACGACAGTTTTCTTTAATCGCCAAACACTTGCCACGGGCACAGGTCGGCGCTCCTCTGCCAATCCGATAGATCAAGGTACTGAATGACGTGATCTTGGGCGAAAGGCCAGTTATAATACGCACATAACAGGCGACACATCGGCAGGACATTATGTTGCGGCTCTTGAAATGGCTGATTTATCTCGGCGTGCTGGGGTTCATTGGGTTGACGGGATATGTCTATCTCGGCCCTTTTTTCGGCGCTGATTTTTCCCCAAGCCAATCAGAAACCAGGCAAAGTATCAGTGTCGACGACAGCTAGTCCTCTTGTCTGGTCCACGATTCTGTACCTGGGTCTGACCGGGGCAAGTCCCGCCTCCGAGCAGCCGCTGTCGGCCATTGACTGGTTGCAGGATCCTGCGCCGATAAACCTGTCAGATCCTCTGCAGGTGGCGCTGCCGGGACCGTCGGACGCATCTGGCCCAGATCAGACAGGGGTCAGCGTGCCGGAGATCGAAGTGACCCCGCTGGGCGAGACGCGCGCCGATGCCGCAGGTCTTTTGTCATCGCAGGCAACGGGATTGCCCGCCACCCTCTGGCGTGAGAGCCCGACCGATACACTGGTGGCTTTGATGCAGCGGCTCCCCCCCGATCCTCTGCCAGCACTACAATCGCTTTACTACACGCTGCTTTTGGCCGAGGCAGAGGCGCCGTCGGACACCCGGGACGATTCGTTGTTTCTCAATGCCCGACTGGACGCCTTGCGCAAACTCGGTGCAGTAGATCCCGCGCTGGCGCTCGCCGATCAGGCTGGCGCGACAGACCGTTCGGTGTTCGACCCCTGGTTTGAGCTTTCGCTGCTGACCGGTGCTGAGGACACGGCATGCGCCGCGCTGGCAGCACGCCCGGAACTCACCGCTCGCTATGACACGCGTATCTTCTGCCTGGCGCGAACAGGCGACTGGACCACCGCAGCGCTGACGTTCCAGACGGCCCGCGCGATTGGCGCGCTGGAGCCGCGAACAGCCAACCTGCTCGAGGCTTTTCTTGATCCGGAACTGATTGGCGCGTCGCCCGGCACAGCGCCTGCGGCGGCCACAATGACACCGCTTCTCTTTCGGTTGCACGAAGCCGTCGGCACGCCCCTGCCGACGGCGAATCTGCCTCGGGAATACGCGATGGCGGATCTTCGCGGATTTTCCGGCTGGAAGGCAGAAATCGAGGCCGCAGAGCGGCTGACCCATAGCGGTGCTTTGCCTGCCAACACCCTGCTGGGTCTATATACGGACCAGTCCCCGGCAGCCTCTGGAGGGGTTTGGAACCGTGCGGCAGGCGTTCAGGCGCTGGAGAGCGCAATCGAACGGCGCGACACCGACGCAATCGCCGAGGTGCTGCCGCCGCTCTGGCAGGCCATGCGCCGGGAGGGGCTTGCCGTGGCCTTCGCCGCTCTGTTTGCAAACAGCCTTGCCGACCTCCCGCTTGATGAGAGCACAAGGCGGCTTGCCTTTCAGATTGCGCTCCTGTCACCCGACTATCAAAGGCTGGCTCCCAGGCTCGTGGGCGCACGCGATGAGGAGCGGTTTCTGGCCTCGATTGCGCGTGGAACGCCGGATCCGGCGCTGGCGCGTCGTGCCGGACAACAGGCGGTTGTTGCAGGGTTCACCGCCTCGAACGCCTCGAGCGATCACGCGGACCTTCTGAAAGAGGGTCGGCTTGGACAGGCCATCCTGCTTGCCGCCTTGCAGCTTGATGCGGCCGGGCCGAATGCCACGCGCGATATCGAAGCCGGTATTGCCACGTTGCGGGCTCTGGGGCTTGAGGAAACGGCGCGCAAGGCGGCGCTGGAAATACTTCTGCTGCGCGGTGGCACATGAGGGAAACCAACTGGATCGCGGCCTTTCTTGAAGCCCATGCAGCCGAACTGGGTGCCTCGCAGAACACCCTGGCAGCCTATGGCAGGGATCTGATTGATTTCGACCGCTGGCTCACCGCGAGGCGTCTGACCCAACGCAACGCAAAGCAGGCCGATATCGAGTCCTATCTCGTATCGTGCAAATCTAAAGGTCTTGCAAAATCAACGATTGCGCGCCGATTGTCCGCCATCAAACAGCTCTACCGGTTTGCCTTCGAGGAAAAGTACCGCGAAGATAATCCTGCCATCCGGATCCGTGGTCCCGGTCGGGAAAAGAAACTGCCCAAGACACTTTCGGTCGCCGAGGTTGACCGCTTGCTTGAAGCGGCAAGATCGTCCGGGCGCAACAGCGCCGACAGAGACCGCAATACCTGTCTGATGGAACTTCTCTATGCAACAGGTATGCGGGTCAGCGAATTGGTGACCCTTCCGGTCGCTGCCGCACTTGGCGAGCCCGATATGCTGCTTGTAAAGGGCAAGGGCAGCAAAGAAAGGCTCGTGCCCTTGTCGATGCCCGCCAAGACCGCGCTTGCAATTTGGCTGACCTGTCGCGATGAGGCAGAAGCACGCGACCTGAAACGCGGGCAGCCCGCCTCACGTTTTCTCTTTCCGTCCAGCGGAAAATCAGGACATCTGACACGCCACCGATTTTACGCTCTGATTAAGGAGATTGCCGTGGCGGCCGGGGTGTCACCGACCAAGGTCACACCCCATACGTTGCGGCATGCCTTTGCCACGCATTTGCTGACGGGCGGGGCTGATCTTCGCACCATCCAGACCTTGCTGGGGCATGCCGATATCGCAACGACCGAAATCTATACCCACGTTATGGACGAACGCCTGCGCGATCTGGTGTTTTCGGCGCACCCCCTTGCAACAGAGGCGGACACAGAAACAGAAGCGCCCGAGGACGGTGGCCAGAACCAAAGCCTGCACCCGTCTTCGCAATAGCGACCCTCTGAGCGTGCTATCGATGTCACCTGTCCACGTTTCCCTGTGTCAGCTGGCGCACGCTCTCTTGTCACGGGCGACGCGCAACACCATAACTGCCAAGTGATCAGCATTTATTGACGATGGAACCGACGACAGAGACCTTAGACCTGACCTTCTGGATCAGCTGTGGCGTCATCTTGGTGCTGTTGTTCCTGTCGGGCTTTTTTTCGGGAAGCGAGACCGCGCTCACGGCCGCGTCTCGCGGAAAGCTGCGCGCGCAGGCCGACAAGGGCAACAAAGGCGCGGCCAAAGCGCTGGAAATCAAGGAAGATGACGAGCGACTGATCGGGGCCATCCTGACCGGTAACAACCTCGCCAATGTGATTGCCACCTCGCTTGCCACGGCTGTACTAACCAAACTATTCGGTGCCAATGGTGTCGCGGTGGCCTCGCTGATCATGACGTTTCTGATCCTGATCTTTGCCGAGGTCCTGCCCAAGACCTACGCGATTTCCACACCGGAGCGGACCTCGGCCATCGCCGCCCCGGTCATCGCTATCGTGGTCAAGCTTTTGTCCCCTGTGGTCAGCACGGTCCGACTGGTCGTGCGTTCGACCTTGCGGATCTTTGGCCTGAAGATCGATCCCGACAGTCATGTGCTGGCCGTCCGGGAGGAAATCGCAGGCGCGCTCTATCTCGGGCAATCCGAAGGCATCGTTGAAAAGGAGGATCGCGATCGTATCCTCGGCGCTCTCGATCTTGGGGATCGCACAGTCGAAGAAATCATGTTGCACCGTAGCCAGATTGAAATGATCGATGCCGCCAACGCGCCCGAAGCCATCCTTGAGCAATGCCTTAAGAGCAGCCACACGCGGCTGCCGGTCTTCAAGGATGAACCCGACAACATACTCGGTGTGGTCCATGCCAAGGACCTTTTGCGCGCGATGCACAAGACCGCAGGCGATGGCGAAACCATGCGCGATGCCGTCGCGCATTTCAGCGTGGTCGATGTTGCGATGAAACCCTACTTCGTGCCCGAGACCACGACACTGGACGACCAGATGCGGCAGTTTCTGCGGCGGCGCACGCATTTTGCGCTGGTCGTGGATGAATACGGTGACTTGCGCGGGCTGATCACGCTGGAAGACATTCTGGAGGAAATCGTCGGTGAGATCAGCGACGAGTTTGATCCTTTGGCCGATCACCCGATCCGTCGCAGCGAGGACAACCAGTTCCTGATCGACGGCGCGATGACGATCCGCGATCTGAACCGGGCCACGGACTGGTCCTTGCCCGATGACGAAGCCAATACGGTCGCGGGGCTCGTTATTCACGAGGCTCAGGTGATCCCCGAAATCCATCAGGTGTTCAATTTCCATGGCTTCCGGTTCGAAGTCACTGAAAAGGAAAACAACCGGATTTCGAAGCTGAAGATCCGCAAGCTCTGAGAGAAGTCTTTTTTCCGACTTGCTGCGTTAATGCGCCAAAGATCGATCGAGGATGTCTCTTGCCGCATGGACGCTGACATTCTCTAGCAGAAGCGTTTGCTCGGGCCCCAGAGTGATCAGGGCACCGCTCGGTCCTTGCTCGACGTCCAGCGGCCCTTTGACGTCCAGAAGTTCCAGGACATGTTGCTCGGGAGAAAAACCTCTGATCCAGTCATGCCCGTCGCCAGGGCGAATCCGCACCGTGGCGCGTAAGAGACCTGGCCGGATCACGAAGAGATCATCCCCGCCCCGTCCAACGAGGGTCATGCGCTCGGCTTCCGCCGTCAGTCTTTCATCCGCATCGCCGCCACGTATCCATATACCGGGCGATTGGCCGATGGCATTTTCAACATTGGCCGGGATATCCAATGTCACCCCTGTGACAACGGTATCGGTGCCCCCATCCGGCTTTTCATTGATCGTGCTATCCCGGCTCTGGACAAAATACCTGTCAGGTCCCTGACTGCCTGTCATGTTGAGGTCATGACCTGCATCTGTCATCCGGGCGCCGGAATAGGGCGCCACAAGCACGCCGTCTCCGTCGGAATCCTTCAGCATGGTCTGAGGGTGGCTGGCATCGCTCCAGTGCAGATCCGGGGTTATCGGCCAGCGGATGCCAAACTGATCCGGACGAAAGTCCGCGACGCGTGCTGCCCGGAAGATAACCGATTGCGGCCATCCCCCATCGCCGCCATTTGGCAGCCATACATCGTCGCCAACCTGGGTCAGACGGGTGAAGGCATCCCGGGCGCTTCGAAAGACATCCCCTTCAAACGTAATATGATCGTCGGCTCCAAATCCCGATATGATGGTCCCGTGCCGCCCGCGGGATAGTTCGATCCGGTCCTCCCCGCCTGTCAGCTCGATAATGTCGAGGCCGTCTCCCGGCGCGATGATGTCGTCACCCGTTGTATCCCGGATCAAGCTTGCCCGCGGATCGAATGCGTTCGGCGTTGTACCAAGCTCGATCATATGCGTCGGTGGCATTGCCAAGATCCGAATGCGGCGAATGACAAAGGCGTTGCCCGGGTCCAGAACGGCACCGAGCATCCCGGCCCGCGGCTGCCACCACCCTCCCCGCGCGGTGAACTGGTCATTTGCGATCATGTATTGCGGCACATGGAGATCATCCGGCGTCGGCGTGCGGAAAATCTCCCTCAGGGACGCCCGGTCGGGCCCGAAGTAAAAGGTGATGTCCGCCGGTGTCCAAAGCGCGGCCCAGACATGGAACCCACTATAGATGTCTGCGCTGTAACTGCGCTTTGCATGGTGAGTACGCGCAAACGAGAAAATGTCGCGCCCGGCCCGGGTTTTGACATCAGGTTGGTCCGGGACGTCCGGACCCGCGAAAGAATTGCGAAGCTCAGTGCTGTGAACCGCCTCTCCCAGATCGTTGTACGCATCAAAGAAAACACTTGTGGAAAACGTGTCATCCTTCTTTGTCGGCTCGTTCATTCCGGCGCCATAGGCTTCGAAGATGTCAATCTCCGGAGGCCAGCCCGGTCCTGCCATCGACAGCCAGAATGCGGGCCAACGACCGCGCCCACGCGGAATGCGGGCCTCGATTTCAAAGTACCCATAGCTTTGCGCCCAGGTTCGTTCCGTCGATATGCGCGATGTGGCGTATCGCACCTGATCGGCCAGAGCACCCTGCCCTGTCTGTGCCATGTAGCGGCGAACCCTTTCAAGAACCGAAGGAGAAAGACGCGCCGTTCGGAGGGATAGCCCCTCCGGGCCGGTTTCATGGAGCACTGGGAGCGTGTTCTGCTGGCCCTCAAGAACACCCCGGTCGAGA
>ERZ1740060.794-NODE-794-length-13518-cov-21.676298_pt1 | contig 13518 bp, 10 predicted proteins | sample MGYA00581743_ERZ1740060 | MGnify/ENA primary metagenome ERZ1740060 (study PRJEB43018, sample SAMN04849235) | marine metagenome | isolation source: floating plastic debris | place: Pacific Ocean | collected 2008-08-27 | study: EMG produced TPA metagenomics...
TCAAGCTTGAGAAACATCGCCATGCAATAGCCCCCGAGGCCGAAGAAGACGCCTTGGCCAAGGCTTAGAATGCCCCCTGCCCCCCAGCACAGCACCAGACCGACGGCGACGAACGCATAGGTCAGATACTTGCCGAAAAGGTTCAGACGGAAGCTGTCGAGCACGACGGGCAGTACGACGAAAATGATCGCAGCAAGAATGGCAAAGGCGATGATGTCTTGCCGGGTGAAGATACGGTTGGAAGCGGCTTGCATCGACAGGGCTCCTTACTTGCGCAGTTTGAGGGAAAAGAGACCTTGCGGGCGGATCATCAGGATGCCGACCACAACAAGCAGGGTCAGAACCTTGGCCATCGAGCCGGACAGGAAGAACTCCATGATCGACTGCGCCTGGCTAATCGAGAACGCGCTGGCGATGGTGCCCAGCAAGCTGCCTGCGCCACCAAAGACGACCACAAGGAAGGTGTCGACGATATAAAGCTGCCCTGCGGTCGGCCCGGTCGATCCGATCATCGTGAAGGCTGATCCGGCCACGCCCGCGACGCCGCAGCCGATGCCGAAGGTCAGTCGGTCGGTCCATGCGGTGTTGATACCAACCGCGTCGGCCATCGTGCGGTTCTGCCCGATGGCGCGCACTTGCAGGCCCCAGGACGAGCGGAACATCAGGATGTAAACGGCGAGTGAAATGCCCGTGGCAAGGACCATGACGAAGATCCCATTGATGGGCACCTCGATCAGGTCTGTTAGGGGGAGCGATCCCATCATCCAGTTGGGGATCGTCACGCCTACCTCGCGCGCACCAAAGACGCTGCGATAGGTTTGTTGCAGGATCAGGCTCAGACCCCACGTTGCCAGAAGCGTGTCCAGCGGGCGGGCGTACAGATGTCGTATGAGCCCCCATTCCACCAGCAACCCCAAAAGGCCGGACGCGATGAATGCAAGGAACATCGCTACGAAAAAGTAGATGCCGAACAGCTCGGGCATGTAGGCGGAAAAGACGTTGGATGTCAGATAGGTGACGTAAGCCCCAAGGATCATGAACTCCCCATGGGCCATGTTGATGACACCCATCTGCCCGAAGATGATCGCAAGGCCCAAGGCCATGAGCACAAAGACGGAAAACAGGATCAGACCAGCAAAACCCTGCATCGCGAAAATCGCGCCAAGCTCGCCCATTGAATAGCCGGAAAACATCGCAAACCTCTTGTGGGGAAAGAAAATCGGGGGGATTTGGGGGAGGACGCTCCTGGCGGCACGCCCTCCCACCTGGGAAAGCCTTGTACGAAAGGTTTACTGGTAGCCTTCCGGGAACGGATCGGGTTCGACCAGTTCTGCCGTCTCAAAGACCACATCGTATTGCCCATCGGCTTGCGCCCGGCCCACGCGGGTCTTGGACCACAGATGATGGTTTTCGTGGATCTTGACGTAGCCTTCGGGCGCGGTCGTCATCTCGATACCGGGGCTGGCCTCGCGGACTTTATCCACGTCGAACGAACCCGCTTTTTCCACCGCTGCTTTCCACAACCATGGGCCCAGATAGGCGGCCTGGGTGACGTCGCCGATCACGATGTCGTCGCCCCACATCTCTTTGAAGGCGGAGACGAAGGCCTGATTGTTTTCGTTCTCGAGGCTCTGGAAATACTTCATGCAGGCATAGGTGCCTTCGATGTTTTCGCCACCGATCCCGCGGATCTCGTCCTCGGTCACCGAGATGGTCAGAACCAGCGGGCTTTCACCAGCCGGATCAATACCTGCGGCTTTAAGCTGCTTGTAGAACGCCACGTTCGAGCCACCCACGACGATGGCATAGATCACATCGGGCTTGCGCAGGCGGATCTTGTTGATGACGGAATTGAACTGTGTGTGACCCAGCGGATAGTATTCCTCACCCACCACCTCAGAGCCTTCGAGGAAGTTCTCGATATGCTTGCGGGCGATCTTGTTGGAGGTGCGCGGCCAGATGTAGTCAGAGCCAAGCAGGTAGAACGATTTCGCGCCTTTCGTCTCGGACACCCAATCAAGGCCCGCGATGATCTGCTGGGTCGCTTCCTGGCCAGTGTAAATCACGTTCGGCGACTGTTCGAGGCCCTCGTAAAATGTCGGATAATATAGGAACCCGTTATGCTGCTCAAACACCGGCAGGACCGCTTTGCGGCTGGCGGACGTCCAACACCCCATGACCGACGCAACCTTGTCGTTGACGAGAAGCTTGCGCGCCTTCTCGGCAAAGGTTGGCCAGTCAGAGGCGCCATCCTCCTGGATGAACTCGATCTTGCGGCCCAGAATGCCGCCCTGTTCGTTGATCTGCGAAATCGCCAGTTTTTCAGCCTGAACCGACCCGGTCTCCGAGATCGCCATGGTGCCCGTGACCGAATGCAGGATGCCCACGGTGACCGTATCATCGGTGACGGCCAGCCCTGTGGTGTTCACCTCGGCGGTCGGGAAATCCTGTGCGCGCAACTCTTTCGGCATAAACAGTGACGCGGTCAGTGCAGTGCCTCCGGCAAGAACAGCGCGGCGGTTCGGGCCGCTCACAGGTTTCGGTGTTTTGGGATCAGACATGACAGCTCCTTGTCGGGATGGATGAATAATTGTGCAGAATCTCGTGATCTGCTCCGACTATCCGTCAGCGCATCCGCAAAGCCGTATACGTCGATTGACGTATGCTGTTGCGCGTAACTACCCTGTAGGCTGCTATTTGACATGAGAGGCCCAAGGGGCCGGGAGACCCCTTTGCAGCTGCGATTTGCGGCGCACCCTTTCATGTGCAGAGGCATGTGACCTGGGGGCCTTCATGGCTACGCTATACCGTGCGACAAAAGAGAAGCGGCGTTACAACCGCTGGGTCGCCAATGAGACAATGGAAGACTTTGCGCTGCGCTTCACCGCGCGCCGGGCGCGCCGTTGGTCTTACGCACGGGTCGCCAATACGGCGATTGGATCCATCTCTTTTCTCGCGTTAGAGGCAATCGGCGGTGCGCTGACGCTGACCTATGGCTTTGACATCGCAATCATGGCGATCATGCTGGTGGGCGCGTTCCTGTTCATGACCGCCTTCCCGATCAGCTATTACGCCGCCCGCTATAGCGTCGATATCGACCTGCTGACGCGTGGCGCGGGCTTTGGCTATATCGGCTCGACCATCACCTCCCTGATATACGCGACGTTTACCTTCATCTTCTTCGCTCTTGAGGCAGCGATCCTCGCTCTGGCGCTGGAATACTGCTTTGGCATCCCTTTGGTGCTGGGCTATCTCATCAGCGCGTTGGTCGTGATCCCTTTGGTTATCAACGGCTTTTCCAAAATCTCGGCCTTTCAGGCATGGACGCAGCCGCTTTGGGTAGTGCTGCATATCACGCCCTTCATCATCCTCGCTTTCGTCGGATACGACTTTGAAGGCTGGTCCAGTTTCGAGGGCAACGTCACGCAACCCGAAAACAACGCTGGCAAGCTCATTATGCTGGGTGCCGCGTCGGGGGTGATCTTTTCACTGATCGCGCAGGTGGGCGAGCAGGTCGATTACCTGCGCTTTCTGCCCGAACCCAAGACACGCGCTGACAAGCGGCGCTGGTGGACGGCGTTGATTATCGCAGGGCCCGGTTGGTCGGTTCTGGGGATGCTCAAGATGCTGGCGGGTTCGTATCTGATGACACTGGCTATTGCACACGGGGTTTCCCCCACAGAGGCGACAGATCCCACGCGCATGTATGAAACCGTCTTTAGCCAGACGATCAATTCGCCGCTTCTGGTGCTGCTGCTGACCAGTACGTTCGTGATCCTGAGCCAGCTCAAGATCAACGTGACCAACGCCTATGCAGGCTCTATCGCGTGGTCCAACTTCTTCTCGCGGCTGACCCATGCGCATCCCGGGCGTGTGGTGTGGCTGGTTTTTAACGTGGGCATCGCGGTGATGCTGATGGAGCTAGGCGTTTTCGGCGCGCTGGAGAGCACGCTGGCGCTTTATTCCCATGTGGCGCTGGCGTGGATCGGCGCTTTGGTTGCAGACCTCGTTGTCAACAAACCGCTGGGCTATAGCCCGCCGGGGATCGAGTTTCGCCGCGCCCATCTTTACGACATCAACCCGGTTGGTATCGGGGCCATGGCCACCGCCTGCGTGCTGTCGCTGCTGGCTTATGGCGGTCTTTTCGGTCAGCTGCCCGAGGCGATGTCGTCGTTTATCGCGCTTGGCAGTTCCTTTGTGCTAGCCCCGGTTATCGCCGGGGCCACCCAAGGGCGTTATTATATCGCCCGCCCGGTTCCAAACCTTCACCAAACCGAGCAAACCTGCATCGTGTGCGAATACACGTTCGATGCCGAAGACATGACAAACTGTCCCTTCCACGAGGGCCCGATCTGTTCGCTGTGCTGCACGCTTGACAGCAACTGCCGGGATGCGTGCAAACCCCATGCGCGGCTGGCCGACACCTCGCGCAACTTTCTGCATCAGGTGTTCCCGAAACCCGTCGCACAGGCTTTGATGTCGCGCATGTCGCGCTTTATTCTGGTCACATCGTTGATCGGCGCCACCTTTGGGGGCTTGCTGCTTTCGGTACGCGGCTTCAAATATGCCGAGAATTTCGATGCGATCCTGTGGGTGATTTTTTCCATGGTGCTGATCGTCATCGGCATCGTGGTCTGGATGTATCTGCTGATCTCGGAAAGCCAGCATCAGGCCCGTGACGAGGCGGAAAAACAAACCGAACGCCTATTGTTCGAAGTGCGCGCCCATGAACGCACCGATCTGGAATTGCAACGCGCCAAGGAAAAGGCCGAGGCCGCGAACCTGGCCAAGACGCGGTACATGACTGGCCTCAGTCATGAGCTGCGCACGCCACTTAATTCGATCTACGGGTTCGCGCAGATTCTTGAGAACGCGCCAGACTTGCCTACCCGCAGGCGCAATTCGATCACCACGATCCGGCGCAGCAGCGAACATCTTGCCGGGCTTATCGAAGGTCTTTTGGACATCTCACGCATAGAAGCGGGTCGGCTTGAGATCAGCCGCGACCGCATCAACTTGCGGCTGTTCCTGCAACAGGTTGCCTCGATCTTTGATGAGGCGGCGCGCGAAAAGGGTCTGACCTTTTCGATGACGACCAGCGACCACCTGCCCTTATGGATCACGTTTGATGAAAAGCGGCTGCGCCAGATCATCATCAACCTGCTCTCCAACGCGATCCGCTATACCGAGCATGGATCGGTCAGTCTGAGCATCAACTACCGCAACGAGGTCGCGATCATCGAAGTGTGCGACACCGGCATCGGCATCGCCCCCGAAGACCGCGCCCGCATCTGGGACCCGTTCGAGCGGGGGCGCGGAGCACTGCCTTCGGGATCGGGCCTTGGCCTGACGATCACCAAATTGCTCGTCGAAATTCTGGGCGGTGATATTGAGCTGGAAAGCGAGGTTGGGGGCGGCAGCACGTTCCGTATCCGTCTTATGCTGCCCTCCGTGCCCGTCGACACACAGCATGCCAGCACAGCCCCCATGGCCGAGACGCGCAACCTGTCGATCCGCCGGGTCGAAGGCTCGCGCAAGACGTTGTTGGTCGTTGATGACGACCTTAACCATCTGGCGTTGGTCGATAATTTCCTTTCACCCCTTGGCTTTGCAGTTCTCACCGCATCAAACGCCGAACAGGCGCTGTATATGCTGGATGACATCAAGCCAGACCTGTTCATCCTTGATATCGACCTGCCCGGTCAGGACGGCTGGACCCTGGCGGCCAAGCTGCGCAAAGGGGCGCATCGCTCCACGCCGATTGTGATGATTTCGGGCCACGCAATGGACGAACAGCGCCGCACGCCCGAGGTCGCGCTGAGCGACGCGTTTCTGGCCAAGCCTTACAATCTGGATGATTTGCTGGCGCGCATGGCCCAGATGCTGCATCTCAAACTGATCCTGGATGATGCCACACCCCCGCAAACCGCGCGGGTATCGGCGCTGTCTGATGCCGACCGCGCTGATCTGATCGCGCTGGCGCGCAACGGGATGGCCAAGGCGCTGACCGATCGGATCGCTGAGCTGGCCGAAGAGGGCAGCTTGCGCGGCCCGATGCTGGTCCGGCTCAACAAGATGACGTCTGTGTTTGATCTGCCCGGCGTCGTCGATGTTCTGGAGGAGGCCCGCAATGCCACACTCTGAACTTGCGCATCGCAACATAGCGTTGGTCGTCGACGACAGCCCGGATTCGCTTGGCATGATCTCAACCGCGCTGGAAGAAAACGGCATCAGTGTCGTGGTCGCCCGCAGCGGCGCATCGGCGATTGATCTAGCGCAGCGCGTGCTGCCGGACGTGATCTTGATGGATGCGGTGATGCCTGAACTGGACGGATTCGAAACCTGTCGCCTGCTCAAGGCTGATGACCGCCTCGCCTATGCACCGATCATCTTTATGACCGGCCTGACCGAGCCTGAACATATCATCAAAGGGCTGATTTCAGGAGGTGTTGACTACCTGACAAAGCCCGTCGTGATTGACGAGCTTGTCGCCCGGATTACCACGCATATCCTGAACGCAAGGGCGATCCAAAGTGCGCGGCAGGCGCTGGACACATCGGGGCGGTCTGTGATCGCCGTTGATCTGGACGGCGCAGTTCTATGGGGCAGCCCCAAGGCGCTGAGGATGATCGAACCGGTCATGACAGAGCCGGGACTGATCGCCAATGGCGCGCCTGACTTCACCCAATGGCTTGAAGCAAGCCTGCGCCTGCCTACGTCGCCACCGCGTGTTTTCCCTCTGAGCGAAATTATGTTGGCCTATATCGGCACGTCGCCGTCAAATGAGATTTTGCTAAAAGTGTGCAACTCAAACCGTGCCTCACCCTATCAGGTTCTTGAGCAAACATTTGTCCTGACCCCACGCGAGGCAGAGGTGCTTTATTGGTTGTCTATGGGCAAAACCAATCGCGATATCGCGCAGATCCTCGAGCTTAGCAGCCGGACCATCAACAAACATCTCGAACAGATCTTTCAAAAGATGGGCGTCGACAACCGGACGTCAGCAGCAGTGTCCGCCGACCGAGTGATAAATCAGGTTACCCAGTAAGAACGCCCCCAGAGTCACCCACATTTCGAATAGCCGCACGATCCGCAGGTCATGCAGCCTTCGACCATGCGCATGTCATACTGACCGCAAGACGGGCAAGCTTTGCCGCGCCCCTCGGTCAGGTTCACAACTGCAGCCTGCGGGTCAGATTTCAGGCCCATGCCTTCGCCTGCGATGAAGCCGATCTCGATCATGTGCCGCTCAATCACGCCGCCGATGGCGGCAAGGATTGACGGAACATATTTGCCCTGCATCCAGGCGCCGCCGCGCGGGTCGAACACGGCCTTCAGTTCCTCGACAACAAACGACACATCGCCGCCGCGCCGGAACACGGCCGAGATCATACGCGTCAACGCCACGGTCCAGGCAAAATGCTCCATGTTTTTGGAGTTGATAAACACCTCAAATGGTCGGCGGTGGCCCCCAATGGTCACATCGTTGATCGTGATATAGATCGCATGCTCACTATCGGGCCATTTCAGCTTATAGGTATTGCCTTCAAGCGCTTGCGGACGATCGAGCGGCTCGGCGATATAGACGACATCGGCGCCTGTATCGATTTCGGGCGTTGTCTCGGACGTCTCTGAGACACTTAGAACAGAGCCCGTCACATCGTTGGGGCGGTAGGTGGTGCAGCCTTTGCAGCCGGTATCCCACGCCTCCATATAGACCTCTTTGAAGGCCTCAAAGCTGATGTCTTCGGGACAGTTAATCGTCTTCGAGATGCTTGAATCGATCCACTTTTGCGCAGCGGCCTGCATCTTGACGTGATCCAGCGGCGCGAGCGTTTGAGCATTCACGAAATAGTCGGGCAGTTCTTTATCCCCAAACTTCTCACGCCAAAGCTGTACGGCGTAATCCACCACCTCCTCTTCGGTGCGGGTGCCGTCTTTCTGCAGAACCTTGCGAGTGTAGGCATAGGCAAAAACTGGTTCGATCCCAGAACTGACATTGCCCGCATAGAGGCTGATCGTGCCTGTCGGCGCGATCGAAGTCAGCAACGCATTGCGGATACCGTGCTCGGCAATTGCATCGCGCACATCGTCATCCATCGCCTGCATCGCGCCTGATGCGAGGAATTTGTCGGCCTCAAACAGCGGGAACGCGCCCTTTTCTTTGGCCAGGTCCACCGAGGCCAGATACGACGCCCGCGCAATCTGCTTCATCCATGCCTCGGTCTGGGCGGCGGCCTCGTCTGATCCGTAGCGCAGGCCAACCATAAGCAAAGCATCCGCCAACCCTGTGACGCCCAGACCGATCCGACGCTTGGCCTGAGCTTCTTGCGCCTGCGCCTCCAGCGGGAAGCGGCTTGCATCGACGACGTTGTCCATCATGCGTACGGCGGTCGCCACCAGGTCGGTCAGCGCGTCCTCGTCCAGACGCGCAACATCTTCGAACGGGTCGCTGACCAGCTTGGCCATATTGATCGAACCCAGCAAACACGCACCATAGGGCGGCAAAGGCTGCTCACCGCAGGGGTTTGTCGCCGCAATCGTCTCGCAATAATTCAGGTTATTCGCCGCGTTGATGCGGTCGATGAAGATCACACCGGGCTCTGCATAATCATAGGTCGAGCGCATGATCTTGTTCCACAGATCCCGCGCCTGAACCGTCTGATAAACGGTGCCGTCGAATTGCAAATCCCATGAGGCATCGGCTTTGACCGCATCCATGAAGGCATCCGTGACAAGAACCGACACGTTGAACATGCGGAGCCGCGCTGCATCGGATTTGGCCGTAATGAAATCCTCGATGTCAGGATGATCGCAGCGCATCGTCGCCATCATCGCGCCGCGGCGTGACCCTGCGGACATGATTGTGCGGCACATCGCATCCCAAACGTCCATAAAGCTGAGCGGCCCAGATGCATCTGCCGCGACGCCTTTGACCCCTGCCCCTTTCGGCCGGATCGTGCTGAAGTCATACCCGATCCCACCGCCCTGCTGCATGGTCAGTGCGGCTTCCTTGAGCATGTCGAAAATGCCACCCATGCTGTCGGGGATCGTGCCCATGACAAAACAGTTGAATAGCGTCACCGAACGCTCGGTGCCTGCGCCAGCCGTAATGCGTCCGGCGGGCAGGTATTTAAAATCTTCCAGCGCGTGGTAAAACGTATCTTCCCAGAGCTTTGGATCGGCCTCGACCGACGCCAGCGACCGCGCGATGCGGCGCCAAGTATCTTCAACCGATTGGTCGATCGGGCTGCCGTCTGCCTCTTTGAAACGGTATTTCATGTCCCAGATTTGCTCGGCAATGGGGGCAGTAAAACGGCTCATGACGGCGATCCTGTGCAGCGTGGAGGGCTACACAGGATAGCGTGAGATCGTGATTTGGTCAACTTGAACCCGCGCGTAAAACTGCTACTCTTCTACCATCACTGGGGGTGAATCTGTGGATAAGTCCATAAATCTTGTAAAACTCTGCGTTGGCGCGGAAAAGGTCGAAGACCTGCTGAACTGGCAGAAAAATCCCCGCGCCAAAGGTCCGGATGGTAAGCCACGTCATGTCACGCGTATGTGGCCCAAACGAGAAGCTGAAATTCTGAACGGCGGGTCGATCTATTGGGTGTTCAAAGGGGTGATCCTGTGTCGTCAGCGGATCGAGCGGCTGGACGAGGTGATTGGCCAAGACGGCATTCGCCGCTGCGGGATCGTTCTAAACAGCGACGTGCAACGCACAGAACATGCCATGCGGCGACCGTTTCAAGGCTGGCGGTATCTCACAAATGAAGACGCTCCCGCAGATCTCAGCGCAGCGCGGGCGCGCGAAGAAGCACTCCCTGTCGAGCTGAGCGCGGCACTTGCAGAGATTGGCGTCCGCTGACCCCTTGATAACGCTCGCCCTCGGAAAGAAACAGTGCTGCAGCGGACGCTTTTAGACGCCCAGTTTTTTTACCAAGTTCGACAGCCTCATACGGTTTTCATCCGACCATGCAGCAGCGCGTGATTTAAACAGCGTCGCCTGAGACCGCAGGATCGGCCCGTCGCTAAGAATGCGCAGGTGGTTCGCGCGCAACGTCTCTCCGGTCGATGTAATGTCGGCTACGGCTTCTGCTGTGAGGTTGGCAACCGTTCCCTCAGTCGCCCCCTGGCTGTCGACCAGTTGATAATCCGCGACACCCGCCTCTTTCAGATGCTCGCGCACCAGCCGGTGGTATTTTGTAGCAATCCGCAGACGGAACCCGTGATCGCGCCGGAACGCAGCGGCGACAGCGTCAAGATCGCCCAATGTGTCAACATCGACCCACGCGCCCGGTACCGCAATCACCAGATCAGCGTGCCCAAAGCCCATCGCCGCCAGTTCGCTGACGCGATCCTCCCACGTAGCAAGCTTTTCGCGGACCATATCTATCCCGGTAACGCCCAGATGAATGCGGCCTGCGGCCAATTCGCGGGGCACTTCACCCGCCGACAGTAAAACCAGTTCAATTCCGTCAATGCCACTCACTGCACCAGCATATTCGCGGTCTGATCCCGTGCGGCGCAGCGCGATTCCACGTTTGCCGAACCAATCAAACGTCTTTTCCATCAACCGACCTTTTGAGGGAACACCCAGCTTGATCGTCATGGTGCAATCTCCAAGGCGATGCCCGGGCGAATAACGCCCCCCACAGCGGGGATTTCCCGACCCTGCCCCAAAACGCGGGTCAGCGCATCATAGCGCCCGCCCGTTGCAACCGGAGGCAACTCGGGGCGCTTTGCTGCGTAAAAGCCAAAAACGAAGCCGTCGTAATATTCAAGCGCCGTGCGGCCATACCCGGCATCAAATTCCAAGGTATCGACATCAATGCCGCGCGCAGCCAATGCATCAAGTCGCAGTGCCATCCGCTCGACCGAGGGGCGCAGTTCGGGCAAATCAACGGCAATGTCGCGCAACGCGATCAGCACATTTGGCGCGGTTTCCCGCAACTCGAGTATCGTATCAATCAACGCCATTTCGCCCTCAGGTATCGGCGGCTGACTGGCCTCATGCTGCAACGCACTAATCCGCTCGGCGATCTGGGTTCGGGTGCGCAGCCCGGTGAGCGGCACATCCGTTCGCATCGGATCGCTGGCAGTCAGCAAGGCCGCGCGCGCGGCTGGTATCTCGGTCCGGCCACCAAACCGGTCAAGCAACGCTCGGAACCGGCGCGGGCGCCAGATATGCCGCGAAAGCGCGGCTTTGCGCCGATCTGAGGTGTTCAACCCAGCGATTGCCGCCTTCAAAATTCCGATATCGCCGGTGACAGCCCGAACATTCAGCGGCGCAAGCGCATTGAGGATTAGGGCAAAAACCTCTGCATCTGCAGCTTCGGGAGCATCCCGGTCAAAGACCTCGTACCCCACCTGCATATACTCCGAAGGCCGCCCAGTTTCGGTTTCCTGACGGCGAAAAACCTCGCCCATATAGGTATAGCGCGCAGGCGCAGCCCCGTCGGCCATGTGCATTTGCACAACCGGGACCGTAAAGTCAGGGCGCAACATCTGCTCACCGCGCAGCGGATCTTGGGTGACATAAGCGCGCGCGCGAATGTCCTCACCGTACAGATCCAGAAGCGCTTCGGCCGGTTGCAGGATATCGGCTTCGACAATATCGGCCCCCGCAGCCGTAAAGCCGTCCAGATAACGCGCCGCTGCGGCGCGGATATCGGCTTTCGACGCCATATCCTAGCCCTGCCCGTCCAGGATCTGGCGTATTTTTGCAACCAGCTGATCGCGCGGCACCTCGAACTGCGAGGGCCTTTCGCGCCACTCTTCAAGCGTGGCGTTTTCCGCGATTTGCGCGCCCAGGATCAGATCCTTGATCTGCACCATGCCATTGGCTTTTTCGTCCGCCCCTTCAATGACCGCAACCGGTGAGCCGCGCCGGTCAGCGTATTTCAACTGATTGCCAAAACTCTTGGGATTGCCCAGATACACCTCGGCGCGAATGCCAGCTTGCCGCAATTCAGCGACCATCGACTGATAATCCGCCATCCGATCCCGGTCCATCACGGTGACGACAACCGGACCGGCCGCCTGCTGATCCAAGCGGCCTTTCGCTGCCAAAGCCGCAAGCAGGCGGTCAACCCCAATGGAAATACCAGTTGCAGGTACGACCTGACCAGTAAACCGCTTGACCAGATCATCGTAGCGCCCGCCTCCGGCTACCGACCCGAACTGACGCTTGCGCCCTTTTTCGTCAAGGATTTCAAAGGTCAATTCGGCTTCATAGACCGGGCCGGTGTAGTAACCCAGACCACGTACCACGGATGGGTCAATCACGATCCGGTCCGCGCCATAGCCCTGCGCCTCTAGCAGAGCGGCGATTTCTTCAAGCTCGGAAACGCCTTCTTGTCCCATGGTCGAGCCTTCGACCAATGCACGCAAGCGCGCGATGGTCTCGGCACCGGTGTCACGCTTGGCATCCATAAAGCCGATCACGATCTCGGCTTGCGCCTCATCCAGACCGGCGCCTTTGGTAAAGTCACCGCTTTCATCTTCACGCCCAGCACCCAGCAGCGCCCGCACACCCTGCAGGCCAAGCCGGTCCAGCTTGTCGATGGCCCGCAAAACGATGCCGCGTTCGTCTTCGAACTTGGCGGGGTCAGCGGGATCAAGAACGCCCACGACTTCCATGACACCGTTCAGCACTTTGCGGTTGTTGACGCGCACAATGTAGTCGCCACGTTCAATGCCCACGGCCTCAAGCGTATCGCTTAGCATCGCGCAAATCTCGGCATCCGCCGCAACCGAGCCAGAGCCGACTGTATCTGCATCGCATTGATAAAACTGCCGGAACCTGCCGGGTCCGGGTTTTTCGTTCCGCCATACAGGACCCATCGTGTAGCGCCGATAAGGCGTTGGCAGATCATTACGGTGCTGCGCAAAAACACGCGCCAGCGGCGCGGTCATGTCATAGCGCAGCGCAAGCCAGTTACCGTCTTCCTCCTCTTGCCAGGCAAAGACACCCGCGTTCGGGCGGTCCACGTCCGGCAGAAATTTACCCAACGCCTCGACCGTTTCGACAGCGCTTGTTTCAAGCGCGTCGAATCCATAGCGATGATACACCTCGGCAATCGTACGCAGCATCTCTGTGCGCACGGTCACCTCTGTGCCGAAATAGTCGCGAAATCCCTTTGGCGTTTGCGCCTTAGGACGGGGCTGTTTCTTTTGCTTGGCCATGCGTATCTCTTTGGGTCTGGCGTTTGGCGCGACGCTTACCGCGCCCACGCGCGCGGGGCAAGTTGAGCCAGGCCGCATGATATGCAATGAGGACATGATCGCCACAAAGGACGTCGCCATGAGCATCGCGCTGGAAGAAACCGTCGCCCATCTGACCCGCGTGGTCGAAGAGTTATCAGATGTCGTCGCTCGGCAAGAAACCGAGATCACAATGCTCAAGCGCCGCTTGCAAATGGTGATGGAGCGCGAGGCCGAACGCGAGTTTAGCGAAGGTGGCACCGTGCCATTGGCAGATCAAAAACCGCCGCATTATTAGACCGGTCATAC
>ERZ1740060.795-NODE-795-length-13478-cov-5.721523_pt1 | contig 13478 bp, 14 predicted proteins | sample MGYA00581743_ERZ1740060 | MGnify/ENA primary metagenome ERZ1740060 (study PRJEB43018, sample SAMN04849235) | marine metagenome | isolation source: floating plastic debris | place: Pacific Ocean | collected 2008-08-27 | study: EMG produced TPA metagenomics assembly...
GTCCGGAAGAACAAGACCGAAGATCAGCGCCCCCAGCGCCGCACTGCCAAAAAACAGCACCAGAACCGCCCATTGCGGCATCCGTTCCCCAACAAATTTTCCGAGTGCGAGGATCATCGCCGTGGCAAAGAGCGCATGCATAAAAGACAGGTGAATGAAGGGGTAGGTCAGAAACCGGTAGAGGTAATCCAGACGCAGCGAACCGGTCTCGACCATCCACGCCAAAGCCCGGTTGGAGAACCCGTACTCCTGCACGGCTGCAATCCGCCAACCCACCGCCTGAGAGCCACCTGCCAATCCGCGCGCGCCCAGTTGAAAGACAAGTTCAATCCCGACAATCATGATCGCAATCGCTGAAATGAGCGGGGGCAAGGCGTTGAAGGCACCTACCGGTCGGGGGGATGACATCACGCTCTCCTGGACTGCTTGACGGGCCTCACGCGCCTCAGTAAGCGAGGCGAGCGACAAAATCCACCAAAGGATAAAGCATGACCGATCCGGTGCGACCACAACGGGTATTCTCTGGCATCCAGCCCTCGGGCGGCTTGACCCTTGGAAACTACCTCGGTGCACTGAAGCGTTTTGCCGACGTGCAGAACGAGGGGACCGAGACGATCTACTGCATGGTGGATCTTCATGCGATCACGGTCTGGCAGGATCCCGCGAAGCTTGCCCATGCCACGCGCGAATTGTGCGCCGGGTTCATCGCCTCGGGCCTCGATCCGGAAAAGTCGATCCTCTTCAACCAGAGCCAGGTGGCCGAACACGCGCAACTGGCGTGGATCTTCAACTGTGTCGCGCGCATCGGATGGATGCAGCGGATGACACAATTCAAGGACAAGGCGGGCAAGAACACCCAGAATGCCTCTCTGGGGCTTTTTGCATACCCGGCCCTGATGGCCGCCGATATCCTTGTCTATCAGGCCACGCATGTGCCCGTGGGAGAGGATCAGAAGCAGCATCTGGAACTCACGCGCGATATCGCGATCAAATTCAACAACGACTTTGATGTCGACTTTTTTCCGGTGCCCGAACCCGTGATCGAAGGGGCGGCGACCCGCGTGATGTCGTTGCGTGACGGGTCCAAGAAAATGTCGAAATCCGATCCCTCGGATATGTCCCGGATCAATCTGACAGATGACGCGGATACGATTGCCAAGAAAATCCGCAAGGCCAAGACGGACCCCGAACCGTTGCCCCTCGACCTCGAGGGTTTGGAAGGACGACCCGAAGCGCGCAATCTCATCAATATCTATGCGGCGCTCAACGATGAATGCGTCGAGGCCGTTATGGCAGATGTCGGCGGCAAATCTTTTTCGGAATTCAAGCCGATGCTCGCGGATCTGGCCGTGGCAAAGCTCGCACCGATTTCGGGAGAAATGGCGAGACTGATGCAGGACAGCTCGGAAATCGATAGAATCCTCGCTGTCGGCTCAGAAAAGGCGCGGGCCATTGCGGCTCCGGTGCTCAAGCGCACCTATGAGATTGTCGGCATGGTTGGCGCCTGAGACCGGAAATGGGATGTGCGCTGGCGCGCGATGTCCCGCCAATTGTACGGAATTGCACAGGGCAACCCGAGCTTCGATCTTGTCGCTATGAGAGAAGGAGCATCCGATGGCTTATGATATTCACCCCGACGCGCGTATTGGGCATGTTCACCTCAAGGTATCAGACCTGAAGCGCGCGATTGCATTCTACCGCGATGTTCTGGGCTTCACCGTCATGCAAAGATCAGGGGACACGGCCGCCTGGTTGTCCGCCGGCGGATACCATCACCATATTGCTCTGAATACCTGGCATTCGAAAGACGGCACGCCGCCCCCGCCTGGCCATACGGGTCTGTTTCACCTCGCCATCGTGTATCCGGATCGACCGGCCCTGGCGCGGGCTGTGCGCAAGGTGATTGAGGCAGGTACCACGATCGACGGCGCCTCGGACCACGGCGTCAGCGAGGCCGTCTATTTCTACGCTCCGGATGGCAACGGGATCGAGCTGTATCGCGATCGGGATCCTTCGGACTGGCCCAGAGATCCAGAAGGCGGACTGGCCATGCACACCCAAAGGCTGGACCTCGACGCCTTGTTGGCGGAGCGCGGATAAGACCGCTGGACCTGCCCCTTCACGCGCCCTAGGGTCGCGCGAAACAGGAATCGGCGATGCCCACCGGAACCAATATCCGCACATATTTCGAAGGACGCTGGCACGATGGCGACATTGCCATCATGAAGGCCGCCGATCACGGCACATGGTTAGGGTCGAATGTGTTTGATGGGGCGCGGTTTGCCAACGGGCTTCTGCCCGATCTGGATTTGCACTGCGCTCGGGTCAATGCCTCCGCCAGAGCCTTGATGATCACGCCCACTGTCAGTGTGGAAAATATGGTCGATATCGTGCGTGACGGTCTGACCGCCTATTCACCCGATACGGCGGTCTATATCCGGCCGATGTATTGGGCTCTGGAAGGTGGATTGTCCGCCGTCATGCCCAAGGAAGATGGTGAGACGGGCTTCGCCATTTGCCTCGAAGAGATCCCGATGGCAGATCCAAACATGTCCGCGACGCTCACCCGGACCCGGTTTCGGCGACCTGTACTGGAGGATGCCGTCGTGAATGCCAAGGCAGGTTGCCTGTATCCCAACAATGCCAGGATGCTCGCCGAGGCCAAGTCCAAGGGTTTCACGAACGCCATCGTCGCGGATGCCTTGGGCAATGTCGCTGAAACCGCGACGGCGAATATCTTCGCGGTGCGCGATGGTGTCGTGTTCACACCAGTACCCAACGGTACGTTTCTGGCCGGCATCACGCGCGCCAGACATATCGATAACCTTCGCAAAGACGGCGTGGAAGTCGTCGAAGGGATCATGACCTATCAGGACTTTCACGACGCAGATGAAGTTTTTCTATCGGGCAACATGACGAAAGTGACCCCGGTCACGGCACTCGAGGATACGAATTTCCAGATCGGACCAATCACAAAACGCGTCCGGGATCTCTATTGGGACTGGGCTGCCTCAGACGGCTGATACACGCATCGAGAGCCTGTTTTAGCTCCGTGTGGCGCTGATAATCATTGTGCCCACCATATGGCATTCGGACCGTTTGAGCGCGCCCTTGCCACACAAAATCCAGATAATGCCGACCCCACGCCGCAGTTGTGCCCGAATTCGGAACAATAACCGGCGGAACAATAGATTTTTGAGGTATCGAGCATGGATCGTTTGACGGAAATGGAAGCCTTTGCGACGGTCGTGGATCAAGGTGGATTCACCGATGCCGCGCGCAAAATGGGCATTTCCAAGTCGGCGGTTTCTAAACATGTCTCTTCGCTCGAAGCGCGTCTTGGTGCTCGCTTGCTGAATCGGACCACCCGGCGGGTAAGTCCGACTGAAATCGGACTGGCCTACTATGATCGTGCCTTGCGCGTACTCAATGACGCAGGCGAGGCCGATGCACTTGTCAGTTCAATGCAATCAGATCCATCAGGGCTATTGCGTATCTCTGTCGCGACGGACTTTGGCGTGAACCACCTGAGCCCGGTTTTGGGAAAATTTCTCGACACGTACCCCGAGATCACGGTGAACATGGTGCTGAATAACCGCTACGTCGAACTGATCTCCGAGGGTTTCGACATGGCGATCCGCATCGGCTTGTTGATCTCAGTCAGTTTGCGCGCGCGCAAACTGACTGAGATCAACAAGCGCATGATCGCAAGTCCGGAATACCTGGAGAAGCACGGGCGTCCAGCCAAGATCGACGACCTCAACGAACACAAGCTGCTGCACTATTCCAGCCAGTCCAACGGCTCCGTCTGGAAGCTGACAGCGCCCTCGGGAGAGAAACGTCAGGTGCGCACGGCAGGCGGTCTGTCTGTCAATGACGGTCAGTCACTTCTGAATGCGGCAATCTCCGGATTTGGCATCGCGTATCTGCCAAGTTTTCTGTACGCTGAGCCGCTTCGCGACGGCAAAGTGGTCGATGTGATCCCGGATCTGCCGATGGAGACACAAGGCATCTATGCCGTCTATCCGCCGGGCCGGTTCACTCAGCCGAAAGTACGCGCGGTCATCGATATCCTAGTCACTGTGTTCGCCGAAAAAGGCCCGACAGACTGGTAATTCGGCAGAAGCCTCAGAGGCTCCTTCGTTTTTCCTGGTGATCGCTGTCCTGCTCTTGCCGGGCCGCGTGCTTTGCGCCATGTCTAGGTCGGCATGACAAAGCCCACGAGGACCCCATGGCCGACCCCACCCTACTTCTGATGTCCGGATCTCTCCGCACCGGCTCTTTCAATCGCATGTTGCTGGCTGAAGCCGCGGCCGCTTTCGGCCCCGCGGCTCTGGTCACAGGAGATCTGGACCTTCCGCTTTACAATGGCGACCTCGAAGAGGCTCAGGGTGTCCCAGACAAGGTGAAAACCCTGTCCGATCAGGTCGGGGCGGCTGATGCTTTGATCATTTCGACGCCTGAATACAACAAGGGTATCAGTGGCGTTCTGAAGAATGCGCTCGACTGGTTGAGCCGTGCGGGTATGGGCAACTTCCGGGACAAGCCCACTGTTCTGATGTCGGCGACTGCAGGCCGCACAGGCGGCGAAACGGCCCTTTATATGACAACCGCCTGCCTTGGGGCCTTTCAGGTGCGCATCGTCTCAGGTCCTGCTGTCATGGTGGCCGCCGCTCATGACCAATTCGATGAAGATGGAAAGCTCATTCAAAAGAGCTACCAGGATGCGGTGTCCACCCGCATGGCCAATCTGCGCAAGGTCGTCGAATCCACAGGATCCTAGACGCAGGCCATTTGGCGACCCGGGCCTCGATCCCGTTCAATGCGAAAAGGCGCTGAAGGGAAACGGGTCGCGTCGTGTCAAACCAAAGGCATCGGGGTCCAACTGGTTCTGAACAATCGCGTCGACGGCATTTCGGACAACCTCGTTCGTGCACCGGTTTAAAAATTCAACGCTCGGTTTCGTTTCGACCGAACGCGGGTTGCACAGGTTCTTTGTGAACTGACGTCGATCCCTAGGCGCGGATCCGAGACGTAGGACCTGAACGGTCTCAAGGGGGTCCGGACTGGCCGCCTCCTGCCTCGGACCGGTCAGATAGGGTTGGCACAAGCCACTTCTGATCAGGCCGGTGGCAACATCGCGGCCTTCCTTGGCGCATGTTGCATGTGGACCTTGCGGGGTTTGCCAGACGCGGCACTCAATCTTTCCACCGCGAAGAAAGGTGTTCAGAAGCGCCTTGGCGTCCCGGCCTTCCTTTACGGCCATATCAGGACAGCGCACACCGTGAAGGCGATAGATTACACCATCCAGTTCCACCATTTCGCCTGACAGCGCCTGCCAGATGCGCGGCTCGTTTTCGATAGCCCGCGGCGCGGGATCAGAGGCATAAGTCATCGGTGCGGCCCAGACTGCGAGCCACACCAGGAGCCTATGCGCGCGTCGACAGCTCACCGCACGCCTGCCGGGAGCGAGGCCTCAACCCGAAAGTCGGCAGGGATTGCGTCCCTGTTTTCGAGGATGAGATCGGCCATCACCTCGGCAATCCTTGGCGCCATGCCGAATCCGATCTTGAAACCGCCATTGGCGATGAAACGCCCGGGCTGGGCCGGACAAGCACCCAGCATCGGCGCGCGGGACCGCGCGCGGGGTCTCACGCCCGCCCATCGTTCCAGCACAGGCGCATTCATCAAAGCTGGCACGGCTCCACGGGCGCGGGCGATCAATTGCTCGAGCTGGTCGTCGGTTTCATCCGGCGTCGCATAGTCGCGTTCAGAGGTGGACCCGATCGCCGTTGTCCCGTCGGCATGCGGAATGACGTGAAGCGTGTCTGCAAAAATCTGCGGCGCATAGCGGGCATCGAAACCCAGCAAAGCCGCCTGGCCTTTGATGCCTGTTCCAACCGGAGCCTTCAGATCCTGTGACAGGGCGTCCAACCCCGCGACCCCGGTGGCGTCCACGATGCGACCGCTGACACGGGCATCTGCCGTTATCTCGCCGCCAAGCGCTATGATAGCCCGGGCCAGCGCCTCGCAAGCCTGGCGGGGATGTACCCGCGCGGTCAAAGTGTCATGGATGACAAAACCTGTCGGGCTGGGCGGCGTAAACTCAAACTGACTGGCCTGCACAATCCGCCAATCTGCGCGCCCTTGCCAAAGCGTGCGCGCGCCGTCGGCGCGGGACATCGCCAAACGCTTCGCCGTCTCATCCTCGATCGGTTGAAGCCGTCCGGTGCGCGCATAGCCGGGCGAACCACCGCCCACCTCTTCGACCTTTTGCCAGAACACTTCCGCAGAGAGCAGGCTTTCCAATTGAAAGGCCTTCTTGGCGTTCCAGTTTTCCGGAACATGCGGTGCCATCGCGCCCACCAGCCCACCGGAAGCGCCGCCTCCGGGCCCCTTCGGATCGATCACTCGCACATCCGCGCCCCGCCGCAGGCAGACAAAGGCAATCGACAAACCGAAAATGCCGGCTCCTTGAACCGTGATGTCGGGCACGGGGAACATACTCCTACGGATTGGTTCTGGACATTGGCATATCAAAACCTGTCGGTGATTGCACCGCGGACGCCAATCAATTTGCCTTCAGGATCGCGTTACGTTTTTGTCCGTCGCAAGCAGGTAAAAGTGACAAGGAAATGACTGAGATCGAGTGGCGCAACCGCGATGTCCCGGTGTCGAAACGCTTCGACGACCCGTATTACAGCCTCGATGACGGGCTGGCCGAGGCGCGATATGTCTTCTTGCGAGGAAACGATCTCCCGCGACGGTTCCGGGACGGATTTCACATCGCCGAGCTGGGTTTTGGAACGGGGCTCAACCTTCTGTCGGCGCTCCAGATGTGGCGCGCATCGGGTAATTCAGGTGTCTTGCAGTTCACCTCGTTCGAGGCCTTTCCGCTATCATCAGACGATATGCGGCGCGCGCTTGAGCCCTTTGAAGATCTGAATTCCCTGGCAGAAGAGCTGTCACCGCATTGGGGGCATGCCGAAATCGAGCTTCCCGATCTCAGGTTCAGGCTCGTCGAGGGCGATGCCCGCATCACGCTCCCGGCTTGGAGCGGACGCGCGGACGCCTGGTTTCTGGATGGATTTTCTCCGGCAAAGAACCCGGAACTCTGGCAAGCGGACCTTCTGAACGAGGTCGCCGCGCATACAAGTCCGGGCGGAACAGCGGCCACGTACACGGCGGCGGGTGCTGTGCGCCGGGCGCTGGCAGCCGCCGGGTTTGACGTAAGCCGCGTTCCGGGCTACGGGCGCAAGCGGCATATGAGCGTTGCCGTGAAACCCTGAGTCCATCGAGATGACCGAACAGAATACGCGGCTTGGCATCCTTCTGATGGTGACAACCACGTTCATTTTCTCTGTTCAGGACGGGATTTCGCAACATCTGGCGCGCGAGTACAACGTCTTCATGGTGGTGATGATCCGATATTGGTTCTTCGCGGCCTTCGTGATGACGGTTGCCACTCGGCAGGCGGGAGGATTGCGGGCGGCCGCCGCCACGAAGCAACCCCTGCTCCAGAGCTTTCGTGCTGTTCTGCTCGTCGCTGAGATCTGCGTCATGGTAATCGCCTTCACCTATCTGGGCCTCGTGGAAAGCCATGCCATTTTTGCAGCCTACCCTCTCCTGATTGCGGCATTGTCCGGCCCTGTGCTCGGCGAACATGTCGGATGGCGGCGATGGCTGGCGATTGGGGTGGGCTTCGTCGGGGTGATCATTATCCTGCAACCCGGTGCCGGCGTTTTTCGACCCGAGGCGATGATCGCCGTGGCATCTGCGCTCATGTTTGCGCTTTATGGACTGCTCACTCGATATGCTGCCCGACAGGACAGCGCCGCGACCAGTTTTTTCTGGACGGGGACGGTGGGCGCGGTTGCAATGACACTCGTCGGCGTCTGGTTTTGGGAACCGATGCGCCCGTCGGACTGGGCGTGGATGATTCTGTTGTGCTTCACAGGTGCAGCGGGACACTTCACACTGATCAAATGCTACGAGGTCGCCGAGGCCAGCGCGGTACAGCCCTTTGCCTATCTCCAACTCGTCTTCGCCAGTATGATCGGATTGCTGGTTTTCTCCGAGACTGTCCGCACCAACGTCGCTTTGGGCGCGGCTCTGATTGTGGGCGCGGGCCTCTTTACGTTGTGGCGGCAGCGTCGGGCGGAGACATAGCGCGCTGCGACATCGAAACGCTCTATCGCTTTGCCAAGGCTCAGGGTAACGTCGCGTCGAGACGGTGGGGACAGTTGACATGCATGGCATTGTCAAAAGGGCGTTTGTTGTTTGCGTAGCCTTTTTCGTGGCGCTGCGCGTTGTCGCGCATCCTCTCATCCTGAGCGCCCCGGGCCCGGGGCTGGTTGCCTTATGCACCAACGGCCAAATCATCTATGTCTCCCTCGAAACCGGAAAACCGGTTCAGACAGAGACAGGACAAGCCGAGATTGCCTGTCCCTATGCGGGGCTGAACGCACTTGGCAACGAGGGTCCCCCCGTTGTCCAAACTGGCGATATCCGTGAATCTGTCTCGGGTATCGATTTTCTTCGGGATCAGGTAACGGCCGAACGCCGAAGCCAGGCCCACGCGGTGCGTGCGCCCCCGCTCTTCATCTGAGTTTCTGACACCAAAGAACAAACGGGCGCCTTCTGGCCGACCCGCAACTCTCAGATGACGAGGACATAATGATTTTCCGATACCTTCGCGCCGTGAGCTTGGGCGCCTGTGCTTCGCTTGGTCTCGCAACCGCTGCGGCCTTCGCCGATAGTGGTCATGGCGGGACCTCACCTGACGCTCCGATCCGGGCCGACGGTCACGCCCCAATTGGCGTCATGGGCGACCACTTGCACAAAAGAGGAGAAGTGATGCTCTCCTACCGCTTTATGCGGATGGAAATGGACGGCAACAGGATCGGCACGTCCAGCGTGACGCCTCAACAGATCGTGACAACTGTTCCGAACCGTTTTTTCGGCCTCCCCATGCAGCCGCCAACTTTGCGGGTCGTGCCAACCGACATGACCATGGACATGCACATGTTCGGTGCGATGTATGCGCCAAGCGATCAGATCACGCTGATGGCGATGATCCCGTACATTTCAAAGTCCATGAACCATCTGACGTTCCAAGGCCCGGTTGGGACGACGATCCTGGGTGGGTTCCGCACGGAGTCGGAGGGCCTTGGAGATATCAAAGTGTCAGCGCTCGCGAGCCTGCTCGATACGAAGACGGATAATGCGCACCACAAAATGCACCTCAACCTCGGCCTCAGCCTGCCCACGGGTTCAATCACGGAAACAGGGCAGATCCTGACGCCAATGGGCACTCGTCCGACCGTCCGCTTGCCCTATTCCATGCAGTTGGGCTCGGGCACCTATGATCTGCTGCCCGGGATCACCTATTCCGGACATAGCGGCAGGTTTGGCTGGGGCGGCCAGCTCAACGGTGTGATACGGATCAGCGATAATGATGAAGGGTACTCGCTTGGCAATGAAGCCGCCCTCACCACCTGGGTCAGCTATCAACCGCAACCAGCCATCAGCTTTTCAGGGCGTATCGAAGCGCGCACAATCGGCGATATCGACGGGATCGATCCGGCGATCAGAGGCCCGGTGCAAACCGCAGATCCCGACAATTATGGCGGGGAGACGATCACGCTGTTTGCCGGTCTGAACTACGTTGTCCAGCGGGGTGCCTTGCGCGGTCATCGGCTTGCCATAGAAGGCGGTCTGCCGATCTACCGTGACCTCAACGGTCCGCAGCTTGAAACCGATTGGACCCTGACCGCAGGCTGGCAATACGCGTTTTGAACAAGGAGGCTAGCGGGCGGCGGCCCGCCACTCCATATCACACATAACCCAATGAACGGAGGTTGGTATGTTTAGACAATTCACCTGGATCACGGCCCTCGGCCTTGTCACCGCTACGGCAGCCGCGGCACACGAGTACACCGTGGGAGACCTGGAAGTAATACACCCGATGGCGTTTGAAACAGCAGAAACTGCGAGAGTGGGCGCAGGCTATCTTGAAATCGTGAATTCCGGCGACAGCGCTGATCGCCTCGTTGAAGTCCGCGCGGACATTCCCCGCATTGAGCTTCACACCGTCGAAGACAACGACGGCGTGGTGAAAATGGTCGAAATGGAAGACGGGATCGAGGTTCCGGCCGGTGAGACCGTGAGCCTGGAACCCGGTGGGTTGCACATCATGTTCATGGGCCTCGAAGGCGCTCTTGTTGCCGGATCAGAAGTGCCCGCAACACTGGTCTTCGAGGAGGCAGGCGAGGTCGAAGTGGTGTTCAAGATCGAAGAACGCGACGGCAGTGTAAAAGGTCACGACCACGGGAATCACAGCGATCATAGCCATTAATGCCTGGCCCAGACGGATGCGGAAAGCGTGCCAATGGCTGGTTACATAAGGCTTAATCGCTGTTGCTCTGGAACGTGTTGCCCGACAGTTCCTCACTGAACGGCACCGGGTGCGGCTCAAGACCCAGTCGCGCCCGGTAGACCGGCAGGCTCTCGGCGACGCGCATGATGTAATTGCGCGTCTCCGAGAACGGCACATGTTCTATCCAGTCGATCATGTCTATTGCGCCACCACGCGGATCGCCGAAACGCGACATCCAGCGCGGCGGACGCCCGGGACCGGCGTTATACGCGGCCGACATCATCACGATGTTACCGTCAAAAAGCCGTGCCATGCGCGCCAGGTAGGCGGAGCCCAGACGCGCGTTGTAGGCCCAATCCGCGTAAAGTCTTGCCCGGCTATGGTTGCTCTCTGACAGTGCATTCGCCATTTCAGTCGCTGTACCGGGCATTAGCTGCATCAAGCCCATAGCGCCCGCGCCACTGGTGACATAGGTATCGAACTCGCTTTCCCGGCGCGCGATGGCCAGTGCAAGTTCCATCGGTACGGGCAGGTCCAGATCGATCATCGGGTGCAGCGCATAATACGGCGCCGGCACGGTCAGTCCCCGTTTCGCCGCCGCCTTTCCGATCATGACTTGTAAATGGGGGGATCCCAGCGCCTCAACCGCCGCGCCCAGTTTTGCGAGCTCGGTGGCATCCAGCTCGCTGGCCAGATGAGTGAAAAACCGCTCTGCAAGATTGACCTCACCGGATACGTAAAGCAGCACGCCGGCCTGGTAAACAAGGCTGCGTGTAAAGGCCGCCGAGCGCCAATCCGAAACCTCGTCTTGGCCTGCAAGGCTCTTGTCAAAGGGAAAACCACCGCGTTCCGCAGCGAGCAAACCGTAATAGCTGGTCTGATGCAGTGCTCCCAGTTCGTAAGCGATCTGCGCCGCCTCTTCATTGCCAAGGGCCTCTTCAGCGCGACCCAGCCAGTACCCGGCACGGCCAAGTGAGATGGGCGTTTTCACCGCGTCGAGAAGGTTCCGAAAATGTCCCACGGCCAGTGCTGGATCATCCATGTAAGTGAGCGCCAGATACCCCGACAACCACTCCAGATCCGCGTAGGAACTGCCTTCAACAAGGCCGTGGACCGAGGCAATATCATACGCCGTCCGGCCGGCCCCGTCGCGCATCCGATCGCGCGCTAGGTCCCGACGTTGACGTGCCCATCTTTCGGGCTCACCAAGCCCGGCCTCCCGCCGGCTTTGCCGCAGCAAGACCGCAATCGCCTCGTCGGTACGCCCTTTATCGAGATGCCTGTTGAACAAAGCGAAGGCGATATGCGCATCGGATCTGGCTTCTGTCGCCAGGGTCGCAAGGCGCTTGTCAGCACCACTTTGCCCGCGTTCAATCATCAGCCGGGTTTGAATGACTTCACGAAGTGGAGCGTCCACGAGAGGCAGCATTTTTTCGACGTCCCGCAAACCGCGCCACGTGGCCATATCGAGCCTTGCCGCATGATGGGGGGCCAGCAACTCGGGATAAGCGGCAATGAACTGATCATGCTCGTCGGATGTAAGATCGAGCGTGACCCAGGCGAGGGCCAGCGAAACCTCGCCATCCCCCTGACGCCCGAGGGTTTTCAGCGCCCGCGCATAGGCCAGAACCCCAAGACCCGAAAGCGGCTCTCCGGAGTCAAAGAAGGCCACGACCTGTTCAGGCGTGGCATCGATCATTGCCACCTCGGACCGTGCACGCAACGCGGCGCGACCCGGCCAGTCGGGATACATCTCCAGAAACTGCAGAACATCGTCGGGCGTGCCCAACCCCTCCCTCAGGCGCATCCACTCCAGCAGTGCACTGGCCGCTGGGCCGTCCCGCATAGCGATCTTTGCCGCCGCCTCCCAACGTCCGGCCCGGGCCGCGCTCATGGCATGTTTCAAAGGTCGGGGCGCGATGCGCGAAGGCTCCGATGCCGTGGCGGCGATCTCAACAAGACGTTCCTGCGACCCGGCACCCGACGGATAAACGGTCTGGCATGCCAGAGCGGCACAGACCAAAAAGACGGGGCGGTGGAACATATCTTGCATTATCCAGTACGGCAGAGATAGACAGCCCAAACCTAAAGAGCCGTCGGTGAGGCGTCCATTCACAATAGGTGCAGCGGGAAACGAAGGCGTTAACGTGACCCAAAAGCCCAATGGAAGAACAAGGAGCATAACATGTTCAAAGGGTCCTTTCCTGCGCTGGTGACACCGTTCAAAAACGGCGAAGTAGACCTCGATACGCTCAGGTCACTTGTTGAATGGCACATTGGCGAAGGCAGTCATGGTCTCGTGCCGGTCGGTACAACCGGTGAAAGCCCTACGCGCAGCCATGAAGAACACGAATGCGTGGTCGAAGAAGTTGTGCGAGCCGCCGCAGGTCGCGTGCCGGTGATCGCGGGGGCTGGCAGCAACAATACGGTAGAATCGATCCGGTTCATGCGTCACGCCGAAAAGGTCGGCGCTGATGCGGCGCTTGTCGTCACACCTTACTACAACAAGCCCACACAGCGCGGGTTGATTGCGCACTACACGGCGCTTCACGATTGCTGCGAATTGCCGATCATCATCTACAATATCCCGGGTCGATCTGTGGTGGACATGACCCCGGAGACGATGGGCGAGCTGTCGAAACTGCCCCGTATCATCGGTGTGAAGGATGCAACCGCTGATCTCGCACGCGTCAGCCTGCAGCGCATGACGTGCGGACAGGACTTTATCCAGATCTCCGGCGAAGATGCGACGGCACACGGATTTAATGCACAAGGCGGCGTCGGGGTTATCTCGGTCACGGCCAATGTCGCCCCCAGGCTTGTGGCCGATGTGCAGAACGCCACGCTTGCCAATGACTACGACGCTGCTCTCGCAATCCAGGACAGGCTTATGCCGTTGCACAAAGCGATCTTTACCGAACCGGGATTGGTCGGCGCGAAATACGCCATGTCGAGGCTTGGTCTTTGCAGTGAGGAAGTCCGATCCCCGCTGACAGGGTTGAGCGATGACACTCGGGTTCTGGTCGATGATGCGCTGCGATCAGCAGGCTTGATGAACTAAGCCAGTGCGCCGGTCGGAACCGCCGCAAGGCTCTCAGGC
>ERZ1740060.797-NODE-797-length-13387-cov-20.766502_pt1 | contig 13387 bp, 11 predicted proteins | sample MGYA00581743_ERZ1740060 | MGnify/ENA primary metagenome ERZ1740060 (study PRJEB43018, sample SAMN04849235) | marine metagenome | isolation source: floating plastic debris | place: Pacific Ocean | collected 2008-08-27 | study: EMG produced TPA metagenomics...
GCGCGCGCAAGCCGCTTGATCGGCCGCAACTGATTGCGCAGGAACACAAAAGCAATAATGGTCATCAAAAGCCCTGTGAACACCATCAATACCAGCAGCTGATGCGGGTTTGAGGCCGACACCCGCCGCCGATCGAACATGATCTCAAGCGCGCCGTGCACCGTCATCATCTGCACCCGCACATCGCGGTCGTCACTGGCAAGATCAATTGCCGTAATGCCGTCGAGCCGCTCATTCAGAACGCGCATCACAACCCGACCGGTCAAATCGTAAAACGCGCGAGAGTTAAAGCGCCGTTCGGTGACCGGGAAAGTCGCCTCAAAGAACAGCGGCTGCACCAACTGGTCCAACGCCGCCTGCGCGCCGCGTGTGTTCGGCGCGTTATTCACCTGATCCAGCAGGTATTCCAGCTCAAGCGCAACATTGCGTGTCATCTGCTCGGTCACGTCCTCGAAATGGCGCTGAATAAAGACCACCGACACCACCAATTGCAGCGTCAGGATCGGCACCAACAAAATCAGGGCCGCGCGCCCGTAAAGAGAGCGCGGCATGTAGCGTTTGAGCCATGAGAACAACATGGGCTATGTCTATCCGGGCAGAATGGGGCGCGAAAGGGCGAAGATGCAGCAGTTGGAACCGGGTCTGCGCCTTGTGCGCGCAAACAACCCCTCGCCGATGACATACACGGGCACAAACACCTATCTTCTAGGCACACGCGAGGTCGCCGTGATTGACCCCGGACCAGATGATCCCGCCCATCTTGAGGCGATCCGCGCCGCACTGCCGGACGGGGCAAAGATCACGCATATTCTGGTGACCCACTCCCATCTTGACCACGCACCGCTTGCCCGTCCGCTGGCGCAACGGACCGGCGCGCCCATTTATGCAAGGGGCGACAGCACCGCCGGGCGCAGCCCGATCATGACCCAGCTTGCCGCTAGCGGTCTGGTGGGCGGCGGAGAAGGGGTCGATCCGACTTTTCGTCCCGATATCTTTGCGGCAGATAGCGAAAGGCTACACAGCGCCGACTGGGAGATCGAGGTGCTCTACACGCCGGGACATTTCGGAAACCACATTTGCTTTGCAACGCAGGATATTGTTTTTACCGGCGATCACGTGATGGGATGGGCCAGCTCCCTTGTCTCGCCGCCAGATGGTGATCTGACCCAGTTCATGGCGTCTTGTGATAGGCTCAAAACGCACCCTGCGCGTGTTTTCTACGCCGGTCACGGCGATCCAATCACAGATCCGCAAGCGCGGCTGGACTGGCTGATCGCACATCGCAAATCCCGCGAAGCGCAGATCATCGAGGCCCTGCGCTTTGGCCCGGCAACTGCGGCAACGCTGGCGAAGATCATCTATACCGATGTCGATCCCCGCCTTTTGGCCGCTGCAGAACGAAATGTGCTGGCACATCTGATAGACCTAACGCAAAAAGAATATATCGTCCCTCAAGGCGCGCTGTCTGCAACGGTTTCGTTTGCACTACAAAAACCCTGACGTTTTGCACGAAACCCTCTGGACGCGCGGAATCGTCATTGCTATAGGGGCGCTCAGTTCCGGCGTAGCTCAGCGGTAGAGCAGTTGACTGTTAATCAATTGGTCGTAGGTTCGATCCCTACCGCCGGAGCCAATCATCCTTTCCGACAAGTCATGACGCAGCCAAATCGCGCTGTTTGACCCAGCAAAAAGCAGATGGTCGAAATCAGGCTTTCTGTGTGAATGGTGTTTTCATCGTGTGGATGCGCAAATGGCGCATGAAAGCTCTTGCGACGGCGGGGCTTGGCTGGTGATCGTTCATGGCGAAATACGTCCGATATTCGATCGGTGAGGTGAAGGCCCGGAAAATCACGTCATTTGAGCGGTATTGCGCAACCGGGAACGGGTTCACAACCGCAAGCCCCAACCCTTCCCGCGCCAAATCCACCGCTGCAAAAGACGTCGAGGCTTCGGCGACAATGCGCGGCGTGCTTCGGCTGTTTGTCAGCACCTTATCCAGTTGGGATCGCCGGGAATGACGGTGCGTCAGCGCAATCAGCGGCTGGTCATGGAGGTCCTGCGGGCAAATGGCGTCGCGCTCTGCCAGCGGGTGATCCACCGGCATCGCACACACGGCCGAGGACAGCCTGTAAGGCATCAGTGTCACGCCTTCGCGGGTCAATTCGACGCCGATCAGACCAAGATCAAAACGCTCTTCCTGAAGGCCTTTGATGACATCTTCAGAGGACGCGACCTCGAGACTGACAAAGAAATTCGGGTTCGACTTCAGAAAGGTTGCGATATGACCGACAAGAAAGCGGTGGGCAAATGTGGGCGGCGCGATCAGTCGCAAGGTCTCGCGCGCGGGCTCGGTCGGGCCATCGATGCGATCAAGCGCTTCAAAAAGCGGATCAAGCCGCTTGTTCAGTTGCGTGGCATCCAGTGTGGGGCGCAAACGGCCGCCTTCGCGCTCAAACAGGATCCGACCCGAACGCGCCTCAAGACTGGCAATCGAGCGGCTGATCGCGGATTGCGACAAGCCCAACCGCGCAGCCGCCCGCGATGTGGTGCCACTTTCCATCAGCGCGCGCAGCGCCTCGTATTCAGGCAGACTGTGCCATGTGCGTCCCGACATTTTTGCCTCTGCAAAAGCCTCATGAGTCTATGACTTATTATCATCGATATCGCCGTAGCATATGAGAATTTCTGCGGTAGGCTGATTGCAACGCTCTTTTTGAAAGCGATGACGTCTTGGAACTCCCAACCCAGCCTGCGATTTTCGATGGACATAACGATGTCTTGTTAAAGCTCTTTCAGGCGGGCGGCGTTGCGGCTGCGGCCAGCTTTCTGACTGGCCGCGACGGCGCGATTGATCTTCCAGCGGCAAAAACGGGCGGCTTTGGGGGTGGTTTCTTTGCGGTCTATGTCCCCTCTCCGATGGATCTTGAGTTCAAGTTCGAAGAGATGACCAAAGACAGCTACGATCTGCCCCTGCCCGATCCGATTGACTGGGAGGACGCGTTTTCGGTTGTCATGGCGCAGGCCGCCATTCTGTTTGATCTGGAAAAACGCGGCGCGCTGACGGTTTGCCGAACCGCTGCAGATCTGCGCCAAACGCTTGATGCAGGCCAGATCGCCGCGATCTTTCATATCGAAGGAGCCGAGGCGATTGATCCCGACCTGCATACGCTCGAAGTGCTCTTTCAGGCGGGCCTACGGTCTCTTGGGCCGGTCTGGAGCCGCTCCACGATCTTTGGGCATGGCGTTCCATTCCGGTATCCCAGCACGCCCGACATTGGCACGGGCCTCACCGACCATGGTCTGCGCCTTGTCAAACGCTGCAACGAATTGGGCGTCATGATTGATCTGTCGCATCTCAACGCGGCAGGGTTTTGGGATGTTGCGCGCCATTCAAGCATGCCGCTGGTCGCCACCCATTCGAATGCTCACGCGATCTGCCCGCATTCGCGCAACCTGACCGACAAACAACTCAAGGCAATTGCCGAAAGTGATGGTATGGTCGGTTTGAACTTCGCGGTGGCGTTTTTGCGCGACGACGGCAAGATGCTGCCAGAGGTGTCATTTGAACAGATGATCCGGCATCTGGATCATCTGATCGACATGCTCGGCGAAGACCGGGTGGGGTTCGGCTCTGATTATGACGGCGCAATCGTGCCCAACGATCTGACATCCTGTGCCGGTCTGCCCAATTTGCGCGCAGCCATGCGCCAGCACGGCTATGACGACGCTTTAATGAGGAAGCTCTGCCAGGAGAACTGGCTTAGAGTTCTCGAGAAAACCTGGGGGCGATAACCCAGGCGATGCACAAGAAACGATTTTGACACAGAGAGGACTATCCAAATGAACACTATTTCAAAGCTGCTCACAGGAGCCGCGATTGGCCTGGCGGTCAGCGTGACTTCCTTCTCGGCGATCGCCGAGACACCGGCGAATATGCTGGTGATTGCCCACCGTATTGATGACATTACAACCGTTGATCCCGCCGAAAGCTTCGAATTCGCAGGATCGGACATCAGCCGCAACATCTATAGCCGTCTTGTGAATCTTGACCCCAATGATCTGGCCGCCGGATATCAGCCCGATCTGGCCGAAAGCTGGGAGGTGTCGGAAGACGGGATGACCATTACCTTCACGATGCGCGAAGGTGTCACGTTCCACTCGGGCAACCCGGTGCGCGCCGAAGATGCCGCGTTCTCGCTCCAGCGCGCTGTCATCCTCGACAAGACACCGGCGTTTATCCTGACGCAGTTCGGTTTCACCCCCGAAAACGTCGCCGAGACGATCCGCGCCGAAGGCAATCAACTGATTATCACCACCGACAAGCGCTACGCGACGTCCTTCATCCTGAACTGTCTGACCGCCACAATCGGGGCGGTTGTGGATAAGGAACTCGTCATGGCGAACGAGGTCGATGGCGATATGGGCAACGCGTGGCTGCAGACAAATTCAGCCGGTTCTGGCCCCTACAAGCTTGACAGCTGGAAGCCCAACGAAAGCGTCACGATGTCCTCGAACCCGGACTATTATGACGGCGCACCTGCGATGGAGCGCGTGATTGTGCGCCACGTTCTTGAAAGCGCGTCCCAGCGCCTGCTGCTGGAGCGTGGAGATGTAGATATCGCCCGCAACCTGAACCCCGAAGACATCGCCGGGGCGTCTGCCATGGAGGGGATCCGGATCGAAGACGAGCTGAAGGGCCGTCTGATGTATATCGCCCTGAACCAGAAGCACCCTGAACTCAGCAAACCCGAGGTCCGTCAGGCCTTCAAGTATCTGATCGACTATGAAGGCATGCGCGACAGCTTCCTGAAGGGGCAGTATACGATCCATCAGAACTTCCTGCCCGCGACCTATCTGGGAGCCTCCGAGGAAAATCCGTTCTCGTATAACCTTGAGAAAGCCAAAGAGCTGTTGGACGCCGCCGGCGTCGAGGGGCTTGAAATCGAGATCGGCGTACGCGAAGCGCAAGAGCGGATCGAGATCGGCCAAAGTTTCCAGAATGCTGCTGCGCAAGTTGGCATTACGGTGAATATCACCGTTGGCACCGCTAAGCAGATCCTGGGGCGCTACCGTGCGCGCGAGCTGGACGTCTATCTCGGCGCATGGGGGCCGGACTATCCGGATCCGCAGACCAATGCAGGCACATTCGCCTACAACCCCGACAATTCGGATGAAGCACAGGCAACTGGTCTTCTGGCCTGGCGCAACAGCTGGGACACGGGTGGCTTGACCGAAAAGGTCGAAGCGGCTGTGGTCGAAAACGACCGCGACACGCGCATCCAGATGTATCAGGACATTCAGGCTGAATTCCGCGAGACATCGCCATTCGTCGTCATGTTCCAGCAGATTGAACAATCGGCCCTGCGTGATAACGTGACCGACTGGTCAACCGGTCAGGCTGTGACCTCTGCCGCCTATTGGCAGGTCACCAAGTAAATGGCGCTGAGCGAAGAAAACCGGAAGGGGCGCGACCGTGCGTCCCTTCCCCCGTGGGTCAAGACAACGGCCCTGACAATGGGCTCTATCGCCGTGACGATGCTGGGCCTTTTGTTCGTCACCTTCATCATTGGCCGCGTGATGCCGATTGACCCGGTGCTTGCGATTGTGGGCGAACGTGCCTCGCAATCGACCTATGATGCGGTCTACCTAGAACTGGGTCTCGATAAGCCGCTTGTTGTGCAATTCGCCTATTACATCTGGGATGTGCTACACCTTGATTTCGGCACTTCGCTGCTGAACGCGCGCCCCGTGTCCGAAGACATCGCTCGCGTCTTTCCGGCCACGCTTGAACTGGCAACCCTTGGCATCATCATCGGCGTAGTTATCGGAGTACCGCTGGGCGTAATCGCCGCCGTGCGCAAAGGCAGCTGGACCGACCAAGTCGCCCGCGTCGTGGCCCTTGTCGGCTATTCGATGCCCATCTTCTGGCTCGGCCTGATGGGCCTTTTGATCTTCTACGGCATTCTGGGTTGGGTTGGCGGACCCGGGCGCGTTGGCATTTTTTACGTCGATGTCGTGCCCAGCGTTACAGGCCTGATCCTTGTTGATGCCGCCCTTGATGGCAATTGGGATGTCTTCAAAAACGCATTTAGCCATATCATCTTGCCGGCCTCCCTGCTTGGGTATTTCTCGCTGGCTTATATCAGCCGGATGACGCGCAGTTTCATGCTGGAACAGCTCTCGGCCGAGTATATCACCACCGCGCGGGTCAAGGGCATGTCGGAATGGGACGTTGTCTGGAAACACGCCTTCAAGAACATCCGCGTGCAGCTGGTGACTGTGATCGCGCTCAGCTATGCGGGCCTGCTTGAAGGTTCTGTCCTGACCGAGATCATCTTTTCCTGGCCCGGCATCGGCAGCTACATCACAACAGCCCTGCTGAGTGCGGATATGAACGCCGTGCTGGGTGGCACAGTCGTCGTCGGGCTGATCTTCATCCTGCTCAACATCTTTTCAGACCTGCTTTACAAGGTCTTCGATCCAAGGGCGAAATAGATGGCCGAACAAACCCTTCGCGCATGGCTTCTGACCGATACCCCCTCGTCGCGCCGCCATGCGAAACTGTCAGCGCTCTATCAGGGATGGCTATCGTTTCGCTCAAACACCATGGCGATGGTAGGCTTAGGCATCCTGATTGCGCTGATGCTGATCGCAGCGGCGGCACCACTGCTGTCGCCGCATGATCCGTTCGTGCAAGACCTTGGCAACCGCCTCGCGCCACTGGGCACAGAAGGCCACATCCTCGGCACGGACAGCCTTGGGCGCGATATCCTGTCAAGGCTGATCTACGGCGCGCGGATCACGCTCTACATCGTTGCGCTCGTTGCTTTGATCGCCCCCGTTGTCGGGCTTTTGGTCGGTACTGTCTCGGGCTATGTCGGCGGCTGGGTCGATATCGTCCTGATGCGGATCACCGACATTTTTCTGGCCTTCCCGCGTCTCGTTTTAGCACTGGCTTTCGTGGCCGCCCTAGGTGCGGGGATCGAGAACGCGGTGATCGCCATATCGCTCACCGCGTGGCCACCCTATGCAAGGATCGCGCGGGCCGAGACCCTGACAATCCGCTCGTCGGACTATATCTCGGCCATCCAGCTGCAAGGGGCCGGAGGGTTTCGGATCATCACGAAACACATCTGGCCACTGTGCATCTCGTCGCTCATCGTGCGTGTCACGCTTGATATGGCAGGGATCATTCTAGCAGCAGCCGGACTTGGCTTTCTGGGCCTTGGCGCGCAACCGCCCAGCCCGGAATGGGGGGCGATGATCTCGGAAGGGCGGCGCTTTATTCTGGATCACTGGTGGGTCGCCACGATGCCCGGGCTGGCGATCTTCACCGTGTCCTTGGCCTTCAACCTTTTGGGTGACGGGCTACGCGACGTGCTTGATCCGAAGGCAGGCGAATGATGCAGACCCTTCTGGATGTCGAAAACCTGTGGGTCAAGTTCCCCACCCGGCAAGGCGTTTTTGACGCTGTGCGCGGGGTCTCGTTCACCTTGGGCAAGGAACGTCTGGGCATCGTCGGTGAAAGCGGCTCGGGCAAGTCGATGACCGGCCGCGCCATCCTGCGGCTGATCCGTCCGCCTGGCATTGTCGAAGCCGATCATGTGAAACTCGACGGCGTTGACCTGCTGCGCAAATCCGAAAAGGACATGCGCGCTGTGCGCGGGCAGCGCATTTCGATGGTGATGCAGGATCCCAAATTCTCGCTGAACCCGGTGATGACCATCGGCGCACAGATCATCGAGGCGTATCGCCTGCACAACAGCGCATCGAAAACAGATGCGCACACAAAGGCCGTTGAGATGCTTGAGGCCGTATCGATCCGCAACCCTGAGCGCGTGATGCGCGCCTATCCGCACGAGATGTCTGGCGGGATGGGACAACGGATCATGATCGCGATGATGCTGATCCCGAACCCCGAAATCCTGATCGCGGATGAGCCGACCTCGGCGCTTGATGTGTCGGTGCAAAGACAGGTCCTTGATATCATGGACAAGCTTGTCAAAGAGCGGGGCATGGGCCTGATCTTTATCAGCCACGATCTGAACCTGGTGGCCGATTTCTGTGACCGTGTGCTCATCATGTATGCAGGCCGCATCGTTGAGGTCTGCGATGCCGATAAGCTGCACGAGGCCAAACATCCCTACACCCAGGGACTGCTGAACTCCCTGCCCCGGCTGGATGCGCCGCGCGACCGGCTTGAAGTGCTCAAACGCGATCCAGAATGGTCCAAAGCCCAAAGCGTGAGTGGCCGCGTATGAGCATGCTGCAGATTGAGAAGCTGAACGTCTGGTTCGGCCGTGATCGCGACCGTGTGGATGCGGTGATAGATGCCACGTTCGACGTCGCTGAAGGCCAAAGTTTCGGGCTGGTGGGCGAAAGCGGGTCGGGCAAATCGACAATCCTGCGCGCGATTGTCGGGCTGGCGCCCACCTGGTCCGGCCATATCGCCGTTGCCGGCGCGCCTATCGGAAAGCGTCGCCCCAAGAGCTTTTACAAGCAGGTACAGATGGTGTTTCAGGACCCCTACGCGTCGTTGCATCCGCGCCATTCAGTGGACGCTGTTCTGGGCGAAACGCTGCAACTGCATGGCTTTACAGATATCGACGCTCGGGTCGTGAAACTGCTGGATGACGTTGGCCTGGGTCAGAAGTTCCGCTTCCGCTACCCGCACCAGCTGTCGGGCGGTCAACGTCAGCGCGTGGCCATCGCCCGCGCTCTGGCGCCTGAACCGGAACTGCTGTTGCTGGACGAGCCGACTTCGGCATTGGATGTCTCAGTGCAGGCGGAAATCCTGAATTTGCTTGCCGATCTGCGACAAGAGCATAACCTGACCTACCTGATGGTCTCACATGATCTTAGCGTCGTGGGCCATATGTGTGATCGGCTTGCCGTGATGAAAGATGGCAAGGTGGTCGAGACCATGGATGTGGCCGCATTGCGTGCGATGAAAGCCGAACATCCCTATTCACAGCATCTGCTTCAAGCTTCGGTCTGAGGCATCATTCAACAGGGGGATTATCATGTTTCATTTCAAGACAAGCCTGCTTGCCGGACTGATGGCCAGCACTTTGGCTGTTGCATCTGTGCAGGCCGCAACACCCGACAACATGCTGGTGGTGGCCCAGAATATCGATGACATCGTCACGATCGATCCGGCATCTGCCTATGAATTCAGCTCGGGCGAATACGTCGCCAATACCTACGACACACTGGTGCGCTATGACGCGGCGGACACAACGGTTCTGGCCCCTGCCCTTGCCACCGAATGGCGCGTTGATGCCGACAACAAGACAGTCACCTTCACCTTGCGCGAAGGTGTCACCTTCCATTCTGGCAATCCTCTGCGCGGTGAAGATGTGGTCGGCTCATGGAAGCGGGTTGTCTCGCTCGACAAGGCACCGGCCTTTATCCTGACCCAACTGGGCTGGACCCCCGACAATATCGAACAGATGGTCACCGCCGAAGGCAACACCGTGACCGTTCGCTATGAGGGCGATTTTGCACCGTCATTCGTTCTGAACGTGCTGGCCGCGCGGCCCGCCTCTATTGTAGATATGCAAACCGTCATGGCCAACGAGGTCGACGGCGACATGGGTCACGCTTGGATGAACCAGAATTCTGCAGGCACCGGCCCGTTTGCGCTGCAAAGCTACCGCCCTGCCGAGATCCTGACATTGCAGGCCAACCCTGACTATTATCAGGGCGCCCCCGCGATGGAGCGCGTGGTGATCCAGCACAATCCCGAAGGCGCATCGCAGCGCCTGTTGCTTGAGAATGGCGATGTGGACATGGCCAAGAACCTCGATCCCAACCAGATTGCGGGTCTTGACGGGGTCGACGGTGTCACCGTCGAAACCTATCCGCAAGCCGCTGTGCATTGGGTGTCGTTCAACCAGAAGGTTGATACGCTGACCGATCCTGCCGTTTGGGAAGCCGCCCGGTATCTGGTCGATTATGACGGCATGGCAAGCAGTCTTCTCAAAGGTCAGATGAAAGTGCATCAGGCGTTCTGGCCCGATGGCTTTCCCGGCGCCTTGACCGATACGCCCTTCAGCTACGATCCCGCCAAAGCACAGCAAATCCTTGCGGAGGCCGGGGTTGATCTGCCGATCAATGTCACGCTCGACGTGATTTCGGCACCACCTTTCACAGACATGGCGCAATCGCTGCAAGCATCCTTTGCCGAAGGCGGCATTAACCTTGAGATCGTCGCAGGCACCGGCGCTCAGGTCATCACAAAGTACCGCGCCCGCACCCATGAGGCGATGCTGCTCTACTGGGGGCCCGATTTCATGGACCCGCATTCCAACGCCAAGGCTTTTGCGTTCAATGCCGATAATGCCGACGACAAATATGCCTCTACGACCACATGGCGCAATGCGTGGATGCCACCAGCCGAGATGAACCAAAAGACGATGGCGGCCCTTGCCGAACAGGACGCCGAAGCGCGTTTGGCGATGTACCGCGAATTGCAGCAAGAGACACAAGCCAAGGCCCCATTCGTCATCATGTTCCAAGCGATCAAACAAGTGGCCATGCGCGACGCCGTCACGGGCTTTGTCAACGGGGCCACGTCTGATTATGTCTTCTATCGCCTGGTCGAAAAAGAGTGACCGACACGCTCTCTGCCGAGGCGGTTTATGCACAGTTGCACAAGGCCACCGGGGGGCGGCTTTTCACCGTGACCGTGCTGGACCGCGCGGCGGGTCTGGCTCGCCGTGTCTACAGCTCACATCCCGAAACCTACCCCGTGTCCGGCACCAAGCCCATGTCACAAGGGGCATGGACCGATATGGTCGTCGAGCGAGGTGAGGTTTTCGTGGCCAATACGGTGGCCGAGTTCGCGATCTATTTTCCCGATCATGCGGTCATCGAAAGCCTTGGCTGCGCGTCGGCCTTGAATATCCCGATCACACAGGGTGTCGTCATCGGGACGGTCAACATTCTGGACAGCGCGCAGTATTTCTCGTCACAGGTTGTGAGCCATTGCCTGGCCCAGGTCGAGGCTCGGCACGCACCGTTGGTTTCAGCACTCAAACAGCACGCCCTATAAGCTGCCGCTAAGCGATCAAGGCCAGACACCGCGCAAGCAATTGCGCGTTTTGGCGGTCTTCGTTGAAATCGTTTTCGACCTTGCGGCGCGCGGCGGTGGCCAGCTGTGTTGAAAGCGCCGGATCCTGAAACAGCGCAAGGATATTTGCGCACAGCCCCTCAATGTCATGTTCATCAGACAGCAACCCGCTTTCACGGTGGCTGACCAGCTCCGGAATGCCAGAGTGACGGGTGGTGCAGACAGGCGTACCCAAAGCCATCGCTTCCATAAGCGTCACCGGAATGCCCTCCTGATCGCCGTCGGATGCGGTGACGCTGGGCACCAGCAACGCGTCTGCCTCGGCAATGCGGTGCAGCGTTTGCTCATGCGAAAGTGGCCCAAGAAACGCAACGCGGTCTTGCAGACCGGCGTCAATCACCTGTTGTTGAAGAGCGTCCGAAAGCGGGCCGTCGCCGCCGATAGCATACTGCCAGTCGATCCCGGGATGGGCCGCGTGCAGCATGCCAAGCGCTGCAATCGCCACATGCAGCCCCTTCTTATCAACCAGACGACTGACGCTTAGCAACTTGTAGGGGCTCCGCGGTTGCGGCGGGAAAAAAGCATATTGCGCGACAGGGATCCCAAGGTGGTGGGTCGCCACACGCTCGGCAGGTGCGCCCGATTGGACCAGCAAATCGGCAAATGGCGCGTTCACGGTCAGATGAAGATCACCCTCGTCGAAAAGCCCTTCGTAACGGCTAAGACCATTGCGGCGATGTTCGACGCTGACATCTCGTCCGTGAAAAATAGTAACCAGCGGCGGGCGCCCGTGCCAACCGCGTTGCGCCCGAGCAACGGCCGCACCCCGGTAGCCGAAATGGGCAATCACCAAATCCGCGTCACATGTCCTGCGCCACAGATCACGACGCAACCGCGCGACAATGCGGTCCGCCCATCCCGTCGGTAAAAGTCCCAAAAGCAAAGGCTTTCTGCGCGGCCAGATCACGATCCGAACCTGCTCAAGCGCTGCACGCACGTCCTCTGACAACGGCGTATCTGGTGCGTAATCCTGACAGGCGACGGTCACCTCATGGCCTTGTCGCACCGCATAAAGCACCTGCGTGGTGACAAAGGTTTGCGACAAAGCGGGAAAGACCGAAACGCTGAAACAAATCTTCAACGGCCCACCTCCCTTACCGCAAGCGCCGGTTCACGCATCGCTTAGTGCATCCTGTCGGGCGATGGCGCTTTCCAACACCGACAGAAACGTCTCGTGCTGGCGATGAAAATCAAGCGCAGGACGTTTTGCATACTCCAGCGCTTTGGCGGACAGATCAGCATAAGCAGCCTCGTCGAACCAAAGCGTGCGCAAAGCGTCCACCCAAACCTCGGTCGGGGCATCATGGGGCAAAGCAATGCCCCCCGGCCCAATCGCCTGCCCCAAACCACCCCGGTCCGACCCCAGAACCGGGATCGCGCTGCAATGCGCCTCAGACGCGACACGGCCCCAGGCCTCTTCCCACTGGCTGGGCGCCAGCAGCACCTTGGTGCGGCCATACACGGTCGACATATCCGAGGTCCGCCGCATGAACGTAACATTGGGCAGGGCATCAAGCTCGGCCATGATCTGATCGAAAAGCTGATCCCACAAGGTCCAGGCCTCGACAAACAGGAACGGGATATCAGGGCACGCGCGGGCCATATCCCGGGCAACCTCATAGCCTTTCTTGGGGTGAATATTTACCAGCGTTGCAAATTCGCGTGTGGTCGGACCGGCATAGTGATCGAACTGGATGGTTGGCGTAATCACCGTGCAATCGATCCCATACGCCGTCTTGTAAGCCTGTGCCGTGAAATCGGAATTGGCGATGAACTGCGCCCCCGGAATTGCGCTGACATCGCCTTCGTTTTCCTCAAACTCGACATTGCGCAGATACAGCACGACCGGCACGCCAAGGGCGGCAAACGCCTTGCCCAACGCAGCCGAGCGACGCGTCTGGATCACCACAACATCCGGGCGAAAGCGCTGCACAGCAGCCGCGATGCGCTGCGGCTCGGTCGGCTCCCAGGTGCGCATGACCTCATACCCTTGGGTCGTGTCCACACTGAACGGGCGTCCGGTCAATTTGCGTTGCACTTTCATGCGAAAGCCAAAAACGCCACGCCCGGAAAATCCGCAATAAACGGCGCAGTCATGCCCTTTTGCAAGGCTTTGCCGGATCAGATGATCGGTGCTGTTCTGGGTGCCGCCGCTGGCTTCTGGAAGCCAGCCATTTCCGCCTGCAAAGAGAATACGCATCGAAGTCTCCTGGTCGATATCAAAGGGGGTCTGTTGCATCTCAGCTTGCACCA
>ERZ1740060.798-NODE-798-length-13384-cov-5.594793_pt1 | contig 13384 bp, 13 predicted proteins | sample MGYA00581743_ERZ1740060 | MGnify/ENA primary metagenome ERZ1740060 (study PRJEB43018, sample SAMN04849235) | marine metagenome | isolation source: floating plastic debris | place: Pacific Ocean | collected 2008-08-27 | study: EMG produced TPA metagenomics assembly...
CTCGGCGAAGGTCGAAGTACATGAAGACTCAGATTCCACAACCTACCTCGTCGTGGCGACCGTCAGCGATCAGGTTTGGGCCGTTCCCGCATATTACAGCAAGGGAATCGCGCGACTTGAAGCCGGAGATGCCACAGAAGTTCTTGCCTGGCGCAACCCCAAGACAGGCGCACCGATCGTTTTTTCCGTGGATGGACACTCCATTCGAACCTACCCGCATGCTATGCGGCGTTGACGTGCGTGTGAAAAGAAGAAAGAGACCGAAACGCGAATGACTGGAAAATGAGTAGAGTTTGCTCAGGGCCAAAGGCTCGGTCTATGTCGGGCTGTCCGGGATCGTCGGATACACGTTTGCCCGATTATCTGACAGCTTGAACAAAGCGTGTTCTATGCCATCGGCTTATACAGAGCCCTCTGCAGAAGATAGCACCAATAGCGGAGGCACGGCTTGCCAGCTCCCGCAAGCGCTGCGTCTATTCAACCGGCTTCACGCGAAGGCCCAAGGCGATCAACTGCGGCAGGATCTGAACGCCGCGTGTCTCGATCAAAGCTGCCCGCTGAGCCCCAAGTTTTCGATTGTATGGGAACCTGACGGTCCTTTTGTCTCCGAAGGTCCCGCCGTAGGTGAACGAGCGTTCGTGACGTGAAAAATCCGTAAGGGCAACCCAAGGCTGAAAGCCTGTGAATTCGCGCCCGCGAAAACTGCCACGGAAAGAACAATCCAAAGCAATCGCTTTTTCTTTGTCGGTAAATTCGAGTTCGAGGGTGGCGGGCGTCGTAAAGCGACCTTTCTTGTAGCCGCTTTCTTCATTGCCGAACGTATATTCGCAGGTAATCGGCGTATTGTGCGCATGATTTACGAACATTTGCAGACCAGCTGCCTCGGCGCCGCCATAGGCTACGGAGCTTACAAAGGTGATCGGAAAGGTGACCGGTTCGCCAGAAAATTTCACCGATGGCGGTAGGGGCTCAGACGCACATGCTGAAAGCATCAAAGACACCAATACCCACAACTTTTTCATTTTTTCACACCGCAAAGATTTTTACCGCCACGAACCCTTAGATTTGGGGCCTGGTGAGGTAAAGCCCTGATCTGCGAAGGCGCTGTTTTGGTGCCTATTGACCTTGCGACAACCACTGATGCGCGGGAGGGAGAAGTGGGGGCTTCGAAGCCGGATTGCGCATAGCTTATTGGTGATTTGATCCCTCAAGGGTCGTCGGATACGCAGAAGGCGAAAGACCAACGCTCCCAAATCAATCTGAGACCCCAAAATGGAACAGAACAAGACCGAAACGGGAAAGGGTAGAAAATGAGTAGAGTGTGCGTTCTACCCATTTTGCAAAATCCGATTAAGCATAGATTTTAAATGGAGGCGAGTACCGGAATCGAACCGGTGTACACGGATTTGCAATCCGCTGCGTCACCACTCCGCCAACTCGCCTGATGTGGTGGTCCTGCAAGACGGCGCCGGTGTAGACGCTCTGTTCAGCTATGTCCAGTGAGTCCACGCTGCGAGAGGCGCCACGCCATCTTGGGGTTCTGTCGCAACCGGGAAACAAATTGAGAGCTTGACTCAAGAGGTTCTTTCTAAGTTGTCTGGCCTATGTATATTGGCGATACACAACAACACGAGCAGATGCCGATACGAGTTGAAACTCAGGCATGAACACAAGGATTGTCGATATGCTGTCGTCTTTGCGGGCATGGGTCGCCTCAGGGCTTGTGGTCTGTTTCTTAGGCGTTGCGCCATCAGCCAAGGCTGAGAGTCTTGCAGAGGCGTTGGTAGATGCCTACGAGCACAGCGGCCTTCTGGAACAAAACCGCGCGCTTCTGCGTGCCGCAGACGAAGACGTGGCGCAGATCGTGTCGAGCCTGCGGCCGATCATCAACTGGACATCCGATATCACCCGCGATTTCGGGGAGAGCACATCCGGATCGACAGATCAGAATTTCGGGTCCACGACTTTCGGCTTGGGCATCACGCTGGATCTGCTGATCTACGATTTCGGTCAGACCCGTTTCCGTCTCGACGCCGCCAAGGAAACGGTGCTTGCCATTCGCCAGGCTCTGGTCAGCATCGAGCAACAGATCCTTCTGCGCGCGGTGTCAGCTTTCTTCAATGTTCGCCGCAGTATCGAATTCGTCGACTTGCGGCAGAACAACCTGCGGGTGCTGAACGAAGAACTGCGTGCCGCTCAGGACCGGTTCGAAGTTGGCGAGGTCACGCGGCCAGCCGTCGCTCAGGCCGAAGCCCGTGTTGCGTCCGCCCGCAGCGGTCTTGCCGTGGCCGAGCGCGATCTGACCCAGTCGATCGAAGAGTTTCGTGCGGCCGTCGGGCGTCCGCCCGGAAATCTTGAGACCGCCAGCCAGCTACCCACGCTGTCTGCCGACGTAGACGCGGCCAAAACGATTGCCACCCGAAACCATCCTGATATTCGACAGGCGCAACGCGAGGTTGCCGCCGCCGAACTCACAATTTTCGCTGCCGAGGCGGCGACGCGTCCGACCCTCAATCTGACAGGTCAGTACGGAATTCAGGAGGAGTTTGGAGCAAATGACAATTCGCAAATCGGTTCTATCGGTGTGACCGTCCGAGGCCCTATTTATCAGGGCGGATTGATCAGTTCCCAAAGACGCCAAGCTATTGCTCAACGCGATGCGAGTCGTGGCAATCTCCACGAAGTGATCCACGACATCGAACAGGATGTCGGTGATGCCTACGCCATCCTGAGCGCCAGCCGGGCGGTTCAGACATCCAGCCGAGAAGAGGTGAGGGCTGCGCAAGTCGCGTTCGACGGCGTCCGCGAAGAGGCGACACTCGGCGCCCGGACGACGCTCGACGTTCTGGATGCCGAACAGGATCTGCTTGATGCGCGCACCAACCAGGTCGCCGCCGATATAGATGTCTCTATCGCATCTTATGCTGTTCTGGCATCGATCGGGCAATTGACCGCACGGGACCTGAACCTGCCGGTGCAGATCTATGATCCTGCCGCGTACTACAACCTTGTTAAAGACGCACCGGTGTCCCTCTCTCCGCAGGGTCAGCAACTGGAGCGTGTTCTTGAAGCGATTGGTAAGTCATCGCAGCAGCGGAAACATTGATCAATTTCTTTCCATCTGTTGTGCGTTTTGTTGACCCGCTCTACACTCATATCAGAGCAGACGTAGAGTAACTGATGGCAGACCGCGTACCCAACGCAGATATCGAGGACGTCCTTTCTTCAATCAGAAGACTTGTATCGATAGACGATCAGGATGCGAGCGGACATACAAGTGCGCTGCCAGAGCAGGCAGGTGAGCCACTTAGTGCGCTGATTTCAAACAAAAAAGAGGGTTTTTCCGAGCCGGATCCGGATGATCGATTCGTCCTGTCCCCCAGCTTGCGGATAGACAACTCCGCCGATGCACCAAGTGAACAGCACTCGAGCTGTGCACCAGAAGATGCCGCCTCTAACGGTCCCGGCACGGAACACGATGAGACCAGCCGAGCGGATGATGACAAGGACCCTTCAGGTGCAGAGACGCTCGGCCTCTCGGAGTGGCAGATTGATGCCGATGCATCCTCTTCGGCAGACGCTCAGGAAGCAGCCGATCAAGGGGCGCTTGATCCTGACGAGGATGGCGCGTCAGACGGATCGGATGACGCAGTCGACTGGGCCAGACTGGGCGACCAGGTGATGCTGTCCAAAATGTCTGGATCGCTTGATGATCCCTCGACGCAAACTGACGCCGATGAACCGCCCAAAACCCTGGAAGGCGTCGCGCCCGGGAGTTCGGAACTGGAGGCTCGAATTGCGGAAGTCGAGGCCGCAGTTGCCGCGCGGGACGATCAATGGGAGCCGGACGGATCGGAACCTGAGGCTGACGCGCCCCCGCCGATTGCCTCTCTGCCTTGGCTGAGGCCCAAAGACCATGCCGGGGCCAGACCTGCGGAGCCTGAAGAGCGAGCCGAAAAAGACGGTGCTCCGTCAACAAGCGAATCTGCTGTGACGCCCCGTTCAGGCGATCAGCTACCGGTGCCTGTTGATCAGAGTCAAAAAGAGCCAAACGATCATTGGTACGGCGAGGATACGGTGATTGATGAGGCGGCGCTTCGGGATCTCGTGAGTGAGATCGTGCGTCAGGAATTGCAGGGCAGCCTTGGTGAACGCATCACGCGCAATGTGCGAAAGCTGGTCCGCCGTGAGATTCATCGTGCGATGATGGGGCAAGACCTCGACTGACGTGCGGGGTCTCCGGTGAATGCCCGGTCCCGAGAGCTTATGTTTCAGATAATCTGGTGATCAATTCATTTTTCTGCTGCGTCGGCGAGGCTCAGGAGAAGATCTAGGTCCATATGCGTCTCCAGATGATCGGCAAGCTGATCCAGCGTCTCGTCCACGCTGGATGTAAAACTCACCTCCGACGCAACGCCCAGCTCAGCCAGATAAGCTGCGCGGAATGCGTCCGATGCAAAGAGGCCGTGCAGATAACATCCGTGAATCTGCCCTGTCTCGCTCGCCGCACCTTCCGGACGACCCCCTAGTCTCAACCACGCGCGAGAGCAATCCGGGCCGGTCGTGTCACCCAGATGGATTTCGTAGCCGTGCACCGGATCGCCCGTTGGGATATACGTCGCCTCGGTGCGCGCCAGTCGTTTCTTGGCATGCATGACGGTGCTCACATCAAGATGGCCGAGACCGGCAACGCGACCAGGGGGGCCCTCGATGCCGTCCGGGTCGGCGATTTCCTGGCCGAGCATTTGATAGCCACCGCAAATCCCCAGGACTTTTCCGCCGCGTCTGACATGAGCCTGCAGATCGATATCCCAACCATTGGCGCGAAAATCCTTTAGATCCGCGATTGTGGATTTGGACCCCGGGATCAGGACAAGGTCGGCATCGCCGGGCAGGGGGCGCCCGGGCGGAATGATTTCGATGCTCAGCTGAGGTTCAGAAGATAACGGATCGAGATCGTCGAAATTTGCAATCCGCGCGAGACGGGGCACCGCGATCTTGACTTTGGCCGGGCGCGTCGATGAGCGAATGTCCATGATATCCTCTGCCGGCAAGCGCCACGCGTTGTCGAACCAAGGGATCACGCCCAAGGATGGCCAGCCGGTGCGGTGCACAATCTCCTGAACACCCTCGTCGAAAAGCCGCACATCTCCTCTGAATTTGTTGATGGCAAAGGCCTTGATCCGCACCGCGTCTTCGGTGGGCAGGATCGCCTGGGTTCCCACGACTTGAGCGATCACCCCGCCGCGGTCAATATCCCCGATCAGAACCACAGGCACATTGGCCGCTTCCGCAAAGCCCATGTTCGCGATATCGCCAGCGCGCAGGTTAATTTCCGCGGGGCTGCCTGCGCCTTCGACAAGGACCAGATCGCACGCGGCCGCAAGTCGCCCAAAGCTTTCCAGAACGGGTGCCATCAGTTTCGGTTTGACGCGGGCGTAGTCGCGCGCGCGCAGCGTATCGAAGCGCTGACCCTGGACGATGACTTGCGCGCCGGTTTCCGATTCCGGCTTCAAGAGGACCGGGTTCATATCCACGATCGGATCCCTTCCACTCGCCCAGGCCTGTAGCGCCTGCGCGCGCCCGATCTCGCCTCCGTCCACGGTGACCGCTGCGTTGTTCGACATGTTTTGGGGCTTAAAAGGCGCATCTGACAGTCCGCGATGCCGAAACGCGCGGGCCAGACCTGCCACGATAACCGACTTGCCCACATTCGAGCCCGCACCCTGGATCATGATGGATTTCGTCATCGGCCCTCTCATCCACGCAAAGATGGGTTTGCGTCAGCGGAGACAGGCTTACAACAAGAAAACGAACGTTGGATCAGGCCGCGCCTCCGGCATCCTGCACGCCGTGGCGCAAAACGCCCGGTATGTTCATGTGTTGGGATCTGCGCCAAGCCATCTTTGCAGGACAAAAAAACCCCGCCGAATACGGCGGGGTGTAAAGATCGTAACGTGATCAGTGTTGATCAGGCCGCTTCCGCTTGTGCGGCGGCGGCGTTCCGACGCTCGCTTTCCTCGCGTGACAAGGCGACTGATGTGCGAACGCCCTTGCCAACAAAATCCATTAGTCCTTCAACTACCCGCTCGTTCGGGTCGATGCCAGCGCAGGACAGCACTTCGCGTCCGTCGCGCGAGCGCGCCCAACGTGCGATCTGTTCAGGACCGTTGCCATATTTTTTGTCATCGGCGATGGCGTCGTCGAGTGCAGCTAATACGACCGCTGCGAATAGTTTGCGGGCACGATTGCCTTGTTCGGCATTGAACGCCGTGCCGTCAACGAAGTCTTTCATGCGTTGTCCTTGTTATTGCTCGTTGGTTACAGGCGTACCCGCGTTTATGACGGTTTTCTGATGATTCGGATAGCGCAAAAACGCATAGCATGCCTGCAAAAAATGCATGGCTGAAGGGGGCTAACGCAACATTTGGCCGTCTTGCCACCCGACACACGCCTAGATATAGGAACTGACAAGTTCAGTTCAATCTTTTGCTAAGGTTTCGCCATAATGCCAAAGATCAACGGCAATGAAATTCGTCCCGGTAACGTGCTCGAACATAACGATGGGTTGTGGAGCGCGGTCAAAGTCGATCATGTCAAACCGGGAAAGGGAGGCGCCTTCGCACAGGTTGAACTGAAGAACCTTCGGAACGGATCAAAGCTCAATGAACGGTTCAGAAGTGCAGACAAGGTAGAGCGGGTGCGTCTTGAGCAAAAGGACCAGCAGTTTCTGTACGAAACGGATGGTATGCTGGTATTCATGGACTCAGAGACCTACGATCAGATCGAGCTTCCGGCCGATTTGCTTGGCGACAGGCGCCCGTTTTTGCAGGATGGCATGATTATCTCCGTCGAGTTCTACGAGAGCGAGGCGCTCAACGCGACCCTGCCGCAAAAGGTCACATGCCGCATTGTCGAAACAGAGCCTGTGGTAAAAGGGCAAACGGCGGCCAACAGCTTCAAACCTGCTGTTCTCGATAATGGTATCAAGATCATGGTGCCGCCATTTGTTGGCGCCGATGAGGATGTCATCGTCAATACAGAGACAATGGAATACGCGGAACGGGCTTGAACTCCCTCGCTATTCGGGCGCAGCGGAATAGCGCACAACAGCCTCGCCGGCGCGCATGTCAGGCGATGCCCTGTCCAGTCTCAGATACGCAATCGCGCGATCCCCCGAGCGGGTGTGCAAAACACCTGCGTCTTTGCCGTTACTGACAATCGGCGTCCCGGGAGCGGCGTCCCCTTCGATATCGACCGTGACCAGACCTTTTCGCAGCGTCGTTTTATGCTTCATACGCGCGGTGACTTCCTGTCCGACGTAACACCCCTTTCGGAAATCGACGCCATTCAGACGGTCCAGGCCGGCCTCGAGAATGAAAGTGTCGGGCCCCAGTTCGATGCCCGCCTCGGGAATACAATGCGCCACGCGGATGGCATCAAAGTCCGCATGGCTGGTGGCCGCCGCAGGCACGTAGTTTCGCCATCCCAGTTCGGGGTGGCGGGGATCAGCAAAACCGCCCTCGGGAACTGGGCCGGTCCCCTGCTGCACCGTCAGATCGATTGTTTCGACCTGCACGTCCGAGCGCAACTTGTACATGTTCAGTCTTTGAACGAGTTGATCCGCCTGGAAGTCCGCCACATCCAGTAATACGCCATCGTCTTGCGGCACCAGAAAGAAATCTGCCAGGTACTTTCCCTGTGGTGTCAGCAGCGCCGCGTAGACGAGGCCCGCCTCAAGTTTGTCCACGTCATTCGTGACCAGACCCTGCAGAAAAGACCGGGTATCCTTGCCTGTTATTTTGATGATGCTGCGCATGCACGGCCCCTCGCCATAATCCAGAAGTCAATATAGAGAGGCGCTCAGGAGACGAAAAGAGGATACAATGCGTGCGAGACTGTCCGTTGTGATGCCCACGCTGATGGCGCAGGATGCGTTGCGCCGGTCTCTTCCGGCGCTGACCGAGGGGCTGCAATCCGGCCTCGTGCGCGAATTGGTTGTCTCCGATGGAGGATCCACAGACGCCACCCGCCGTATCGCAGAAGCCGCCGGTGCCCGGGTTGTCACGGGACCTGCGTCTCGTGGGGGGCAATTGCGGCGCGGCGCGGCGGCAGCAGAGGGCGACTGGCTGTTGTTTTTACATGCCGATTGCGTTCTTCCGGAGGGATGGTCTGACGCCGTTGCGGCGCATCTGGCCAATGGCGGTGCCGCGGCCTTTCGTTTGGGATTTGACGCACATGGCTTGGCACCCGCGCTTGTGACGGGTTGGGCCAACCTGCGTAGCCGAGTGTTGGGATTGCCTTATGGTGATCAGGCTCTGGTCATTTCGCGTGGGGATTATGACGCGGCTGGTGGATATGCCGATGTTCCGCTGATGGAAGATGTGGCCATGGCGCGCGCGCTGCGCGGTCAGATCACACTCCTGCCTCTGGCTGTGCAGACGAGTAGTGAGAAGTACAGGCGCGACGGCTGGTTTCGGCGTGGCGCAGCAAATCTTCTGCGTCTGACAAGATACCTATTGGGAGCAGATCCAAAAAAACTGGCGCGACGCTACTGAAGGCTTTCGTCTCAGAACCACGGTTTGTGATGTGCCAGATAATCGGCCTGCATCTCTGACGCGTCATACTCTTCGCGAACCCAGTCCTCGAACGAAACCGGTTCGCGGGTCTGCCGCGCCTCGTAGACATCCAGGATGTGATCCAGAATCCCGGTACGGGTGAAGCGAAGGTGCAGGTATTTCGGCGACAGCATTTTGCGAGCCTCAGGTATCGGACGCCCTTCGATGACCATCAGATACAATGCAGAGGCAAAGCCCGCGCGATCTGCACCGGATTTGCAATGCATGACGAAGGGTTTTTCGATTGTTCGGAACGCGTCAATCATCGCCAGTATCTCGGCGCGCGCCGGGGCTTGCCGGGCCAGCATATTGACATTCACAAGGTTCAAACCCAACTGTGCGCAGCTCTCCTCTTCGGTCAGGTAATGCGCCGCACCCGCGCTTCCGCGTAGGTTGAGAACCGTCCGGATGCCATCCGCCTTCAATCTCTCAAAGCGCTTGTGCGTAGGCTGATTGGACCGGAAAACGCCTGGCGCGATCTGATAGAAATTAGTCCAGAAAATGCGCAGCACAGCGTGGTCAAACCACATATTGTAAATATGCGCACGGCGACGGTTTTCGGGCGTTGAGAGGTCCGTGTTGTAGTATTCTCGGACGCGTCGTTCCCAGTCGACGATAGGTTTGAAAAGACGCATAACCGACAGACCTGGCTGAACCGCAAGCGCGTACTTAGGCGCGGGAACCGGGGATGGCAACCCGCCCGATTGACGCCGCGCGCCATGCGCCTAGGGTGACGGCGCGCAATGGAGAGCTGAGTATGATTCCTTCCGGTGGACGAGAACACCTTGCCATGCCAGGCCCGTCAATCATCCCGGATCTGGTTTTGCGGGCGATGCATCGTGCTGCGCCAAATATATATGCAGGCGAGCTCATCGAGATGATGGAGCCGCTGGTCCGTGACCTGTGTTATGTCGCCCGTACGTCAGGCAAGGTCGCGGTCTATATCGGCAATGGTCATGCCGCTTGGGAAGCCGCTTTGGCCAATCTGATCGCCCCGGGTGAGCGGGTTCTGATTCCCGCCACGGGCCGCTTTGGTCATGGCTGGGGGGACATGGCAAAGGATCGAGGGATCGAGGTTCAGATGCTCGACTTTGGTCGTCAGAGCCCGGTGGATCTGACGCGGCTCGAAGAGGTGTTGCGCGCTGATCAGGACCACAAGATCAAGGCGGTGCTGGCCACCCATGTGGATACGTCCACGGGGGTCGTCAATGATATCGCGGGCATGCGCGCGGCGCTCGATACGGTGGATCATCCGGCTTTGTTGCTGTCTGACAACATTGCGTCTATGGCCTGCGACCGGTTCGAGATGGATGACTGGGGCGTCGATGCGATGGTTGCCGCCTGTCAGAAAGGCCTGATGGTCCCGCCCGGGATCAGTTTTGTGTTTCTTGGGCCAAGGGCGCTTGCGAAGCGCCGGCAGATGCCGCGTGTCAGCCGTTACTGGGATGTCCTGCCCCGGACCGAGCCCGAAGTGTTCTACCAGTATTTCTGCGGCACAGCGCCCACGCATCATATCTATGGTTTGCGCGCGGCGCTTGATATGCTGACTGACGAGGGGATGGAGGCCGTCTGGACGCGTCATGAGCGTCTGGCCCGCACGGTCTGGGCCGCCTGCGAGACCTGGGCAGACGGGGGCGCTTTGCAGATCAATGTTGCGGACCGTGTCCATCGCAGTCGTTGCATTACGGCATTGGGGTTGCCCGCACCACTTGGCGATCAGATGCGGGACTGGCTGGGGCGTGAGGCGGGGGTGACCCTGGGCATTGGTCTCGGGATGGAAACTCCTGCCGATCCCCGAGCGAGCGGTGCCTTTCGGATCGGCCATATGGGCCACGTGAACCTGCACGGTCTGATGGGCGTGTTGGGATCGATTGAGGCAGCAATGCAAGCCTTAGGAATCCCCCATGGACGGGGCGCAATTCCCGCTGCTGCACAAGCCTTTCACCTGGCAGAAGACGCGCCGCTCAGACCCGCTGTGGCTGGATCAGCCGGGTAATCACCAGGTAAAGACCATAAGCAACCGCCAGAACGAGCGGCAGCCCGTAGAGCGCCCAGAGGACAACAAACAGGCAAAACAAATTGACGCAGCCCATAACGAGAGCGGCATTTGTATAGTTTGGCGCAGAGCGGCGTTCGTTCCTGTCCATGCTTTGAGTCTTAGCCCAACTCCTCTGAGGATTGGTTAAAATTTTCGCGATTTAGGACGATCAGCCTCTGAAATCGCCTCTGGCATTGCTTTTTCGAGCAGGTCCATTTCGCGATCTGGTCCGCAACTGATGCGAATACAGCGATCAAGAGGGGAAACGGAAGGCATCCGCACAAAGATCCCGTGCGCCAACAGGTTCTCCAGCACGGCGCGCGCATATTGCCCGTCGCCGCCACAATCCAACGTGACAAAGTTTGTCGCGGACGGCAGGGAGGTCAGGCCGCACGTCTCTGCGATCCCGTTGATTTTTTGACGTGAAACCTGCGTGCTCTCTATCACATGGGCCAGCCAGTCCCGATCATGCAATGCCGCAGCCGCACCCACCTGCGACAACCGGTTCATACCGAAATGATTTCGAACTTTCTCAAAGGCCTGTATCAGATCTCGCGCGCCGATGGCGTAGCCCACCCGCGCGCCTGCAAGACCATAGGCTTTGGAAAAGGTGCGTAGACGGATCACACGTGGGTCATCTGCTGGTAAAGCAGGTGCAGTGCCAGGAGGGGCGAGCTCGATATAGGCCTCGTCCAGCACGAGCAGGCACCCTTCGGGCAAATCGTCAAGCGCGCTGACCAATGCTGCCCCCTTATGCCAGCTTCCCATCGGGTTGTCCGGATTGGACAGATAGACAAGCTTCGCGCCGACCTCTGCCGCCTTGGCAAAAAGCGCCTCAGGGTTTTCGTGGTCATCCTTATAGGGCACCTTGTGCAGCGCACCGCCAAAACCGGAAACGTGATAATTGAACGTGGGATAGGCGCCATCTGATGTCACGACACTGTCACCGGGCCCGATCATCAGACGGACCAGATAGCCCAGCAAACCGTCGATACCCTCACCAACAACGATGTTCTCCGGCGGGACGTCATGTTCGGTGGACAGCGCCGCTCTGAGTGCGAAACTGGTCGGATCGCCATACATCCAAAGATCTTTGGCGTGTTCCTGCATCATGCGAAGCGCAGACGGGGAGGGGCCAAACAGACTTTCATTGGCGCCAAGCCGAGCGGCAAAGGCAAATCCGCGCGCGCGCTCCTGCTCTTCGGGCCCGACAAAGGGAACCGTCGCGGGCAAGCGAGAAACGACAGAGGTAAAACGCGGTCCAGACATGGCGTGCAGATAAGGGGATTTGATGCGCAGGCGCAACCAATGCCGACGCGTCCGGCCTTGCGCTGCGACGCGACCGGACGGGTTGTTACGGATCAGGGGGCTGTGCTCAGGCCAGTTCAGACAATCGGGTCAACGCCTCGCGCAGCTTGGCTTCCTCCGCCTCTCGCAGAGCGAGGGTGTCGCGGGTTTCCCCGACCACCTCGTCTGGCGCGCTTTCGACGAATTTGGGGTTCTTGAGCCGCCCGCGCGGGTTGCTGCGAGGCTGCCGCCTTGGTCGACCGCTTCGAGCCCGAAGTTCCGAATGCCGCGGCGGACACCCATGTCAGGCTCAACGAAGAAACTTGAACAGGCAAAGAGCGCGACAGTGGGATAAGTTGGGGGCTGAGTAAGGCGTCAAGAGGGCGCTAAGGTCGCCCAAGCTGAAACCCTTACATTAAGCGCCCCATTCGGATCAAAAAAGACATTAGCTATGTTTAATCTATAGCCATCGAAAGCCTGCCCACCTGTTGCGACGATGCCGTCAGAGGCAGGCTCAAAGAAGCCAGAGGGAATTGGCTCAGACTTTACAATTGAAAACTGTTCTTGAAGGTTAGCCGCGGCGGCTTGCAGAAATTTCTCCATTTCCACCGCTGGCATCCGAGCAGTTGGCTTCAGTACGGTAAAACACTCCAAATACAAGTATGCGTCCTCTGGAAATGGGTAAGGGTCATGTGCAAAGAGGCTCAAAAAATCGAACCTACTTCCCGCGTTAGAAGATAGTGGCGCGAATGGTTGTCCCGCTTGTGATAGTACGGTTTCCCAACCTTCTCGCCCAATGCGGTTGCAGCCTAACAGGCCCTGCGCTTCTGCGCCAGCAAGAGAAACGGTAAGTCTTCGCGCGGCGGCCCAGTAATGCGGGTCTGCAAAGCCCGTCGGTTCGACAACCTTGTCCATTGGCCGCATTCTCAGAGGTCCGATGGCCAACGCTTGCACGTCTGCTTCAACCTTATAAATTGGCCAAGGCGCGGAATGCGCTATTCGAATAAAATCATTGACCACCCCAGAGGCATGTCCGGCCACCGGCAAACCCAGAAATAGAAATGTAAGTAGAAGAGTTCTAGTCATCATTGGCCAATAGAATTCTCCGGCGCGGGTATAGCGGCCAGGCCAGCAAAGTCAACGCAACAATTCTCTTCAACTCATTTTCGTAAGAGGTGAATAGCGTATCGGTCGCACATCGTGCAAAGCCGACCTGGACAATCGCGACTGACCTGCGATCAATCCGATGGCATCGCTCGCGTGCCGGGTGAGGTCACGTGAGCGCTCAAAAAGGCTTCGTCAGACCAGTTCAGACAATCGGGTCAACGCCTCGCGCAGCTTGGCCTCCTCAGACTCGCGCTGGGCAAGGTTCTCGCGGGTTTCCTCGACCACCTCTTCGGGGGCGCTTTCGACGAATTTGGGGTTCTTGAGCCGCCCGCGC
>ERZ1740060.799-NODE-799-length-13373-cov-21.392551_pt1 | contig 13373 bp, 11 predicted proteins | sample MGYA00581743_ERZ1740060 | MGnify/ENA primary metagenome ERZ1740060 (study PRJEB43018, sample SAMN04849235) | marine metagenome | isolation source: floating plastic debris | place: Pacific Ocean | collected 2008-08-27 | study: EMG produced TPA metagenomics...
GTAGTGCAGATCGGCGCGTAGCCGGTGCGCATCGGGCAGGAATGACACCATCGGCACGACCTGCCCCAGCGATAGGAAGGCCAGTTTCGGACCATCTGCAGGCACCCGCCCCGCGCGGATCAGATCAGCAAGGATCGACACGGCAAGGTGCGCGCCCGAAGAATGGCCGACGATCAAAACCTCATCTGCCTCGCTTTGCAACGCCTCGGCGATCAGATCCCCAAACGCGGCCATCCGCGTCTCAAGTTGCGGCGGATTTGCTCCGCGCCAACGAGCGGAATAGGCATAGTCATGCATCAAATAATAGGCAAAAAAACGGTTGTCATGTTTACGAAACCAGCGCAAAGCGGCGACCGTTCCACCGATCAGCAGGGCCGCTTCAATCAGATCCCCAAAGAGCCCTGTTGGGCCAACAAGCGCCTCGCCCCCATGCACAACGAGCCCCGCAATCAGCGTGCTCATCCCCAGCGCAAGGCCCAGTTGCAACAGCAACATGCCGACCGGATAAAGTGCGGCAATCACCGGCCCTTTACGTAGCCACATCAGCCGCCGCAACGCCCCGGTCGAGATATAGACCCAAGCCGTGCGCACAAGCTGGGCATAGGTTGCCACGATCCCCTGCGCCATCGAGCCACGCACAATGTCGGACCAGACCAGCACATCAATATCGGCTTGGGTTTGCAGATCGTCCATACGGGCCGTTACCTGCCAGCCATAGGGGCCTGCATCCTTTTTGGCGCTCACACCGATCTGGTATCCACTTATGGCAGCCTGCGCGGCACCTTCCTTGCGGTACAGCTCGCGGTAGCGGCGGGGATGAATCGGATCGTAGCCCGGGAGATACATCACCCGGCGCCGCGCAATCTGACCTGTCGCACCCGTTACCATAGACGCAACGCTAGCTCAGAATCTCGACGAAAATAAGCCCTATCCGAAGGCTTGCAGGGCGGGGAACTGTTCGTTCAGCCACCAGGCGAAATCTGTAAACTGTCCGGTCAGCATCATCAGACCGACAGTCCAAAGCAACAGGCCCATTACGCGCTCGATGCGCTCCATATGGCGCTTCATCCAGGCCATCAAACCCGTCATTGACGGAAAGAACGCAGCCACCAGCAGGAACGGGATGCCAAGACCGATAGCGTAAAAGCCAAGAAGAGTGGTGCCGCGTGTTACACTGGCCTCAGAGGCTGCAAGCGACAGGATTGAACCAAGGATCGGCCCGATACAGGGGGTCCAGCCAAAGGCGAAGGCCAGTCCCAGCACGTAAGCACCAAAGGCCGATCCTCCACGATCCCCGGCATCCACGCGCATCTCGCGGTCCATAAAGCCAATGCGGAAAACCCCCAGAAAATGCATCCCGAAAATCATCACAATCGCGCCTGCAATCGCGACAAACCACTCTTGGTTCATCAGAAAAAAGCGCCCGAAAACGGAGGCTGTAAAGCCTAAAAATAGGAAGACTGTCGATAGCCCCAGCACAAAGAAACTGGCAGATATCAGCGCCTTACGGCGCGCAGCAGCAACGCCCGACATCTCGCTGACAGAGACGCCGCTCATATAGGCCAGATAGGGTGGCACGATGGGCAGAACGCAAGGTGACAGGAATGACAAGATCCCTGCTGCGAGTGCGATTGTCATGGCAGGCACAAGGCTTGCGTCGATGATATCAAATCCAAACATATCTTCCCCAATAGTCCATCCCAGCTACGCCGTCACGCGCCTGCCGCTCACAAGTTAGTGGACAAGCTGTAACAACCGCGCCATATCGCAAGGCATGAGTGATAATTTGACGCTGGACGCTTTGGGGCTGCTGTGCCCTTTGCCTGTCCTGAAAGCCCGCAAACGCCTGAAATCTCTTGAAAAAGGCGATGTACTGACCGTTTTGGCCGATGACCCTGCGGCCATCGTCGATATTCCGCATTTCTGCGTGGAAAGCGGGCATGACCTTGTCCGGCAGGCCGATGCGGACGGCCATCAGATCTATGAGATCCGTAAAACCTGACTCAAGTTGCCACTTCACCTTTGCAAAGATGCGCTCACCGATGGCAAATCCCTAGGGCAACGCACCCTTGAAGCGCTGAACAATCTCGCGCACCGACAGGTCGCCTTGAAAGCCCAACTCATCTGCAAGGGACGTATCAAACGCTGACGGCCAGGTTCCGACAATCGCTTCGATTTTAGGATCAGGTCGCATCGTGACATGGGCGCGCGCTTCAGCGCCGCCAACATCCTCAAGCGCTTCAAGCATTTGCGCGACTTTGGCCGTGACACCGGGGACGTTCAGCGCGCTGAAAGACGGCCAGTCCGCCGTGGGCACCTCTGCCGCGCGGATCAAGGCGGCGATGGCCGTCTCAGGCGATGCGAGCCACATTTTCAAATCGGGAGACACAGGACAAACCGAGCTGACCCCCATCAACGGCTCCCGGAAGATCCCGGATGCAAAGGACGATGCGGCTGCATTGGGTGCACCCGGTCGTACGATGATCGTTGGCAGGCGCAAGGTGCGCGCCTCGGCAAAGCCTTTGCGGCGATAATCGCTCATCAGCATCTCTGACATGGCCTTGGCCATGCCATAGGAATTGCCCGGATGGGTCGCCGTTTTTTCCGTCAGGACTGGGGGCAATGCGCCGCCAAAGACGGCAAGCGATGAGGTTCCGATCACAGGTAGATTGCAGTCAGCCGCGCGTGCCGCCTCCAACACGTTACGCGTGCCATCGAAGTTGACATTTAGCCCAAGATCAAACTCGGCCTCTGCCTGGCCACTGACGACCGCCGCCAGATGATAGACGAGCTTTGTCCTGGAAGTGATGAGCGCGCGGACCTGCGCGGCATCCGTGATCTCAACCTCTTTCAAGGTAATCTTGCCTTTGAGCGCCGGATCAAGCTGGGCGCCAGGACGGTCCGCCAGAACGATCTCAAAACCATACAAGTCAGCGCCATCTGGCAAACGAAGGGTGCCTTTGGCCAAAAGGGCCAGCGCAAGACGCTGGCCCAAAAATCCACACCCACCTGTGATGACGATCTGCGCCATCCTAGCGACCCATCGACCACCAGCCCTTCTTCTTGGGCTTGTCGTCCTTGACTGGCGCTGGTTCCGGGGCGGCTGTCACGACCTCGGCCACAGGCTCAGGGTCCGGAGCCTTTTCTGGAGCAGCAGCGGGCTCTGCCGCTTTTGTCTCAGGAGCGGCTTCTGCCATTTCCGGCACAGGGGCGACCTCTTCTGTTGCTGCCTTCTTGGCAGGCGCCTTGCGCTTGCGTGGTGCGCGCTTTTTAGGCTTTTCTTCAGCAGCGTGTTCTGCAGGAGCCTCTTCGGGTTTTGCCTCCTCGGCTGCCGCGTCTGCCTCAACCACCTCGCTAGGAGCGTCTTCCTTGGGCGCGTCATCCGACTTCTTGCGGCGCGTGCGGGTGCGTTTCTTCGGCTTTTCTTCAGCCTCCGAAGCCTCAGCAGCGTCCTCTTTCGGGGCTTCTGCCTGTGCCGCTTCTTCTACCGCAGGCTCACCCTGAGGCGCGCCGTCGGGCGATTGATCCTCTGACTGGGTGTGATCGCCATTGCCGCCACCACCGCCACGACGACGACGACGCCGACGACGACGCTTGCGGGGCTGCTGATCGCCCTCTGCATTCTCATCAGCAACACGAGCGCCTTGGGCGGCGGGCGCTTCGTCTGCGTCCACCTCAACCGCGTCGTCGATGTCATCCATAATCGAGGAATCGACCGACACGACAGGCGCAACACGTTCAGCCACACGGCGGGTCGCCGTCTTGTACTTCTCGATGCTGAAATCAGGCGAGATCATCACCGGATCGCCTTCCAGACGCACCGACAGGCCGTACCGCTCTTCGATCTGGGCGATATGCTCGCGCTTGTTGTTGATAAGGAAGTTGATGATGCCGACAGGCGCCTTAACCAAAACTTCTTTGGAGCGGCCGCGCACGCCTTCTTCTTCCAACTGACGCAAGATCGACAGCGCGAGGTTGTCATCCGAGCGTAAAAGGCCCGTGCCGTGACAATGCGGGCATGGCTGGGTCGTCGCCTCGATCATGCCGGGGCGCAAACGCTGGCGGGACATTTCCATCAGACCAAAGCCCGAGATGCGACCAACCTGAATGCGGGCGCGGTCCGTCTTCAGCTTGTCTTTCATCCGCTTTTCAACGGCCGTGTTGTTGCGGCGTTCGTCCATATCGATGAAGTCAATCACGATCAGGCCCGCAAGGTCGCGCAGGCGCAGCTGGCGCGCCACTTCTTCGGCGGCTTCAAGGTTGGTCTTAAGCGCCGTTTCCTCGATCGAGCCTTCTTTTGTGGCTCTGCCTGAGTTCACGTCGATCGCCACAAGCGCCTCGGTCACGCCGATCACAATATAGCCGCCGGATTTCAACTGCACGGTCGGATTGAACATCGCCGACAGGTAGCTTTCGACCTGATGCCGTGCGAACAAAGGCAACGGATCGGTGTAATGCTTCACGTTCTTGGCGTGCGACGGCATAATCATTTTCATGAAGTCTTTGGCCACGCGGTAGCCGGCCTCGCCTTCAACAAAGACCTCGTCAATCTCGCGGTTATACAAATCGCGGATCGAGCGTTTAATCAGATCACCTTCCTCGTAAATCTTCGCAGGCGCGATGGATTTGAGGGTCAGCGCGCGGATCTCTTCCCAAAGTCGCTGCAGGTATTCGTAATCCCGCTTGATCTCGGACTTGGTGCGCTTGGCCCCTGCCGTCCGCACGATCAGACCGGCGCCATCGGGCACTTCGATCTCGTTGGCGATTTCCTTAAGCTTCTTACGGTCGGCAGCGTTGGTGATCTTGCGCGAGATACCACCACCCCGCGCTGTGTTGGGCATCAACACGCAATAACGACCGGCCAGCGACAGGTAAGTCGTCAGAGCAGCACCCTTGTTGCCACGCTCTTCCTTGACGACTTGCACCAGAAGGATCTGGCGCACTTTAATGACTTCCTGGATCTTGTACCGCCGCGGACGGGGTTTGCGCGCAGGGCGGATGTCGTCGCTGTCGTCCTCATCAGCAACAGATTCGATGCTGTCATCTTTGGCGCTGGCGTCGGATTTAGCGTCGGTGCCGTCATCCTCATCACTGTCGTCAGACGATGCTTCGGTCGCCTCGTCTTCTCCCACTTGAGGGGTTTCGACCGGCGTTTCGGCCACGGTCTCCATCGGGGACAGGCCTTCGTCAGAGCCGTCCAGATCGATGGTTTCCATGCCGCTGGGCGCATCTTCATCCGTCGCGACCTCAGCGGTTTCGACAGCATCCTCGACTTTAACCTCTTCGGCCTTGGCCTTGCCACCGCGGCGACGGCCACGACCGCGCTTGGGCTTGTCTTTCTCTTCCTCGGCGTCAGCCTTCAGCTGCTCTGCATAGGCCTTTTCTTCAGCCATCAGGGCTTCGCGATCAGCGACGGGAATTTGGTAGTAGTCCGGATGGATCTCGGAAAACGCGAGGAAACCATGCCGGTTTCCACCATAATCCACGAAAGCCGCCTGAAGCGACGGCTCAACCCGTGTTACTTTTGCGAGGTAGATGTTGCCAGCAAGCTGGCGTTTGTTTTCGGATTCAAAGTCGAACTCCTCGACCTTGTTTCCGTCAACCACCACGACGCGGGTCTCTTCCGCGTGGGTGGCGTCGATAAGCATTTTCTTAGCCATGTTTTCTCTGTGCACCGCGGCAAAACCCTGCTCCCGGGAGGAGCAAGCGCTTGCGGGTGGTGTCTGGTGATGGCGATGGCGCGCACGGAGCAAGCATGGGCGGTTTCGCCCCCTGCCAGTATCCTCAAATCTGTCGCGCGTTGCATCGCGTTTCTTCTCCGACAGACCATTTGGCCTGCCCATTAACGGCCCGGCGCGAATGGCGTCTCGGGCATTTTACGGGTCCCGCCTTTCGGCGCGAACCTGAATGTGCATCCGTCTCAGAGGGCGGGATTTCCCACGCAGAACGTCTCTGGACGATGAAACTTTTCAAGGCGCAGTCCACCACGCAGGTGTCGTTGCCTTCTCACAACATAAGGGACGTTTATCCCTCATTACAATGCCCAATTCACGCAGAGTCAAAAGAAGGCCGCAGAGTTTCCTCTACGGCCTGCACACATTTGATCAATCTGAGGTTGTCAAAACCCAGACCAGCCGGTCAAAGATAATCCGAGCGTTGCAGCCCGTATTTTGCCATTTTCTCATTCAGGGTTCGACGCGGCAACTGCAGCTCATCCATGACATTGACAATCGAGCCCTTGTGTCGCCGCATTGTATTGTCGATCAGCATCCGCTCGAACGCCTCGACATACTCTTTCAATGGCTTGCCTTCGGTCGTCATTGTCGGCGCAGCTTCTTCGTTATCGGCCATCAACAGGCTCGCAATCGAGCCAGAGCCACGGCGATTTTGCAGCACCGCGCGTTCCGCCACATTGATAAGCTGACGCACATTGCCGGGCCATGGCGCTTGCAGCAATTGCGCGGCTTCCTGCGCGCTGATCTCGGGCGCATCGCAGCCGTAATCATCGGCATATTGCTCGGACAGGCGGGTGAACAGTGTCAGGATATCCTCCCCGCGCTGGCGCAGCGGTGGAACGGTGATCTTCAGCGCTGCAAGCCGGTAGAACAAATCGCCCCGCAGGACGTCCTCGGACGTTTTGCCCCGCTCTTGCAAGTTCGAAATCGCAACGATGCGCGTCTCGGCTGGGGTGCCTTGATCGTTGATGACCGTCAACAGCTTGGCTTGCAACGGATCAGCCAGCGCTTCGATATCTTCAAGCACCAAGGTGCCGCCGCGCGCTTCTTCCACCGCCGGGATCGGTGCATCGTCTTCAACCGGGCCAAACAGACGCTGGGCCAACGCCTCTTCATCATAGGCGCCACAGCTGACCAGAACGAACTTCTTGGAGGCGCGTGCGCCAACAGCGTGCAGCGCATGAGCCACCAGCGTCTTGCCGGTGCCGGTCTCTCCTTCGATCAAGACATGGCCATCGGCCTGCCCCAGATCCAAAATATCCTCGCGCAGACGTTCCATCACTGGAGACGATCCGATAAGTTTGCGCATCAGCGCGCCCCCATCAGACAGCTCTTTGCGCAGCACACGGTTGTCCAGTGTCATCCGCCGCATCTGTGTGGCCTTTTTGGCCAGTTCAGTCATGCGATCGGGATTGAACGGCTTTTCCAGAAAATCGAACGCGCCGACGCGCATGGCTTCGACAGCCATGGGAACATCGCCGTGACCGGTAATCATAATGACCGGCAAACCGCTATCCACCGACATCAGCCGTTTCAGGAATTGCATCCCGTCCATGCCGGGCATCTTGATATCGCTGACCACGACGCCGGGATAATCATTGCCCAGCCCTTTCAGCGCATCCTCAGCGCTGGCAAATGTTTCGGTGTCATATCCCGACAGCGCCAGCCACTGGCTGATCGACTGCCGCATATCCTGCTCGTCGTCTACAATCGCAATCTTCATCGGACGTGCCATTGTGCACCTCTCATTCTGCTGCCTCTGTCGAGGCTTCCAATAGGGGCAATTGGACGTCAAACACGGCGCCCTTGCCTGCGGCATTCCTTGCGGTCAACCGCCCCCCCAAGTCCTTGACGATGCCGGACGAGATGGCAAGGCCAAGCCCGACACCATCGCCAGGGCGCTTGGTGGTATAAAATGGCTCGAAAAGCTCATCGAGGTCATCAATCCCCTGCCCGTTATCGCGCACGGTCAGCGTCGCTGTCTCACCGACGGAAAGCAGGATATCGACGCGCGGCTCCGCCTCGGCCTGAGTGGCATCCAGAGCGTTGCGCAGCAGATTGATGATGACCTGTTCAATGCGCAACGGATCCCCCATGACGATGACCGGCGCTTGCGGCAGGGTCTTGGTGATTTCGACCGTGCGGCGGCGCAATTGCGGCTCCATCATTGTCAGCGCACCTTTCACTGCATCCCTTAAATCCATGGGCTCTAGGGCATCACCAGCCTTGCGGGCGTAGGATTTAAGCTGGCGCGTGATGGCCCCCATCCGACCGATCAGATCGTCGATCCGCTGGAAAGAGCTCAACGCCTCATCCGGGCGTTTGCGCTGCAACAACAGCTTGGCCCCAGCAAGATATGTTTTCATCGCGGCAAGCGGTTGATTCAATTCATGACTCACCGCCGCTGACATCTCGCCCAAAGCCGCCAGTTTCGAACTTTGTGCAAGGGTCTGTTCGGCGCTTTGAAGGTTCTTTTCAACCCGCTCGCGCTCGGCAATTTCCCGCTGCAGGCGTGCGTTCAACTGGCGAAGTTCAGCCGATTCCTGCCGCACCGTGAGCAACCGCGACGTGGCCTTTCGGCTCACCGCATAGAAGGCCAAAGCCAGCAGAATCGCAAAGCCCATGATCTCAAGCGCGAGCACGCCGTTCACCCGCTCGCGCACCGATGCGTAGGTGGTGAAGGACGCGATTTTCCAACCCTGAAATGGCAATCGGTTCTCAAGGCGCATCACCGCGCGACCGCTGATATAGGCATCCACCGACTGGTTGGTCCAATCACCTGCAGCCCAAATGGCGCGTTCAATGGCTGATGGCGCAGATTGTAAGGCCAGCGCATCTTCCTCGGTCTGGCCACGCCATCGCGGCTCGGTCGCGAGGATCACAGTGCCTTCGGAATTGGTGACGATCACAGCATCCGAAATGCCGGCCCAACTCAGTTCAAACTGGCGCAGGTCCACTTCAACCACGATCACCCCAAGCGTCAGAGCATTGAACTCGATCTTGCGCGAATACGTGAAGCGGTATGATCCAGTATCAGTCTTGATGATGCTGAACACCGTCCCGTTTGAGCGCAGCGCATTGACGAAATACGATTCACCCCGATGGGTTGATCCCAGCTGCTCACGCTCAGTCACGGCCACGGCACGACCGTCCCCATCCAACAACATGAGCGACTTTGCCTCGATCTCTTCGACAAATGACAGCAGCCGCTGGGTGGATTGTGAATAGTCCGACGACGCCAGCGCCCCGATCAAGGCCGGATCCCGCGCCAGCAATTGCGGCACGATAGAATTGCGCCGGATCTCGGACATCAGGTTACCGGCATAAAGCGCCAGGCGCAGTTCGGCCCGGTTCTTGGTGCTTTCGGTAAAGCGTTCTGTCAAAAGGGAATTTGTCAGCCAAACGGTGGTGCAGGCAAATACCGCAAGCACCAAAAGCGCCAGCCGCGCGCGCCACGACAAAGGGCGCGTCAGATCGGCATCATCGCGTCTCGGGCCGCGCTTTGCATCTGGGTTGGCTGGCAGGCTCATGAGGGGAGGTTACGCGCCCTGCCCGCCGCGCTCAAGTCACACGTTTTCGAGCTGTCCGACCAATGTGCGGAAAAGCGCTTGGCCATCAGTGCCACCATGCGCCAGATCCACAGCGCGCTCAGGATGAGGCATCATGCCCAGAACACGGCGGTTTTCAGATAAAATACCTGCAATATCCGCAGTCGAGCCATTGGGGTTATCCGTGTAGCTAAATGCCACGCGATCCTGATCGCGCAACTGCGCAAGTGTCTCGGCATCGGCCACGTAATTTCCGTCATGATGAGCGACCGGAATGCTCAGCACGTCGCCCGCGTTATAGCCTTCGGTGAAAGCAGACCCCGAGGTGACGACCTGCAACCCGATGGATTTGCAAACGAACTTCAGCCCGGCATTACGCATCAGCGCGCCAGGCAACAGACCGGTTTCGGTCAGCACCTGAAAACCGTTGCAAACACCAAGCGCGTAGCCGCCCCGCTCGACATGGGCCACCAGCGCCTTACAGATCGGCGATTGCGCCGCAATAGCGCCGCAGCGCAGATAGTCGCCAAAGGAAAACCCGCCGGGAACAGCCACAACATCGACATCTGCTGGCAGATCCGCGTCCTTGTGCCAGACCATCTCAACATCAGCGCCCGCCGCTTTCAGCGCCACGGCCATGTCGCGATCACAGTTGGAACCCGGAAAGACAAGAACCGCCGCGCGCATCAGGACAGCTCGACCGAATAGCTTTCGATCACCGTATTGGCGAGCAGCTTTTCACACATCTCAGTCACCGTTGCCTCAGAGGTGCCATCGGCCAGATCAAGCTCGATCACCTTGCCTTGGCGCACCCCTTCGACACCGTCAAACCCAAGCGTACCAAGCGCGTGTTTCACGGCCTCGCCCTGCGGATCCAGCACCCCGTTTTTCAGCATCACATGAACCCGTGCTTTCATGACCTGTCTCTTCCCTGCTTACGCGCCGCCCCCGGCTTCGCTTTTTCCAAATATCCAAATCCGAACTTCAGTTAATCAGTGTCGGCTTGGGCATATGCGTCGCATTGGAAGGCAAAACCCCCAACCGGCGTGCAACTTCGGTATACGCATCCGAAAGTGAGCCCAGATCGCGCCGGAACACATCTTTGTCCAGCTTCTGACCGGTTTCGATATCCCACAAACGGCAGCTGTCCGGGCTGATCTCGTCAGCAACAACAAGACGCTGAAAATCATTGTCCCAAAGGCGCCCGATTTCGATCTTGAAGTCAACCAGACGAATGCCAACGCCATACATCAGCCCCGACATGAAATCGTTTACCCGCAAGGCTAGCGCGACCATGTCATCCAGATCCTGCTGGGTGGCCCAGTTGAACGCAATGATATGTTCTTCTGCGACCAGCGGATCACCAAGACTGTCGTCTTTATAGCAAAACTCGACGATGGGACGCGGCAGGCGCGTGCCCTCTTCCAGCCCCAGACGTTTGCTCATCGTACCGGCGGCATAATTGCGCACGATCACTTCAAGCGGGATGATCTCGACCTGACGGATCAGCTGCTCGCGCATGTTGATGCGTTTGAGGAAATGCGTTGGCACACCGATCGTCTCAAGCCCGATCATAAAGAACTCGGACAGGCGGTTGTTCAGTACCCCCTTACCCTCGATCACGTCCTTCTTTTCGGCGTTAAAGGCGGTGGCATCGTCTTTGAAATACTGCACGAATGTGCCCGGCTCGGGACCTTCGTAAAGAACCTTCGCCTTTCCTTCGTAGATCTTCTTGCGACGCGCCATGGCTCACTCCGTTCTCGCGCAGATCAGGCAACAGCCCACGCGTGGCGCAGCTATAAGACAAGGGCGCGGCCCTCGCAACTGCGGATCAGGGCCTGTCGGCTGCTGACCTTTAGCAATCGCTTCAAATGCCGGGCAAATGGCGCTGTGCATGCAATGCTTTGTTAACGCACCCCGTCGTAGCCCTGATGCATACGGAGTGAGAAGGGGTTCAGACCAATGTCCATTTTTGACAATCGTGATATCGCGTTTCAGGGAAAATACGCCCGCGATGCGGAAAATCAGTTCCGCGCCAAGGCGCGCCGTGCCCGTCTTTTGGGGCATTGGGCCGCCAAACTGCTTGGCAAAACCGGTGATGACGCTGCCGATTACGCCCGCGATGTCGTCTATGCCCATCTCAACGATGCTGTCGGCACCACGGTTTTCAACAAGCTCAGCGTCGATCTCGAAGGGGTTCTGGATGACGCCGCGATCAAGGCGAAAATCAGCGATTACATGAAGGAATCACGCAAACGCCCGCGCGCGACCGACTAGGGCGCTCTGCGTTCAAGCTGCCGCATATACAAACGCGCCATTCGTGCCTACATAGTCATCAACCCAAGCCCGATAAGGAGTGACCTGATGACGACATTCGATGACCGCGAAAATGCGTTTGAGAACAAATTCGCCCATGATGCCGAGATGCAATTCAAGGCAGAGGCACGCCGCAACAAGCTTTTGGGGCTGTGGGCGGCTGACTTGATGGGCAAATCCGGCGATGACGCGGCAGAATACGCCAAAGAGGTCATCAAAGCGGATTTCGAAGAAGCGGGCCACGAGGATGTTGTGCGTAAGGTCGCCGGTGATCTGGGCGCCAAGTCTGACCCGGACGCGATTCGTGCCAAAATGGCCGAATTGATGGCCGAGGCGAAATCCCAGTTGATGGACGAACTGTAAGGCACCCGCCCACAGTCTCTTTTTTGTACGCGTTAAGGTCAAAGTAAGGGGGTCGCGCTAGGTAAAGCGGACCTCAAAGGATTTATACGCTGTTTCGATTGTTTTTCACCCCACGCAACCTGCTGCCACCTGTTGCGGCGATAGCATGCCTTTGGTTGCTCAGCCAACGGCTGGACGCAGTTGATCTGCCTAGCGTGTGGATCGCCGTGCGCGACCTTGGCTGGCATCAATGGGTGTTGGGTGGGCTCGCAACCATCGGCAGTCTCGCAGCGGTTGGGCGTTATGATGTCGTGATGCACCGCGCCCTTGGCACAGGCATCGCACAAAAAGCGGCGGGACGCGCAGGCGTGATCGCGATTGCGCTTTCGCAAACCATCGGCTTTGGCATGATAAGCGGCGCGCTGGTGCGCTGGCGGATGCTGCCCGAACTTTCGTTATGGCGCGCGACCAAGCTTACGGCCATTGTCGCCGCATCTTTTCTGGCGGCCTGGGCGATCTTTACCTCTGTGGTCGTGCTCATCCTGCGGCCTGGCTTTTTGCCGTTTGAAGTACCGCTTGCCATCGTCGTCATGATGCTGCCGCTGGCGATGCTTGGCACCTTGCGCTTTATCAAACGCCCGGTCTGGCTTCCGAATTTGCTTGTCGTCGGCCCGCTTCTCCTGTGGGTCGCGGTTGACACGATCCTTGCGGCACTTGCGCTTTACTGGCTGCTGCCCACCGAAACAGCGATCAGCTTTGCAGTCCTGCTGCCCGCTTTCCTGATCGCGCTAGGCGTTGGCATGATCTCGGGCAGCCCGGCAGGTCTTGGCGCGTTCGAGCTGACATTACTGGCCCTGCTGCCTGCTGATCTGATGGCACCCTGCCTTGCGGCCATGCTTGCCTTTCGTCTGGTTTATTACGCCTTGCCCGCAGTGATCGCCCTTATCCCGCTGGCGCTGGCAGGACGCAAAACCCGCAAGACCGCCACCTCTTTTGCAATCCGGCCGGCACGCAATGGCATGTCAACGCGCCAGAATACCGAAGCAGCGATGTTGCGGCTAGATGGTGGTCTAACAGTGTCAAACGACCGTGCCGCATGGGGCGTGCGACACACGCCACACACATTGACGGCGATGGGCACACCACTTTACGGACCGCCCAGCGACGCCCTGCCCCTATTACAAACCGCCGCGCGGGAAACCGCACGCTTACCCTTGCTTTATAAGGCCGTGCCGCGCCTTGCCGCCCGCGCACGGACCAATGGCTGGGCGGTCACCCGCATCGCCCATGAAGCAGTTATAACACCGCAGCATTTCTCAACAGATGGTCCGCAGCGCCGCCAACTGCGCCGTGCCTTGCGCAAAGCAACCGACGCTGGCGTAGAGACAAAGCTGGCTCGCGGACGCCTGCCCGAGGCAGAGATGCTGTCGGT
>ERZ1740060.800-NODE-800-length-13365-cov-3.586927_pt1 | contig 13365 bp, 12 predicted proteins | sample MGYA00581743_ERZ1740060 | MGnify/ENA primary metagenome ERZ1740060 (study PRJEB43018, sample SAMN04849235) | marine metagenome | isolation source: floating plastic debris | place: Pacific Ocean | collected 2008-08-27 | study: EMG produced TPA metagenomics assembly...
GTTCTCCACGGGCGTGCCCGTGAGTGCGAGGCGGTAGTCTGCCTGCAGCTGGCGCACGCTCTGCGCCTGCTTGGCCGCGGGGTTCTTGATGTTCTGCGCCTCGTCGAGGATGCTGCGCCGCCACGGCATCCGATTGAGCAGTTCCTGATCGCGGTGCGCCAGCGCATACGTGGTGAGGATCACGTCGCTCTCGCTGGCCTTGGCGATGAACGCGTCTTCCTGCAAACGCTCGGCCCCGTGATGCACGAGCACACGCAGCGACGGACAGAATTTTTTCGCCTCGTGCTCCCAGTTGCCCAGCACACTCATCGGGACGACCGCAAGCGTCGGCGGCACCGGCGCTTCGGCGTACGGGCCCTGCTTGTGCACGTACCGCTCATGGGCGAGCAGCGCGAGCACCTGGATCGTCTTACCCAGGCCCATGTCGTCGGCGAGGCACGCGCCACACCCGAACCGTTCAAGGAACGACATCCACGACACACCGCGAAGCTGGTAAGGCCGAAGCTCGCCGGTGAACGTCGGCGGCGGCTCGATATCCGGCAGCGTCTGGCTCTCTTCGCTCGAGCCGAACACTGCGCCAAGCCAGCCGCTGGGCTCGATGCCGACGATGGGCAGCGCCGCACCGTCCTCGTCCATCGAGCCGTGCGCCATGCGAATCGCTTCGAGCACGGTCATCTCGCCGCCGGGGTGCTCGCGGATGAACTTCGCGGCGGCCTTCACGTCTTCGGCACGGACCTCGGCCCACTGGCCGCCCACACGTACCAGGGGCGTCGACCCGTCTTTGGCCAACTTCTCAAACTCTGCCAAGGTGAGCTTGAGCCCGCCGAGCGAGATCTCCCACGAGTATCGCACCAGCGTCTGCAACCCGAGCTGCGACTTGTGCGCGTGAGGCGAGCCCGGGCCGCCCTCGCCCTCGGGCACCATGCCTTCGCCCCAGCCTTCGGCATCGCCCGCGCCCGGGCCGGTGAGTGTCTCGAGCGGATCGCTGTCGAGTCGCAGCGTGGCACCGACGCGGATGCTCGGCGAATCCCACCAAGGCGGCGCGACCACGGTAATGCCTTGCTCGCCGAGCACAGGCGCCGTATCGCGGAGGAACTGGTACGCCTGCTTGGTCGTCAGCTCGAGCCTGGTCGGCTCGCTCTCCCGGAGCGCGCTCTCCAGCTTTTCGTACAGCCGTGAGGCGCGGCCTAACTCACTGAGCAGCAATTGCTGCGGCTCGTCGAGCTGGCGGCCTTCGATCGTCAAGCCACGCCCCGTTAAGCTCCACACCTCGTCGGCGTCGACTTCGACATCCTCGGTACCAACCGCGCGCAGGTGGAAGGTCAACGCCCACCGCACATCGCTGGGAGGCGGCTGCAGGTCGGGCAATTCCTCGACGTTCACAGGCTCGTGAAGCTTCAGGCAAAGACGCCACAACGCGCTCGCGCCACGCTCTTCGAGCCTCGCGAGCCAGCGTCGAACACCGCGTGCGGCATCAGTCCGCTCTGAAGGCTTAATGCCCGACTCGTTCGGCCCATCGAGCAACCCGGTAAGCCACGCGACGTGCGTGTCGTGGGTCTTGCCCTCGACCGCTTCGGCCAGCTTCTCCCGCGTAAACGTCCGACGCACCTGCGCGTCGAGCGTCAGCGCCATGAAGTCGCTCAGTACAAGCCAGGGATCGTGCTCGAGATCGTCCACACCCGCACTCGCCGCGAGCGGCATTGCACGCAAGAGCTGGCTGGTCGCGTTCGCGGTGTGTTCGTCGGCAAGCCAGGGTTGCCAACAGCCGAGAAGGCGTCCGTCGGGGTGCTGCCGCAGGCGCGGCACGAAACGCTGCTGGATAACCAACTGCCGCACCATCGACAACGCCAACATGAAGTGGCGCACCGAAGAGCCCAGTTGCACGAGCACCGGAGCCTGGTCGCCCGAGGCCGGCAACTCGAAGCGCCCTTCTGGAAGCCCGTCGTCGTGCGCGCGATTTGCGAGGTCACCGATCGCGTCGAGCACCATTGCCGTCGCATCGGGTTCGAAGCTGAGGCCCGGTGCCTCGACGACTTCGAGCGATCCTTCACCGTCGCTCTCCGCCGCGTCGGGTCTTTCGGCGCGATCGACCACGCCTGCGGCGCGTGCCATCGCGGGACTCGGCGACATCGCGCCCTGAGGCACACGAATCTTGATCGCACCCTCACTCGAGGCGTCCTGCACGGCGCTCCCGAGTGCTTCGGCTGTCCTGGTCAGCAGCGAGCTGCCGGCGAGCCAACGCGGTTCGCCCGCGGCGCTCGCCGACGGCGCGGCCTCAGCCCAAAGCCAAAGTCGGCCAGCACACCATGCCGCATGGAGACACGCCGGTTGTCGGCGGACAGCGGTGGTCACCATGGTCGGGCTCCCAAGACCGGAGCGTGAGGCGTGAAAGAAGTAGGGGCGCAGGGACTCGAACCCTGGACCTGCGGATTAAAAGTCCGATGCTCTACCAACTGAGCTACACCCCCTAAGGCGGGCCTCCGTGCCGATCGCGAGCAAGCCGCGACCAAGAGGTCATTGTTGGGACCATCCTCGCCCGAGGCCACATTCTTCAGGTTTCCCCATCGCAATGCGCACGTTCGCCTCGCGCCACGGCGGATGTTCGGTTGGTCGGTTTCTACACTGGCACCCATGCGCACCCGCCTGACCCTTGGGCCCATCCTGATCGCGGTGCTCCGCGCTGGGCTGTGTCGAGACCAGCTGTTCGAGGGCTTTGCATGGCTCCTCGACTTCCCCATGCTCGGCTTCAATGGCACCGCACCTCCGGCGGTCATCGTGCTCCCGGTCATGCTCCTCATCGGCGGCCTTGGCGGCAGAGAACTCGCCATCATGCTCAAGGCAAAGGGCGTGCACGCCTCGCGACTCACTCTGGCCTTTGCGGCCATCACAGGCCTGCTCGCGTCGACTCCGCTGTTCGCGTACCTCTCGAGCGGTTCGAGCCCGGAGGGATCAAGTTTCCCAGGTGACGGCTCGGCCGGTCTTGCCTCGGTCGCGGCGGCCATGGTCCTTGTCGGCATCGTCCATCACGCCCGTACTCGAACCAGCGAGGGCGCCATGCTCGGCATCGGAGCCGTGCTCTTCGCGTTCGTGTACCTCGGGCTGACGTTCGGCTTCCTTTTGCGTATTCGGTTCGAGCACAGCGTCTGGGTGCTCGTTTGGGTACTTGCGACCGTCAAGTCGTGCGACATCTTCGCCTACTTCACCGGCAAGGCCATCGGCAAACGCAAGCTCATCCTCTGGCTCAGCCCAGGCAAGACTTGGGAAGGCCTTGTCGGAGGCCTCATCGGTTCCGCTGTCGTCGGCGGAGCCGGGCTTGCGCTGCTTACCCAGTTCACCAGCTTCAACCCCGGCGGCATGGCGACAATGGCGGCGCTTGCCGGCGCCGTGGTCGGTGCAGCCATGGGTCTCGTCGGCCAACTCGGCGACCTCATGGCCTCCATGATGAAACGAGATGCCGGCATCAAGGACTCATCTAGCCTGGTGCCGGGTTTCGGTGGCGTGCTCGATCTCGTCGATTCGCCCATCCTCGTCGCTCCCCTCGCGTATTGGACCCTGGCAATCTGGGTCTGAGCGATCGCGCTCGTGCAACCAGCCGGAGATCTGTCCGTGCCAGGGTCGAGAGGCGTGGATTATCAAATTCCTCCGCCCCATGGCCACGAGTCTCGCTACAGTGACTATTAAAGATGCGACGAGGAGTGCAGCCTTCATGACGATGACCGAAACCGATCGGTTGCTCAAGGTTTTCCAGGTCGACAACAGCATCGACGGATTGCAAGGAAGGCTCCGCGCCGCCGAGCGATTCCTGGCCGAGCAAGAGCGACAGCTCGGCGAGCTGGACAAGCAGAAATCTGCGAACGAGACCGAGCTCAAGCAGACAAAGGCCGCCGCGGCTAACGCCGAGGGCGAGGCCAAGCGGCTCGAAGGCCACATCAACGAACTCCGTGAGAAGATGAATTCGGCCGCCTCCAACAAGGAGTACCAGGCCTACCTCGCCGAGATCGCAACCTTCAAAGAACAACAAGAGCAGCAAGAGGCCGTCGCGCTCGACCTCATGGGCCGCGTCGAAACGCTCAGCGGATCGAACCAAGAAATCGTGCAGGCCCACGAAGAACGTGAGGGCATGCGTCGCGTTGCGAAACAGCAGCGCGATGATCGTCAATCAGAAATTGCCGACCGCCTCGAAGAACTTAAGCAAGAGCGCGAGACCATCGTCGCTGAGGTCCCAGAGCACACGCTGGCGCACTATGTCCGCGTGCGAGGCCAGCTCGGTGATGAAGCAATGGCCCCCGTGGAAGTCGTGGACGTGAAGCGCCACGAGTTCGTCTGCGGTATCAGCATGCTCGCCGTCCCCGTCGAGACAGTCAGCGCCTTGCTGAGCCACGGTCGCGTCACAGTCGATCCTCAGTCGGGCGCGAGCCTCTACCTGAGCGAAGAAGCCCGCAAGGCCATGGAGCCCGTCAGTAAGCGCTGACCTGTGAAGAACCAAGTGGAAGACAAGGCCCGGGCGCAAACCCGGGCTCTTTTTTTGCACTCGCGCAACACGCGCAAACAACAAGCCCGGACCTTGGCCCGGGCCTCGTTCGTGCTGAAACTGATGTGTCAGCCGGCCTGCTTCGCGCGATACTGCTGCAGCCAGCGCGGGCGTGGTGCATCGTCCTCAACCGGGTCGATGTGGACACGCCGGCCTTGGAAGACAACCTTGCCGGTGCTCACGCTAAAGAGCGTGTCGTCCTTACCGCGACGCACGCCGAAGCCAGCCTGGAACTTGGTACCACACTGGCGGACCAGGATGTTGCCCGGCTGGGCGAACTCGCCGCCATAGAGCTTGATACCCCGGTACTGGGGGTTGGAATCGCGCCCGTTCTTCGACGAGCCCTGACCCTTCTTGTGTGCCATCGCGAAACTCCTCAGCAGATCCAGCACCGCCATTTTGACGGGCTGAGATGATAGCGGCACCCTAACGCATGATCCAGCGGGTTTCGGACCGCTCAAGGGCCTTGCCGTCCAGGCCGTCAATGTTCCCAGGGGCGGCATGGGTCGCCATCATGGTCTTCCGAAGGACGACGTCGCGCGGCGTGCCGGTTTCGCGGTCGATAACCTCGAGCCGAGTCGTCTCTCCACTGAAGCCGGCCATGTAGACCCGGGCCTGGTCGGCCTTGAGGTCACGCACGGGCCAGACCACCAAGCCGCCACGAGCGTTCGCCTCGCCGCGCCGAAGCACGCCGATCATGCTCACTTGGTCATTAAGCAGCGGGTTTTCAAGGCGTTCGAGGATGCCGCGGGTCACCGCTGCGGGCACGCCCTGACCGGCGACCACGTTTATGCCCGTCTCGGTGGCCAGCTCGAAGCTCGGCGCGAACAGGATGTCTTCATCCGTGTTATTCGTGACCGTGTAGGTCATGAAGTAGTACAGCATGGGGCCCTGGTCGGGGTTCTCGATCGAGATGACTCGCAGCGGACCGATGTCCAGGTCCAGTTGCCAGCGGATCGGGATCGGGTTCGGCTCGGGCGGCCTGGCCGCGCTCGCTGCAACAACGCCGAAGATGCCAAGCCCGACGACGCCCAGAAGGACGGCCAGGAGTCGATGAGGGAGCGAAAGAGGGGCCATGGAGGTCTCCCGGGGCCAATCGTGCGGGATTCGTTCGTGGTAATGCGGGGCAGAGGCGGATCCGATGTCCGACCCTTCCTGAGCAGGCCCCAGATCGGGCGTGATCGCCCTGAAGAACGTGCGGATTGCGCGCGGGCCGTCACTCGCCACCTGGCCGAGCTGCCGGGCCGGCCTGTCGATATCGCCCAGTCACTGCCTTCATCGAAGGAGTCTTGGGCCATCGACGCCCTCCTCTCTGCCAATTGGCAGACCGTGGGCTCGCTCGCATACATGAGAAGGCCCCTGCGAGCCGAAGAGGCCACCAAGTCGGGACTCGCGTGGTCTAAGCCCGGGGCCGAACCGCTCCCGGACGGCCTCGAAATCGAGCGCATCCGGGTGCCCGGAGCCGGCGCGCCCGCGCCCCCTGAACTCGTGCAAGCCCTCGAGGCGTCCTACGTCGACACCTTGGATTGCCCAGACCTCTGCGGCATGCGAGAGACGGTTGACATCGTGGCCTCCCATGCCGCGATCGGCCGCCAGGAACTCGCCCTGTGGTCGCTCCTGCGACACGAAGGCCGCCCGGCGGGCGCGTTGCTGCTCTCCTGTCTTCCCGAGCAGCGTTGCTATGAGCTGGTGTACTTGGGCTTGGGGCCCTCGCTACGAGGAAACGGCTACGGCGAGTTCCTGATGCGACGCGCGATCGACACCCTCGCGACGCGTATCCGACAAAGCAAGGCGCGATCCGGATGGTCGCTGACGTGCGCTGTCGACAAGGCATTCCGTCCGGCTGTGCGCCTGTACGAACGCCTCGGTTTCGCGGCCTTCGACTCGCGTGTCGCTTGTGTTTCGAGCGTGCGCCAAGGTTGAACACACAAATGTCACAGGTTGTAGGCCGTTGCATACACGCATGTTGCGCGCTGCGAGTGCAAGTGCGCCCACGTGTTTTCCACACCAGTTGTTGATGGCTTGCGGCCCTTTCGTGCATAAAGAAAACTTTAAGACGTAAGCCGCGCACTCTGCCGCATTTGCTGACACGCCCCCTTGGATTCCCGACAGTTTGTGTAGCGTTTTGTCGACTGCCTGGGTACCTTCTTGCGGCGTCGAAGGAATGGCGCCGCGTCGGAGATCGAGCGGCCTACGCAGCCAGACTCTTGTGTCCCGCGTGCAGCCAGCGTCGAAGAAAATTGACGACTTGGTTAGGACGGCTGGACAATTCACGAGCGTCGAGGATGGCTGCGACAAAGCGCGAGGATCGCGCGGCTCGCCGGAGTACGACGCACGCTGAACGGACTCACTGGGTATACAGCGGACACACCTCTTGGGGTGTTTCCGGGGATGTTCGTTTGGCACGAGGACGGCCAGAAGGGCAGACAATGGCAGCAACTGGAAGAGTTGTTCTGGCGCGCAGTACATCCGCATCGCGGGTGGACGTTCCGAAGGTTCGCAGCCACAACGCCGCGCCAATGCGGCTCACGCCGTCGGACGACGTCCTGTCGCATGAGGCCGAGCCCACCGCCCTGGACGGCATCCAGGCCGCCCAAGGGCCGCGTGCGGTTGAGGTGATCGCCCCGGACAAAGAAGCCGCACCCGCCCGGGTGCCCGGACGCCAGCCCGGCCGAGACGCCGACGGTGAGCGCCCGCGCACCCGTTATCGCCACCCGGGCCGTACCGCCGATCGCGCCGGCACGACAACACCGAACACCCACTCGGAGCTTGAGGCCCAGAGCCCGTCCGACCTGCTCGATGCGCTCGCAGCCAAGATCGGGCCGCTCGCCTTTGAGCGGTACTTCCAGGGGCAGGCCAAGCTCGAGCGCGAAGGCAGCACCCTGCGTGTGGTCGTGGCCTCCCGCTTCCTCGTCTCGATCTTGGAAGGCCGGTTCCGAGCCGTGCTGACCGAGTTGGCCGGCGGGGGCGAGGTCGAATTCATCGACAAGCCCAAGGCGTTCCCCAAGGCCAAGGCCAAGCCCATCAAGGCGACGAAGGCCGAACGTCCGGTCCCCCAGGATCGCGCGCCGCGTCCGCACCATGCCCAGCAAGACCGCACGGTCCGCCTCGACGACTTCGTCGTTGGTGAGAGCAATCGCCTCGCGCACATGGCGGCGACGGCGCTGAGCGATCCAGGCTCTCCGGCCACCTCAGGCAACCTGTTGGTACTCCACGGCGGCTGCGGCTTGGGCAAGACCCACCTGCTCCGAGGCATGGCGCACAACCACAATCGCCTGCGTGGCTCTGCTGGCAAGGCCAAGTACGTCACCGCCGAGCAGTTCACCAACGGCTTCCTGGCCGCCCTTCGCACCGGCAGCACCGATCGCTTCCGCGAGCAATACCGCGGCGTCGAGCTCCTGTGCCTCGATGACGTCCACTTCCTGGCGACCAAGGAAGCCACGAAGGCCGAGCTCCTTCACACGCTCGACCAGATCATCCAGAGCGGCTGCCGCTTGGCGCTCGCCAGCGATGAGCATCCCAAGCAGGTTGAAGGCCTCGGCAAGCAGCTGGTCAGCCGCTTGCTCTCGGGCCTCACCATCGAGCTCGGCTTGCCCGAGCAAGATCTTCGCGAGGCCATGGTGCGTCGTCTCGCGGCCCGCCGTGGCCTGAGCATGGACGATGCCGTCGTGGCCGCGATTGCCCGCGCCGGGGCCGAGGCCGCCGAAGACGGTGAGCCCAACGGCTCCTTCCGTGACATCGAAGGCGCCATGGCTCGCGTCGACGCGTTCCACAACCTGCTCGGTCGCGTCGGCGACCGGCCCGCCGGCCAGGAAGTCACGATGGCCACCGTCCAGCAGGCGCTCGGTCGCCGCGCCGCGCTCGCCAAGCCGGCCGGGCCGATCCGGGTCCCCGCCGTGATCGAAGGCGTGTGTCGTTTCCTGGGTGTTGGCCAAGCCGAGTTCGCCGGCCGGGGTCGCCACCGCCGGGTCGTGCTCGCCCGGGCCCTCGTGGCGCTCATCTCCCGCCAGCTGACCTCCGCTAGCTAGCCCGAGTTCGTAACGGCGATGGGTCGACCCAATCACTCCTCGATCATCACCGCTGTGCGACGGATCGAGCGCCAGATCGCCGAAGAAGAGAAGGTGGCTGTTGGCTGCGACGCGGACGGGATGACCGTTGCGGAGCTTGCCTCGAGCCTCACGCGTCGGATGAGGCAGGCCGGGCGATAGACTCGCCCTCGAAGGACCGGCCCCGGCGACCAGTGTTCGGGGGAGCCCATTGCATGGGGCCCTTCGCAGGGGAGCGAACGTGCCACGCAGCGACCATCGAAGCCAGCCCGGACAGGGATCGTCCAACTCCAACCAAGAGATCAGCCTGAGCGGGCCGGACATCACCGAAGCGGAGATCGATGCCGTCGTCCGCGTCATGCGGTCTGGCCGGCTGAGCATGGGGCCGACCCAAGAGGCCTTCGAGGCCCTCGTCGCCGAGGCGTCAGGGTGCGACTACGGCGTCGCCGTCAATAGTGGCACCAGCGGCCTGCATCTCGCCCTTTTGGCGCTGGGTATCGGCCCGGGCGACGAGGTGATCACGACGCCGTTCAGCTTCGTGGCCAGCGCTAACGCCATCCTCTATGTGGGTGCGACGCCCAAGTTTGTTGACATCTGTCCGCGAAGCCTCAACATGGACCCCGACAAGGTCGAGGCGGCCATCGGCCCGCGGACAAAGGCCATAATGGCTGTCGAGGCTCTGGGCAATCCAACGCACATGGATCGCTACGCCGCCATCGCGGCCAAGCACGAGATCCATCTCATCGAGGACTGCTGCGAGGCGCTCGGCACCGTCTACAAGGGGCGGAAGTGCGGGAGCTTCGGCCGAGCCGGCATCTTCGGGTTCTATCCGAATAAGCAGATCACCACCGGCGAGGGCGGCATGATCGTCACCGACGACGCCCGCATGGCCGATCTCTGCCGCAGCCTGCGGAACCAGGGGCGGCCCATGCCCAGCGAGATCACCGAGTCCGCGTCGCTCGGGCTCTGGCTCTCGCATGAGCGCCTTGGGTACAACTACCGCCTCAGCGACATCGCCTGCGCGATCGGCGTCGCCCAGATGCGGAGGCTCGAGGAGATCAAAGAGGCCAGGAGTGCCGTGGCCGTGGAGTACCTCGACCGCCTGATGGGCGTGCCGGGGATCATCTTGCCCACGATCGAGAGCGGCACCAGCATGAGCTGGTTCGTCTTCACCGTCCGCCTCGAGCGGGGCTACAGCGCCGAAGAGCGCGATCGGGTCATACAGGGCCTGCGCAATCACGACATCGGAGCCGCGGCCTACTTCCCGTGCATCCACCTCATGCCCGAGTACGGCCGCCGCTTCGGCTTCGAGCCGGGCGCCTTCCCGATCGCCGAGAGCGTGGCCGACCGGACGATCGCGCTGCCCTTCCACAACCGCCTCACCTCACGCGACATCGACCTCGTCGCCCAGACCCTGAGCCTGATGCTCTCACGCGAGAATCTGGCGCGAGGGTGAGCACTGGCCAGGCGGGCCTGATCCGGCCTATCATCTCGACCCGCTCGGGCCAGCAGCCCGCGCGATCCACGTGGATCGAGACCGAGGACCGCACGATGCCCTACGAATGCCACTTTACCGGACGTAAGACCCGCTTTGGAAAGTCCAAGGCCTACGGCGGTGCCAAGATCTCCAAGGGCGGTTTCGGCCTGAAGACCACCGGCATCACTCGCCGTACCTTCCGCCCCAACCTGCAGAAGGTCCATGCCGTCATCGACGGCAAGCCCACGCGTGTGCTGGCGAGCACCCGAGCCATCAAGAGTGGCCTGGTGGTGAAGCCCCTGAAGCGCAAGTACGGCTACACCCGCCAGCAGAAGGAACAAGCCGGCGAGTAAGTCGGTTCCGCTGACCGGCCTTAGGCGTAGCGTGAGCGGATTCTTCCCACAACCAAGCCAACACCTCACGCCGCCTGCCCGTAGCATGATGCCGGCCCGCGATCGCGTTTCCGCTTTTTCGAAACGCCGTACGCCTGCCCGGAGGTGCGCCTAGTGAAGTGCGATCTGTGCGATGCCGAAGCTACCGTCCACGAGACGCAGATCATCAATGGCCAAGTGCGTGTCCGCCGCCTCTGCGAGCAACACGCGGCCGAGCAAGGCCTGACCGGCGTTGCTTCGCAGCCCACTTCGAACACCGGCGCCACCGTGGTGCTCAGCATGAACAAGAAAGCGACAGGCCTTCGTTGCCAGTCCTGCGGGCTTTCATACGCCGCGTTTCGGCAGAATGGACTGCTTGGCTGCTCCGCGTGCTATGAGGCATTCGAAGACAAGCTCACGCCCCTCATCGAGCGGGCCCATCAGGGCGGCACGCACCATATCGGAAAGACGCCGGCGCGCATGCTCGCCGCGGCGCAGGGCGGCGACGTCCAGGCCATCGAGCGCGTGCTGGGCGATGCACGCGAGAGAGCCGAGCGCGTCGCACTGCTGCGTCAACAGCTCGAAGATGCACTCACCAACGAGCAGTACGAGCGTGCCGCCACACTGAGAGATGAACTGCGTCGCTCGGAAGCCGAAGAACAGGGGCCGGAGGGCGAGCCGGCATGAACACGGGCGGCCTGGGCCAACCCGATGGACGCGGTTCGCCGGGCAACGGCCCGAACGGCGGTGGCCATGATCCCGAAGCCGGCCGCGCTGCCGATGTCGTGATCTCCAGCCGGGTCAGGCTCGCGCGCAATCTCGCAGGCTTCCGATTCCCAAATCGAGCCCCCGCGAGCGAGCGAACGGCCGTCGTAGTCAAGCTCAAGCCCATCGTGCTCGGCGCGCGGCTGAGCCCGCAAGCCGAGTGGGTCGATCTGACCGCCACCACGCCCATGCACAGGGCCTCCTTGGTGGAAGAGCGTCTGATCAGTCGCCACCACGCGATGGGCAAGGCAGGGGAGCCCATGCACGGCCGTGCGGTTGCCATCGGCTTGCCCGACCGTCGGCTGTCGATCATGATCAACGAGGAGGACCACCTCCGACTGCAGGCCATCCGCCCGGGCTTCGACCTATCGGGCGTGGTGGAACAAATCGATCGTGTCGACGACGCGATTGAGCAAAAGGCCGACTACGCCTTCAGCCCAAGGTTTGGGTATCTATCCGCCTGTCCGACCAACGTCGGGACCGGCGTTCGTCTCAGCGTCATGCTCCACTTGCCGGCGCTCAAGATCACCCGTGAGCTCGAGAAAGTGAAGCGTGCCGCCGACGATCTCGGCCTGACCGTTCGAGGCTCGTATGGTGAGGGCACGGAGGCCACCGGCGACTTCTACCAGATCAGCAATCAGACAACCATTGGTAAGAGCGAGGCTGTGCTGCTCCGAGAGATGGAGACCGAGATCATCCCCTCGGTCATTGCCTACGAACGCACCGCTCGCGAGCGCCTGGTCAAGGGCGGTCGCCGTGGCATGGAAGATCAGGCCTGGCGCGCCGTGGGCCTGCTGCTCCACGCCAGGCTGCTGAGCACCGAGGAAGCCACCAAGATGCTCAGCCGGATCCGACTGGGTATTGCGCTCGGGCTTATCCCAGGATTGCGCTTACCTCTGATCCAGCAGTTGCTCATCGCGTCGCAGCCCGCCCACATCCAGATGGCCATCGGCCAGGAACTCACGCAAGAACAGCGTCGCGAAGCCCGTGCCGCACTGTTGCGGAGCAAGTTGGGTGAGGCGTTCGCCACCAAGCGTCCGCCCCCGAGGCTCATCCGCCCTGGTTCTGCAGAACCCAGACCCGAGCCGCCCGTGGGTCCGAGCAACCGGCCGCAAGAGCCCGGCCCTTCGCACCCGAACGACGGCGACGGCCGCGAGCTTTGAGGTTGAGATGTCACGCGGGGGTGTGGCCAATCTGATCCGCCTCGGCGTGACGAGCATCGAACGCACGATGTTCTGTGATCGGCCTGGTCCGGTTCAAGAGCTCCTCGACAGCGGTTTCGTGGCCGACACCCCGGCCGATTACTGTCCGCGATGCGGCCAGAGCATCGGCCCCAACGAATTCGTGGACGGAACCTGTTCCGCGTGCCGCAGCGCCAAGCTGCCGTGGGGCGGCGTGGTGCGCCTGGGCCCATACGAACCACATCTTCGAGGGCCGATCCATCAGTTCAAGTTCGAACGCTGGCACACCTTGGGGGAGCACTTGGGGCACGCACTGGGCGCGACGGTTTCGGAGCGACTCCGGCAGGTCGCCGAGCATGCTGGTGAGCCGTTGGCGGCGATCACGAGCCGCTCGGTCGTCGTTCCAGTTCCGATGAGCTTCTGGCGTCGGGCGAGCCGGGGCATCGATCACGCGAATTGCCTCGGAAGCTCGGTTGCCAAAGGGGCGGGCCTGCCCATGGCGCGCTGGCTGCGTCGCCAGCATCGTCCCGCCCAGACGGGCTTGTCTCATGCGGCTCGCAAGAAGAACCTCCGTGGTGCCATGAGCTCCCGCCTCGAACCGGACGAGGTCGGCTCACCTCGGGTGATCGTGGTCGTGGACGATGTGATGACGACTGGGGCCACGCTGATCGAGGCCTGCCGGGCGATCCACAAGTTTGGAAAGGCTCGTTCCGGGGAGGCGCAAGAGCTGCCGGCAATCTTGGTCGCGACAATTGCGGTTTCGAGTCAGAAGCCGCGGAAAGGCGCTGTGACGCCCCTTGTGGAGTCCATTCCGGGTCCGAAGTCCGTCATGGTCCAAAAAAAGTGAAGGAAGTAGCCTTCACAAGCTTGACGAACGCTTGCGGCCGCGTAATATCTCCACCGCTTCTGGCAGCCGCCAAAAGCGGGACGAGCAACGAAACGCGGATGCGAATCGAAGCTCTCGCTCTTTGAAATCTAAGCGGTCGAGATGCAC
>ERZ1740060.802-NODE-802-length-13329-cov-25.563583_pt1 | contig 13329 bp, 11 predicted proteins | sample MGYA00581743_ERZ1740060 | MGnify/ENA primary metagenome ERZ1740060 (study PRJEB43018, sample SAMN04849235) | marine metagenome | isolation source: floating plastic debris | place: Pacific Ocean | collected 2008-08-27 | study: EMG produced TPA metagenomics...
TCGCCTCGGTGAAGCCAACGCGCTAAAAGCAGTCGGCAATGTGCTGCAATCTCTCAAACGCAATCCCGAAGCGCTGCAGCACTACGACCAAGCCCTCGAACTCTACCAAGCTACCGGGGCGCGCCTGGGCGAAGCCAGCGTGTTGCAAGAGTTCGGAAAAATGGCTAAAGACTCTAGAAAATCGCTAGCATTTTTGCAGCAGGCACAATCTTTATATGAGGCAATTGGCGATCGCTACAGTCAATGTCGGAATTTGGTCAATTTCTTAGCCGATGCCCAGCTCGCCGTGGGCCAGCGGGCAGAAGCGATTCGCTCCTTACACAGGGCGGCTGATTTGGCCCTGGGTTCGGAGTATGTGTTTTTTGCTGAGCGGGCTCAGAACAAACTTAAAAACTGGGATGCAGATACGTTGAAGCCAACCTAAGGCTTGGGTTTGAGCTTTTTATGCTGCATTCCCTGGGCCGTCCCATGACCCATTAGATTAGAAGAGTCAGAGTTCACGGAACCAAAAGCACCCCCAAGCCATTGTGGACGCGACCGACGGTGCTGCCATGGCGGTTGATGATGGTGCCGCCCAAATACAGACTCGAAGAAGTGCCGCCATCGAGATTGAGCGCATTTTGCGCGCCGAGCTGCCGCATGATTTGGGCCGCTTCGGCCAGAGTGGGGCCGCGACCTCCCGGACTGTAGTGAATCGCCACTAGGACGATATTGCCGTTGGGCGTCACCCCGATCGCACTGCGGGGGGCTGCTTGCGCCGCAAACGCCTCACTAAAGCCTTCGGCTCTGGCATCGGCGATGATCTGGCCCTCTCTAACTAAGGTGGGTCCACCCCCGATCGCGAGGGGAAAGTTGGCAAAGGCTGCTGGGCGTAAGTCAGGACTCAGCGCCAGAGTCGTGCCCACCGGCATTGCCTGCGCTGCCGAATTAAACGATCGCAGGGCCAGCACATAGCCCTGAGGCGGAATCGGCGTGGCTCCGGTCCCGGCACCGCCTGCCGCTACCTGCTGCACCACCTGATTTTGGTTCACAACCAGCAGCGTTTCGCCATCGGTGATGGGGGTGTAGGTGCGGCCCCAAGCAGCGGTGTAGAGACCAATGCCCGCCTGCACATAGCCGCTGTTGATGTGGTTCACCGTAAAGGAGCCACCCTGGGACGTCGTCAAGGCATAGGCCAGTGAGAGCGAACTCAGGGCAAATTCTCCCTGCGAGTTCCAGGCAAGCGCCCCCCGATTCAAAATCGGCCCAGAAATCCACTGGTCATCGCGACGAATCGCCCCTAGCGGCAGCTGGTTATTGCGGTTAAAGAAGCCCGCGTTGATGGCGGCAGAAGCCCGAGCCGTCTGAGCCATCGTTTTCAGCGGGGTAATTCCCGGTAGCTGATGGGGGCTCGCCCAGATGGGCTGGAGAGTAGTGGCGGCATCGAGATTTAGCCAGAGCTGATGCACCGGAAAGCGGCGATCGCCGACGGTCAGATATTCCTGCCGCCAGCGTAAGTTAGGAGCCCAGCGAATATCGCGGGGTACGACGTCGGCTTCGTTGATATCAATGACGACTCGTGGAGGATTGGTCAAGCTCCACACGCGAGGCCGTGCCGTTTCCTCAAAGGTGCCCCGCAACACGATTTGATTGCCCTCAGGGGTGACTTGTAGAGACTGAAGTACATTGCCATCGCCGCTGGTCAGGGCTGCCGGGTTAAAGGCCGCACTGCCGGTAGCCTGCAGGGTGAGGGTAAACGCCGTGGCGTCTTCGTCAAAGCTCCACAGCACGGGACGATCCACTTCTAACACCAGGCGATCGCCCTGCGCCTGGCGACCGCGCCGGGCAGTGAGCACCGTGGCCGTAGGCGCTTGCAGCGTCAGGCGATCGCCCGTGGGCACCAGCTGCCAACCCTGCTGTGCGGCCCAGGCCGTGACATCGAGATAGCGATAGCCGTTGTCATACCAGGCCGGTAAGGCCGTCGGCGTGTCGGCAAACCAGAGCACCGGCTGCATCTCAGCCGTGGGGGTGTTCTGCAAATCGACGCCCAGGTAGGTCATCAGGGGCAGATCGGCCATGCCAATGCGATCGCCCCGCTGCTGCCAGGGCACCGGCACCGTGGTGTTGCCCACCGTCAGAGTATTGCCTTGAGTGACGCCAATCTGAGCCATCGGCGTGGTCAAACGGCGAGACTCGGTCTCAGCGGTCGGTGAGGCCGCTAGGGCGATCGCGCGGGGGGGGCGAGACAGGGCGGTGCCTAAGCCGAGGGTCACGAGGCTGAGCCCAAGCAAGGGGCCGAGCAGCGGGAATAGACCCGGGGTGATCTTTTTAGTGATATCTGCCGCCATGAAGTCTCCCGTTGAATCTCGCTGAGAAAATAGTTGGATGGCCAAATCGTAATCGTTCACACAGTAAACGGCGATAGCTTAAATTAATACTGGAACTTCGAGTTCTAACTTTTTAGCAATAATTGGGCGTCGTGCTCTCACCGCGATGCTGACCGCCAGAGATGACGTCATTTGCCAATCGCTAGCCGACTCGGTTGACAAGTTGAGACGGTATAATCAGCAACCCTGGCCCCTGTTTAAGCCGCCCTCAACGGCGGCGGCCTGATTGGATTCATCAGCTTGGCCGCAGTGAGCCGCCCCTGATTGGTTTCGTGAGGCATGGGCACTGCCGGATCCATTAGGTTATCGGTAGGGTGATTGAGCAATGGCCCAATCATTTGATGTAGTGAGCTTGAGACGCGCTACGGCCCTCCTCGATCGAGGGGGCGCGCTCCCGACAAATCGAGCTAAAACAGGTTCCGGCGATCGCGGGCTAGCGTCGAGTCGTTGCGGCAACTGCATATTCGTCAAACACCACCTTTTAAGAGTCGTCACCATGGAGAACACACCCTTGAATCCCCAGCAGTCTATCAACCTCACCGCTAGCGGCATGACTCAGTGGGGGCCGCGTTCGCTTGTGGAAGAACGTGACGCCTGCGGGGTCGGCTTTGTGGCCGATCAGCAGGGTCGGCCTAGCTTTAAGCTGGTGCAGCAAGCGCTGGGAGCCCTGGGCTGTATGGAACATCGCGGGGGCTGCTGTGCCGACAAAGAGTCAGGGGATGGGGCAGGCATCATGACGGCGATTCCCTGGGCTTTGTTGCAAGCCTGGGCCGTTAGCCAAAAGATTGAGACCGCTCTGGAGCCTGAGCGGACTGGGGTGGCGATGGTGTTTTTGCCGCCCCAAGCCGCAGCGGCCGCGATCGCCCGTGAGTCTTTTACAGCCGCCGCAACGGCAGCAGGCTTCGCCGTCTTGGGCTGGCGAGAGGTGCCGGTCGAGCCCACGGTTTTAGGGCTGCTAGCCCAGCAAAACCAGCCGTGCATCGAACAGTTTTTTGTGCACTCTGACCAGGCCAGTGGCGATGAGCTAGAGCGCGAACTCTATCGCCTGCGTCGCCAGGTTCATCGCTCGCTGATGGGCTGGCAGGGCGATGCTGCGATCGCGCCGCCGCTGCAAGAAACCTATATCTGCTCCTTTTCTTCGCGCACCATCGTTTATAAGGGCATGGTGCGATCGGCAGTGCTCAGTCAGTTTTATCGCGATCTGCAAAATGCGGCCTACGTCAGTCCTTTCGCCATCTACCACCGCCGCTTTAGCACCAACACGATGCCTAAATGGCCGCTGGCGCATCCGATGCGGCTAGTGGGCCACAACGGCGAAATCAATACCCTGGTCGGCAACATCAACTGGATGAAAGCGCGGGAAGCGGATCTGAGTCACCCCGCCTGGCAAGGCCACATCGAAGAATTGCTGCCCATCGTCAATATGGACAACAGCGACTCCGCCAACCTGGACGGCGTGATGGAATTGCTGGTGCGATCGGGCCGCAGCCCGCTAGAAGCGCTGATGATTATGGTGCCTGAGGCCTATCGCCATCAGCCCGATTTAGAACAGCATCCGGAAATTACCGATTTCTATGACTACTACAGCGGCCTCCAAGAGCCCTGGGACGGCCCGGCGCTGATCGCCTTTGGTGACGGCAAACAGGTGGCAGCCGCCCTCGATCGCAACGGCCTGCGACCGGCTCGCTACATCATCACGTCTGATGGCTTGATCATCGTGTCGTCTGAGGCGGGCGTGGTCGATGTGCCTATTGAAACCATTGTAGAAAAAGGGCGACTGGGGCCAGGGCAAGTAATTGCCGTGGATTTTCAGACCCACGAGATTCTCAAAAACTGGGATATCAAGCAGCGGGTTGCCGCCCAGCAGCCCTATGGTGATTGGCTGGCCCAGCATCGGGCTGTCGTAACGCCCCAACTGTTTACCGCCGAGCGTCAGCTCGCGGCCAAGACGTTAATGCAGCAGCAGGCCGCCTTTGGCTACACCGCCGAAGATGTTGAGATGATCATTCAAGACATGGCGGCTCAGGCGAAGGAGCCCACCTACTGCATGGGCGATGACATTCCCCTCGCGGTGCTCTCCACTAAGGCCCATCTGCTCTATGACTATTTCAAGCAGCGCTTTGCCCAGGTGACCAATCCCCCCATCGATCCGCTGCGCGAGCGTTTGGTGATGTCTCTCGAAACGCTGCTGGGGCAGCGGGGCAACCTGCTCGAAGAGCACGCCGACTATGCTCGTTTATTGAAGCTAGAGTCGCCGGTGCTCAACGAAGCCGAGCTGCAGACCATCCGGCAGTCATCGTTTAAAACGGCTACATTATCGACGCTGTACGGTCTGACGGCTGGCCCGACGGGGCTAAAGCAGGCCATCCAGGCGCTGTGCGATCGCGCGACTGAGGCGGTGCAGGCAGGCAGCGAGATTTTGATTTTGAGCGATCGCCCGACCGCTACTGGCGAGTCTGTCGGCCTCACGCCTGAGACCACTTATATTCCCCCCTTGGTCGCTACCGGTGCGGTGCACCACCACCTGATTCGCCAAGGGTTGCGCATGCAGGCGTCGCTGGTGGTTGATACCGCCCAGTGCTGGAGCACGCACCACTTTGCCTGCCTGATTGGCTACGGGGCTAGCGCGATTTGTCCCTATCTGGCGCTGGAATCGGTGCGCCACTGGTGGCACGATGCCCGCACCCAAAAGCTGATGGAAACCCAAAAGCTGCCGACGGTCACCCTCAACGGCGCGCAGAACAACTATCGCCAGGCGGTCGAAAACGGCTTGCTGAAGATTCTCTCGAAAATGGGTATCTCCCTGATCACCAGCTATCAGGGGGCCCAAATCTTTGAAGCCGTCGGTATCGGCCCCGATCTGCTAGACGTCGCGTTTCGCGGCACCACGTCCCGGCTGGGCGGTCTCTCTCTGGCCGATTTGGCGCAGGAAACGATCCGGTTCCACCAGCGGGCTTTCCCCGAGCTAAACCGGAAGCGGTTAGAAAACATGGGGTTTGTCAAAGCCATGCCCAAGGGCGAATACCACATGAATACGCCCGCCCTGACGAAGGCCCTGCATAAGGCGCTGGAAAGTCAGCAGTACGACCACTATGAAGTCTACAAGTCGCACCTGCAGGGCCGCACGCCTACCGCGCTGCGCGATTTGCTCGACTTGACCGCCGATCGCACCCCGATTCCCCTCGCAGAGGTGGAATCCGCTGCGGACATCATGACGCGGTTTTGTACTGGCGGCATGTCGCTGGGGGCGCTCTCGCAGGAGGCCCACGAGGTGCTGGCGATCGCGATGAACCGCATTGGCGGTAAGTCCAACTCGGGAGAAGGCGGCGAAGACCCCCAGCGCTTTCAGGTGTTTGCCAACATTGACGAACAGGGCAAGTCAGCGCTGTATCCCAACCTGCAAGGGCTGCGTAACGGCGACACCGCCAGCTCGGCGATCAAGCAGGTGGCCTCGGGGCGCTTTGGCGTCACGCCCGAATATTTGATGCACGCTAAGCAGATTGAAATTAAGATGGCTCAGGGCGCCAAGCCCGGTGAGGGTGGTCAGCTACCGGGCAAAAAGGTGAGCCCTTACATTGCGATGCTGCGGCGCTCAAAGCCGGGCGTCTCACTGATTTCACCGCCGCCGCACCACGACATCTATTCCATTGAAGATCTAGCCCAGCTAATCTTTGACCTGCATCAGATCAATCCCAAAGCGGGCGTTTCTGTGAAGCTCGTAGCCGAAATCGGTATCGGCACGATCGCGGCGGGCGTGGCCAAGGCGAATGCCGACGTGATTCAAATTTCTGGCCATGATGGCGGTACGGGCGCGTCGCCCCTCAGCTCGATCAAACATGCCGGTCTGCCCTGGGAGCTGGGCTTGACCGAAGTGCACCGCGTCCTGATGGCCAATCAGCTGCGCGATCGCGTGCTGCTGCGGGTCGATGGCGGCCTCAAAACGGGTTGGGACGTGATCATGGGGGCGCTGATGGGGGCCGAGGAATATGGCTTTGGTTCCATCGCCATGATTGCGGAAGGCTGCATCATGGCGCGGGTCTGCCACACCAACAACTGCCCCGTCGGCGTCGCCACCCAAAAAGCCGAGCTGCGTAAGCGCTTTACCGGTCTGCCCGAGCATGTGGTCAACTTCTTTTACTTTGTGGCGGAAGAGGTGCGATCGCTGCTGGCCCGACTGGGGTTCCGATCACTACAAGAGATTGTGGGCCGCACCGATTTGCTGCAGCCCCGCGCCGATGTCGAACTGGCGAAAACCGAGGCGCTGACTTTGACGGCGCTGCTGGGCCTACCCGATGTCAGCGAAGATCGCAGCTGGCTCGATCACGGCGGCATCCACAGCAACGGTCCGGTGCTGGATGATGAGATCTTGGCGGACGCAGCGGTGCAAGCGGCGATCGCCGAACACGGCCAGGTCAGCCAGACCTACGACGTGGTGAATACTGATCGCACCGTCGGCGCGCGGATTTCTGGCGCGATCGCCCAGCAATATGGCAACAGCGGCTTTCAGGGACACCTCGACCTCACCTTCACCGGCAGCGTGGGGCAAAGCTTTGGCGCTTTTAACCTGCCAGGCATGACCCTGACCCTGGTGGGCGAGGCCAATGATTACGTCGGCAAAGGCATGCACGGCGGCGAAATCGTTCTCAAGCCGTTCCCCGGCATCACCTACGACCCGTCGCAAAACGTCATTTTGGGCAACACCTGCCTCTACGGCTCAACCGGCGGCACGCTCTATGCTCAGGGCATTGCGGGCGAGCGGTTTGCGGTTCGCAACTCGAAAGGACAAGCGGTGATTGAAGGGGCCGGTGACCACTGTTGTGAATATATGACCGGCGGTGTAGTCGTGGTGCTTGGGCACGTCGGTCGCAACGTCGGCGCGGGTATGACCGGCGGCTTAGCCTACTTCTTAGATGAGGCGGGCAACTTCCCCACGCGGGTCAACCCTGAAATCGTCAACGTGCAGCGGGTGATCACCGAGGCGGGAGCCCAGCAGCTGCGATCGCTGATTGAGGCACATGCCCGTCATACCGGCAGCCAAAAGGCCACGGACATTTTGGCTGATTGGGAAACCTATCTGCCCCAGTTTTGGCAGGTAGTGCCACCGTCAGAGGCCGACACGCCGCTGACGAGCACTGCTGCCCAAAGTGCTGATAAGGTGCTCAGCTCCGTCTAATCAATGCCTGAATTCCGCCGCCGCTGCCGCTTTGAAAACAACCGATGTGGCGGTGGCTGTGATAAATATGTGCCGCCTGAGATATGAGGTCTACGGTAGTCGGGCATGGCCGATGGAGTGTGTCTTTGCCCTTAAGAATGCACGTTTGTTGAGAGAAGGGAGATCGTTTTATTCGACTTTGGACAAAGTTTGAATGGTATTGCATGAGGCCAAGTTGCTGGAAAGCTCTGTATACAGGACTTTAAAGCGATCTCTGCTCCACGAAAATCTGAAGTTCAGAGATATTCAGGAATTGGGCAAAGTCGGCTTGAGGCTTAAAAACTCGAATATCTCCAAACCAAGTGGCTCTCAGCAGCCAGAAGCCCTGGAAAATCGTTAAATGGATGGGCAATCCAGCTCCTTTTTTGTCCAAAGTCCAGGTTTTAACCCCGATTGGAAAAGGATGCGTTTGCCTTCAGCAACGCACCCTGCTGCGCGTTCACTATGTAGGCGTCGCAGGAGGCTGATTAAACGATAGAAAAAGTATCTTCAGCAATGTTCCCACTACTAAGCCTGCTGTGGCTGAACCCATTAGAATCAAAAATACTTGCTCATATGGAAAGGTTTTTCTAAGTTTGGAGCCAGCTACAAACATAGCGACAGCACAGGTCATAGCAGTAACTACAGCTAAGATTCCAGCCCAGAAAAAAGCAATAGAACCTACAAGGATGATTCCAGCGCCGGAATCGTAGTCCAACAATCTATCCCAAACAGCAGCTAAGGCTCCAGTCATAAACAAAGCGCTAATTTTAATCTGATCCCAAGCCACAACTACAGCCCAGACCATCGCTACAGCCCAGGAAACTACGGCAGGTGTAATATCGAAAGTAGTTACGAGATAGCCAAGAACTCCACAGAACACAAACGTCATGCCAGCCAAAATTTAGGAATATCTTTGCGAAAACTTTTACTTTCATAAAGGATGAAATTCGATTTCCACTCTCCTGATGAATCAACTTCCTCTTTTTTAGAAAAGTGATCTTCAATAACTTCTTCTGTGACATCTAGGTTGAATGACTCGTTCTCAAAGGAACTTTCGGAAAACTCTTCGATAGAGAAGGTATTAGATATCTCGGTTACCTTCTCTAGTTTCAAGGATTCTTCGTGCTTTTTTCGAGTAATTCCCCAAACAAGCTGACTCAATGGATTTGGATCTTCCATCCGAAAATCGACCCAGTGACGATTTCTCAGAAAAACTGGTAACTTAGGCTGCTGGGGAGTACCAGGAAGCATTACTGGAATGACTGGGCATCCCCGCTTAATAAACTCTTGTAAAAAGGCGTAAATTTCTTCACTCTGCCAAGGGCCAAGCCCCTGCTGACCGACAAACACTGCCACCGCGCCAATAGATTCGATTTGTTGCTCCAGGGCAAATTGCCAAATGGCACCGGGTTGCAGTTCCCAAACATCGAGCCAGGGCTTGAGGTTGTTTTGCTTTAGCTGCTGAGCAATTTCAATGACGGCAGGCTTATCTTCGCTGTTGTGACATAAAAATACGTCGAATTGCGACTCTGCCATTACCAAAAACTTTGGTGTGAGATCTATGGAGCAATGCCCTTCAAATTTAACCCCTTTTGCTCAATGAATTAACTTTTGCTGCATTATCAACCAGGGCTGTTAACAAGTTGCAGCCAAATCTCCGGCTTCTCGGGCGAAACTCCACCGGCAAAACCTTGCTTCTCAAGACTTGAGAACATCGTCCAGTAGCGCTCTGGCAGGTTGGGCTCTTTCTAATACCTGCTGATAGTCGCTATACAGTTTCACCAGCTTCGAGAGACCACTGATGCCGCCCTTAACCTGCTCTAGTTCGTCGCCTGAGAGCAATTCGCCATCGAGCAATCGCAGCAGCAGGGACTTAATATCTCCCACGTCTTCGCGGGCCTTTTGTAGTTTTTCGACGGTGCTCAATAGTGTCTTAAGTTCTTTAAACAGATCATCCACGCGATCGGGCGTTATTTCGCTGACTGCCACCGTTTCTGCAGCCTCTGTGCCTGCAGGGGTAGACGCCGCTGGCGGTTCTGACACTGTATGGGCAGAGCTGGCAGTTGGGCTGGCCATCGATATCTCCTAAAAACAATAATTAAAGACAACACAAGTGGACTTTACTGTAGTTGCCTTAAAAGTTCAATTGTACTGGTTTGCCAAGAATTTCGAGGCGTCCATCATCAAAATGAGAATACACTGCCCACTCGCCAATTCTAGGTAATCGGGTTCCCGGCGCCAGCTTGTCAATGCGGCGATCGCCGTCATAAAAACCCAACCTGCAGCGCCAAAAAGTGACAGACCTGCAGCAAATCGAAACAGAAGACACAAGGCGATCGCTGCTTTCGCCTTAGACTATGGCCATTAATGATGCAGTTCACTCTACGATTCCGGCGGATTCCGCCGATTCTAGTCGTCTGGGCTGACTCATTTCCATCGCCCCGTTTCCCATTCGCAAAAGGACTTTACAAGATGGCCTTGTTTAGCAGCAACCAGGTTTTGGTGCCGATCGATTTCTCTAAAGAGTCTAATCAAGCGCTTGTCGATACGCTAGCGTTTGTTGAAGATCCGACCAAACTCCACGCGCTTCACGTGCTGAGCCCTTTAGAACCGACTGAACCCGGCATTGTTTGGAACACTGTTGATACCCCAACGCGGGTTGAAAAAGTGGAAGCCGCGTTCCTAGAGGCGTTTTCTGAAGATGCCTATCGGCAAGTAAAATTTACCGTCACCACGGGTAACCCCAGCTCTGGAATTATTGACTATGCCGAGCAGAACGCGATCGACTTGATCGTGATTCCGTCCAGTGGTCGGACTGGCATATCCCGATTTTTCTTGGGTTCAGTCGCCGAAAGAGTGGTGCGGTTTGCGAAATGCCCGGTGTTAGTCGTGCGTGGATAAACTAGCCACCCGCCGGTGCCTGCGCTGCCATGTATGGAGTTTTTGGATAGTTGCTATCGATGGTGGCTTTTGTCGCTCTCACTGGGGATTCCTAAGATCAAGACATCGAAAAAATAATTGTTTTGATCTAGGAGAGACCGTATGTTTTGGTTATCCACAGCGAATGTATCTCCTGAGCTAGAGCCCCTGGCCGCGCACACTCGTCCCTGGGCAGTCTTGGTGCAAATGTGGCGTTTTTGCAACTTTTATGGCGAATATCGGGCCACCCCACCGAGTTTGCGGCGCCAGTTTGTGATTGAGCTAGAGCATCGTCAGCAAGAAGTAGGCAGCACCACCCCGGCTTGCTGCCAAGATTAGTGGCCTGGCACGGGCGATCGCCCGCTTGTCATAATCTGCCATCAGCTAGTTGTTGGTGTTGGTCTGCAGGCAGCAGCGTTAGAGGGCATAACCACGAGCCTGCAGCCTTCTAATAGAGACCGTTGTGAACGTTGGCACTGACGTCTCTATGGCAAGCCGCTACCAGGCAGGAGCAGGCGGGCGATCGCCCTCAACATCCGGCATCTCCAGGTCTGACTTGGCGACAGACGCCTGAGCGGCAGGCGAGACCGGTAGCGGTTTACGCGCCGTACTCAGCTGATTGAGCCAAAACACATCCTGGGTGCGCACTGCTTCAAATCTGGCGTAGCCTAGCCAGGCATCCAGATTGCCTTGGCCATAGGCTCGGATGAAGGGCTCCTCAAAAATGGTGTTGAGCCAATCGACCGATCGCAGCGTGTGTTGATTGCCATCCAACACCAATAGCTGTCCACCGGGATTCAAGACCCGCCAGCTCTCTTGCAAAATTGTTTTCGCGACGACGGGCGGCGTTTCGTGAAACAGCAGCGTGGCACACACCACGTCAAAAGACGCCGCTGGCCATTCCGTGGCCATCGCGTTGCCATGACGGAATGTGAGGTCGAGGGATTCGGCCCGCGCCTTGTGATCAGCTACGACGAGCATCTGCGGTGACAAATCTAGCCCCACCACCTCAGCCTGCGGAAACTGGCGCTTGAGCAGGCGGGTCGTGGTGCCTGTGCCGCAGCCCAAATCTAAAATGCGTCGGGGTTGGCCCTGAATTGCCTTGACTAAGCTGTCGCGCACCCAGGTTTCGCCCGGTGGCAACACATACTGGGTGATCGGGTCGTAGGTAATAGCGGCATCAATATTGAGATAGCCGTTTTGAATGCCGTGAAAATTGCTGTGCTGATAGTAGTCGGGGTAGGTCACTTGGGGATTGGCGATCGCGGCGATCGCTGCCGCCCAATCAATGCTGTTGCGAAATTCGAGGAGCGCTTCCCGATCGATTAGCTGCCCAAAGAGAGGCGCTAAAAACTGCTCAAATATGGTTTTGGACTGAGTTTCCATCGGCATGCTAGTTGGGTACTGGGGTGGGATGCGACTGCCCTCCTAATCTAACCGTTGGGGAAAAAGATAACTGAAGCGATCGAGCAATCTCATCCCTCTGGGTGAGGAGTCAAGCAAGCAAACCATCAATCCCTGGCAGAACCATTTCAGACAGTTAAGTAGATGGACAGAATTAATCAGTTCCCGAAAACGGCATCTCAAGGCTTCCAGAAGCTCAGGGCTACGTTTAATTACGTCCATGTACTTAGTTTTTCTTGATGGATAGGGGAGTTCGGCAAAAATCAGCGGAAATCACGGTTGGCTGATCACTGTGTTGATTAGCACACTTTATTCAAGAGCACATGCTGATCTTTTGAAGAAAACCCTGACAAAGGTGAATTTTTCATGAAGGGGTAAGCGCTTGTTCAGATGAAATGGGAGTGCAACCCAAGATGCTTCGACAATTGCTCGCTGGCACATTGCTGACGACCGCGGCCCTGCTGCTCTCTGCCGAAGGTGGCACCGCCGGGAGCTTGCAGCTCGGAGAATCGATTTTGATCCGGTCTGACAACGGTTCGCGACCGATCAAAGATGACGCCCCCCGAGGCGATGCGGCAAACTCTTTTTTGCTCAGTCCCGGCGAGTCCTTTACCGTGGGTACCGGTAGTGCTTTTTTCTCGTTCGCCGACTTCCCTGAGGGACGTGAGCAAGTTGAATTCTTGCTAGAGGTCAATCCGGGCGATAGCTTTCTCAGTTTGAATCTGCCGGGCGGCTTTAACCTCACCACTGACCAAAAGGAAACCGTCGTTGTTGCAGTCAGCGAGGGCGACGCTCTGAGTATTGCCTATGGCTACGACGCTGAGACCGATACCTTTGCGTTTACCCGATTCACCTTGGCAGCCGTTAACGAAGCGAGCATTCCCAGATTTATTGAGTCAGAAACCGCCATTCCAGAGCCCTCAATGCTGATCGCGACCGGCGTCATCATGCTGGCTTTCCTGGCCAAGAAACTAGACTAGTGCAGCGTCAAGACTAAGAATTCGGGTTGGCAGTTCTTACAGTATTTGCCACGCAAGGCTTCTGAAAAGAGCTGACCCGAAAATTGAGCGTTGACAGACCACTAGTACTCCACGGCAGCAGTAAGACGACTATTCCAGTTCTCTGGCCCCCTTGCCCCCACGCCTCCCTAGTTATTGGTCATGGTTGGTGAAATCACGCCGCAGTCTACTAGCGCCAGTCCGGGTTAAGCCACCCCTCGTTTCTTTCCCCTCTTGGGAGCTACTAAGTACACACATCTTGGTTGCTGCCTCGAAATGCGGCATCCCCCCCCCCAATTCTGGGGGGAAATCGGAATTCAAAGTCCCCAAAATTGGGGGATTTAGGGGGCTAGACCACTGGCAAGTCATCGCAGACAACTTATGTGTACGTAGTTAACGCGATGTGCAACTAAAAGGTTGAGAAAAGGTTTCATCTCTGTAAGCTAGA
>ERZ1740060.803-NODE-803-length-13327-cov-5.257158_pt1 | contig 13327 bp, 8 predicted proteins | sample MGYA00581743_ERZ1740060 | MGnify/ENA primary metagenome ERZ1740060 (study PRJEB43018, sample SAMN04849235) | marine metagenome | isolation source: floating plastic debris | place: Pacific Ocean | collected 2008-08-27 | study: EMG produced TPA metagenomics assembly...
TGCGTCGAGGGTTGCGTCACCGGCTGCCAACGTGAGCGATGACAGCGTGACCGGTCGCTCCTCCTGCCATACGAGATCGGCCGTGCCGGTCAGCTCTGATCCGATTGCAGTATTCAGCGCGGCATCTGCAGCAACCAGACCGCTTGCGCCGAGATCTATCGTGGCCGTTACTGACCGGGTTTCGCCGCGCGAAAGTGTGCCCGAACCGGACAGGCTGGCCTGATCGATCTGAAAGGCCGTATTGTCGAACCCCCCAACCGAAAAATCGGCTTGCCACGCCTCGGATTGAGTTGCCTCATGGCGTGCTGTCAGACTCAAGGTTTCGATTGTCACAGGCGTGTCACCGCCCGAAGGCAGGCGGATCGGCTCGTCTGACCTGATCTCGCCTCGTATATCGAAGGCCTCGGGCCAGCCCGTGCCATCAACAGACAAAGCCCCGGTCAACAGCAAAGCTTCGGTTGACAGGTTGAGCTCCGAGATATTCACGCCACCGCTGTCGCGGGTCTGGCCCTGCAGGGAGAACGCTGACTGACCACCGAAGAAAGGATGCATCTCCTCGGAAAGAACAGGTCTCAGGTCGCCTCCCAGAACGGCGCCGAAGCCGTAGCTTCGTTCGCTGCCTTCGATCCGGGCGATACTGACACTTCCGTCAAATCTGGGTTCTCCGTCGGAAGACAACGCGATGCGTGCCTCATAGTCGGAGAGCGGGGCCTCGCCCTGGATTGTGAACTCTATCTCAGGCGCGCCGGGAATCCCGGCCAGTGTCGTCAACATGCCACCTGCGGCTTCGGACAGAGACAGATCAATTGCCAGAACGCGTGTTTCATTTGAAAAACCAGCGCCAAGCGTGAGTGTGTCGCTGGTTTCCAGAACCCGGATTTCGATATCGGTGCGCGCTTCACCACCGTCGAGGAGCGCCGAACCGTCCAGCGTGAGCGCGGTTTCGCGGCCCATCAACTCTTCGCCGAGCCGTATCTCGCCTGCGCTTACCTTTTGGACATTAATGTTGAGCGGCAGCTCCGGGAGCGCAAACTCGGTGGCTTGCGCATCTTCTGGCTCGACCTGCGCCTGACCGTCGGGCACGCGCAGGAGTTCGATATAGCCAATGCTCAGGTCCCGGACCTCAAGACGTCTGCGGAGCAATGCGAGCCTCGACCATTCGAAGCGGACATCGCGCAGAGTGAACCAGATGCCCTCCTCGTCTGCTATGGTCAAAGCCTCTAGCGTCGCGGCAGAGGAGAGAGCACCGGCAAAACCCGTGATTGTGATCTCGCGACCCGCACCGGACAGTGTTTCCTGAAGCCAGCTTTCGATGAAACTCTGGTCGTCGGCCGTTGTGCTGTCTTGCGCAGAAACCGGTGGCACCAGTGCCGCGAGACTGAAGATCAAAATCGCGCTGTAAAGCCTATGCCAACGCATCAGAATGCCTGTCCTATGCCGATATAGAATTCAAACGCACGACTGCTATCGCCGTCAATCGGAACAGCGACATCAAAACGGATAGGCCCCAGACCCGTTTGATACCTTACGCCGGCGCCCGCGCCTGAGATCCAGTCGCCGTTATCCGTGCTGAAGCTGTCGGCGCCGACAAATCCTGTATCGATGAAACCGACCACACCAAAATTTCCCGCAACATCTGCGCGCACCTCTCCGGAAAATCCTAGGAAAGTGCGCCCACCGATTTGTTCACCATTTGGCAGCTCGACGCCAAGATCCTGAAACGGTTGACCGCGGACGGTGCCCGCACCGCCGGCAAAGAAAAGAAGACTGGATGGGACACCTGCGGCGCTGGCCTCAAGGATGCTGCCGATCTGGGCCCGACCCGCAAGCACGACACGCCGGTTTTCCCCCAAGCCGCGATAGCCGCGCAAATCGGCAAACAGCCGTGCGCCGCTGTCCGATCCGCTCTCCAGACCAATGAAAGGCGTGAGATCGACATTGATAAAACTGCCCTGTCTCGGATCGAGCGGGTCGTCGCGCAGATCCCAGGTGAGGCGGCTGGGAAAAAACAGGTGCTGAAGTGTCCGAGTGCCCAACGCATCGTCGATGTCACTATACTGATACGCGGCCCCGGCCTCGCCGATCAGCGTGTCGCTGAAACGGTGGATCACGCCCCCTCCGACGCGCGCAAAGGTCTCCACGAAATCGGGTTCATCGTTGCGTTCAACACGGGCGCTCAAAAACAGATCGGTTTCCGGTGTGAAGGTCGACGGACGCTCGTAGCGAACCTGTAGCCGATAATCGATTCCGTCATCTGTTTCGGTCGAGCCGATCCCACTGATTTCGCCTTCAACCCGAAGCCTTTCACCTCCGCCCAAAAGGTTGCGATGCAGCCAAAACGCATTGAGCGACACACCTTCGAGCGACTCGATCTCGCCGCCAAAACCAATCCGGCGAAGCTTGGCGGGTTCAAGCGTCGCAATGATATCGAGCGTTCCATCCGGTGAAGGCGTTTCAGCTTCGGCGAGAATGGCCGAACTGAACGTGCCGGTTCGGCGCAGACGGTCATTCGCGTCTTTCAACTCTTCAGGAGAGAAGGGCTCTCCTGTGGGCAATGCCACGATTTCCTGCACGCGGCTCGGGCGCACACCGCCATCGCGCTCAATCCTGAGTTCGCCAAAGCGCAAGGGGGGGCCGGGGTCGATCAAAATCTCTGCGGACAGAACGGCAGAGGGATGGTTGGCCACCAGTCTCTGCGCCGAGATCTCCGCTTTTGCGTGAGAGGCGTCGCGCCAGTCTGAGATGGCCGCGCGCGCCGCCTGTGTAATCACTGTGCTGCGCGCGGGTTGACCGGCAGCATAGGCTTCGGGGACAGATGACGTTGGTGCACGAGGTTCGATGGTCGCGCGGGAGAAGTTGAAACGCGGACCGGGCTGAACCTGTATGACGATGTTTGCGATTGAGCTCGGCGCTTGAACGGGCGAGACATCGGCGGCTTCGCGACCGTCGATTTTGATGTTGATGCTACCGCTGTAATATCCGTTCTCGTAAAGTGCGCTGATCAGTCTGGCGTAGTCGGCGCGGGCGGCGGAAAGCAGGTCCTGCGTCTGAGCCTCTTCATTTTCTGCCTGACTCAGAGACAAAGAAGCTGAACGGAGCGCCTTTTCCAGGCTGTCCGGTGCGCCCGGGGTGAGAAGGAATACGTCCGCGGCATGCGCTGGGGCAAAGACCAGCGCGCACCAGATCCCGAACAAAAATCGCTTCAGTTGTGTTGCAAACACAAAAAGCCCCCACCGTCGTGCTGAAGCTTTTAGAACGAACGGAGCGCGAGAACCACGATCAAAAACACTGGTGGTGATTTGAAGTCGACCTTCGGTCGCTCCATCGTCGCTGTCATCATTGCGACCTTACAGGTAGCAGCGAGCCGCGCAGAGCCCAACTGGAGAGATGTTTTGGCCGAGTGGGACACTACAGTCAGGCTTTTGGACTACTTCGCGGCGCAGGATTCTGCTGCGCGGCCTCGCGTCGTTCAGGCGAAACGGTCGAGGTCGTGTAGCTTTGCCGCGATCTTCGTCACGTCGTTGCTTTTCAGCTCCTCCATGAGATTGTCCAGCACCAATTCATCGTCCATCTGTGCGGCAATTTTTCGTCCCAGATCCCGATAGGCTTCGAACTGCTCGGGCGAAAAGAACTGATTGGTTGTCGGATCAGACGGAAACAGGGGATTGCTTCCTCTGTAGCCCTTCGTGGTCAAATCCACCTCGCGGATCAGTGTCGATTTCAGATAAATGATAAGACCCGTGCGCGTCTCGCCAGTCTTATGCTTCGAATTCCGGCAGGCCCGGTATCCGTCGTATCCGTATTTCTGGGATGTGCCATGATAGGTGACGCGGGCCAGAAAATAGCCCTTATCCGCATAGTCGGTATCGCTTGGATACTCATCCTCCACCGGGCGGGCGACAAGGTCCTGAGGGCCGGTTTTCACCTTTGGGTTGTCTTCCGAGTTTATACCTTTGCGACGTGCCCAGTCTTTGTTGAACTCAAGATCAAAGTCTATCTTGGCCCCAAAATCCTCCGACACGCGCCGTATCAGCACGGAAAAGGCGTCATAGGAGTGTTCCGGGTCGTGCCCGCCGTCACAAACGACCATCACCCGGCACTCCCGGCGTATCATTTCATAGAGCCCCAGATTGTCGAAATGTCCGCCATCCGAAAGCTCAATGTATTCGGGCGTGTACAGATTCGGTTCTCCCAGTCTGGACTTATCTGGCCGGTTGGAAACCTCCGAAAGCAATCGCTTGCTCAACTGTGTCAGGCCTGGATGAATGTGATTGCCGAATTTCGTGGACTTTACCTGTTTTTCCGTCCAGCGGAGCCAGTAGCCGAGCCGCAGACTTAAGAACGCCATGGCGATTGCGACGGGCCAGGCTGTGGTCGGGCCCTGTCCGGCGAATCCACCCTGAGGATTGACCGCCGCACCGGATACCGACATCGCGGTGGCGAGCGTCAGCCTGTTTTTCGCGACAGCATCGGTGCGCTTCCAATGCGTCATGTCTGAGCCGCAGAAGAGACATGACAAAATGAAGTTGTCGCCCTTGCGTCTTTGGGCGCGCGTATCGGATGCCCACCACGACATCAGATTGGCATTGATCAGGTGGATCGGGGGTGTTTCTCTTTCTGAGTACGAGACCTTTTTCTTCAGCTGCGACAGCTTGAGTTTATCCGCTTCGCGCGCCAGCGTACCGCCTTGCCTGGCCAGGGGGACGCCTTTTTTACCGGCTCTCCGGACCTGATCCTTGTCCGGCATGAACGCCTCCATCAACCGGTCTCGATAGAACCGCCCGAGAGAGACGTCATTCACGTTGCAAAACACCGCTAGAGACAGACTGAAAAGAACGTAGCCCCCGACGGCAGGACTGCTCCAGGTCTGGGCCATGTGCATGGACAGGACTGCGACGGATATGATGAGAAGGATCGCGCCCAGAACAACTGTGGCACTGCTGAATGGGCCGAACACTCCGCCAAAACGCGCCCTAAACAAACCAAAGAGGGAGATTGCGGATCCCAGAATTGCGCCGACGACACCGAAATTCATCGGTGTGTCCTCTTTGTCTTTTGAGAACTCGAACAGAGCGTCGTAAATGGGTTCGATACTTTCTGCCGCGATGGGAAGAAGGCCGAAAGGCAGCAGAAAAATCGTTCCCAAAAGAAGCCCGGCCGCGATTTGTTCAATGCGCTTGCGCCACAGGTAACCGGACTCTGTTTTCCACAAAGTGCCGTAGGAAAAGACCGGAAAGAGAAGCACTGAGGCGACGACACAAGCGAGCCCTGCCACTGTCGCGGCCAAGAAAATGTAGTTCTCTCCATGTGCAATAATGAGTTCGCGAAATGCAGACCAGACGCGGCTCAAAAAACCTGTCTGGCCGGGTGTTCCGCCCTCGCCGGTGTCCTGCAGGAGAATGAAGTGGAACAAACCGGTTGTGAGCCCGATATAGATGAGCACGTTGATCAGAATGGACCGCAGAACAACGTAGGCGCCTATTAACGCATCCTTGAAACCTCCGGCCATAAGATAGCTGATATTGGCTCGTAGATGACGAATGTACTTGTCGTAATCGGGAAACGGGGCTGTTGCTGTCTCCTTCGCCGTCTTGTCTGCGTCTTCGGCGCCCTGTGCGGCATCCGTGGCTTGATGTTCCTCTTTGAGCTTGGCTGCTTCAGGCGTACCGCGTGACGACATGTCTTTGTCCGAATGCGACCAATAGGAAAGCGCCGCACCGGTGAAGCCGCCGCCCGATACCGTTGAGAGATAGTCGAACTCCTTCAGAAGTCGTTGTTCGGCGAGATACTCCACCACGCCACCGCAGAAGATTGCAGAGCGCACGCCGCCGCCAGACAGGCATAAACCTGTCAGGTTCGGGCCGCCTTTCGTTTCGGAGCACTCATAGCCGAGATGCTTCAACTCTTCCTGGAAGACATCGTCCCAAAACAGGGTTTCTTCGGTTTGTGATTCAACAAGTTTCTTAAACATCTAAGGATCTCTGAAATATAGTAATTGAAAACAACTAATGCTTGCGCCGATGCTAACGAGCCGTTCGCAAAGCTGTCAACTTCTGGGTGACAAGTATGCAGGTGACGCAACTTGGGTCGTGCGCGCAACGCAAACCGCTAAGGACATTCCAGCCAATGATTTCAGTGTTTTATGCCAAATGATTGCAGGCGTGTATGGGGTGAAAACCCGTTTGGTGACACATTTTTCGTGTGGATGAAAATTCCTCTTTTCTGTTGCAACAAGCCGGAGTACGGTTTGCGCGCTTCGGTCTGGGCAGCGTGCTGTCCGGATAATAGGGAACACGGTACGGTGTAGCCATCAGGCGCCAAATCCGTGACTGCCCCCGCAACTGTAGGCGGAGAGCGAAGCCGGCATATGTCACTGCCGCGCAAAGCGCGGTGGGAAGACCCGGCCAAGCTGTGACCCGCAAGTCAGGAGACCTGCCGAGGCGATCACCCTGTCCTGATGCGGGGCGCGTCGCGGGCAACGGACTTTCCGTCGTGGTGACAATGAGTCGCCTGTGGCCTCGTTCCGCAGGCTTTCGCCACGTATTCCGCCCTCGCGCGGAGGAAGGGAGCCGTTATGAAACGCCTCAATTTTCTGGCCGTTGTGCCACTTGCCGCCTCTTTGTCCCAGCCTGCCATCGCGCAGGAGGAAGAAACCGATCTGGGAACGGTTGTCGTATCCGGAGGACTGACACCTATCGAAAGCAGCGCTTTGGGCCGGGCTTCGACTGTTATAACCGCGGATGAAATAGAGAACAGCGGCCAGCGGTCCGTCGCGGATGTGCTTCGCAGGGTGCCGGGGTTAAGCGTTTCTCGCACAGGTGCTTTCGGGGGTCTGACACAGGTGCGTATTCGCGGTAACGAAGGCAACGCCACGAAAGTATTCATAGATGGTATTGACGCGTCGACCCCGTCTCAGGGAGAGTTCGATTTTAGCAGTCTGTTGACGGCAGATATCGAACGGATCGAGGTGCTGCGCGGGCCGCAATCCTCGATCTACGGATCAAATGCCCAGGGCGGTGTCATCTCCATCATTACGAAACGCGCGACGGAACCTGGCGTCTCCGGATCTGTAGGTCTCGAAGTCGGCGGCGAGGAAAGCATTTATGCACGCGCTGCTGGGCGATTTGCAGGTCCACGGGGAGACATAAGCCTATCTTTTGCGCGTTTCGAGACAGAAGGGTTCGATGTTTCGGGCACCAACAATAGTTCGTCCGCATTCCGCGATGGCAGCGAAAACACGACGCTTTCAGTGAACGGTCGTTACTTTCTAACCGACTCCGTTACCTTAGGTGGCGTTCTTCGATACACGGACCGTTCGGTTGACAACGACAGTGACGTCTTTGGCGCGCCAACGATTGATGAATTGGTGGCAGACGCGAACGAGCGAAGTGACAGGACTTCGCTTTACGGATTAGCTTTTGCTGAAATTGAGACCTTTGAGGGCCGTTTGCTCCACAGATTTGACGTCGGTTACGTTGACGAGGAAAGCGAGTCCTTCAGTGACGGTGCTCAGACATTTGGCAATGAAAGCGCGCGGACGCGTTTTACGTATACCGGCACGGTTGCATTGGATGCCACTAGGGTCGCTAACGCAAACCACACTCTGTCCTTCTCCTACCAGTGGCAGAAAGAAACCTTCCAGCAGACCAATGGTGACGGTCTTTTCTCTCCGCCGCCGCCTAGCTTTTTCGAAGAACAGGAACGGACGCAGAATTCATATGTTTTGGAATACAGGGGGAGTTTCGCGGACGTTTTTGATGTCCAGGCAAGCGTCCGGCATGACGACAACGAAGAATTCAAGGACTTCACGTCTTACGCGCTCGGCGCGTCCTACGCTTTCACGCAGACGGGGACTCGACTTCGCGCATCCGTAGGAACGGGTAGCGTTAATCCGACCTTCTCTGAACAGTTCGGCTTCTTCAACAACTTCGTCGGTAATCCGGACCTGGAACCGGAAGAGAGCTTTGCTTGGGACATCGGTGTGGAGCAATCGTTTTTGAACGGCAACGGACTGATTGGAATCACCTATTTTCAGGAGGATGTGGACAACGAGATCCGCAATACCGGGACAACGTCGATCAACCTCGACGGGACAAGTCACCGCAACGGGATTGAAGTCTTCGGAAGGTACTCATTTTCCAATGCTTTCGATGCATCACTAGCCTATACCTATCTGGACGCGACGGAAGAGGTGCCCACGCAAGCCGGTGGGTCCAGAGATGTTGTCGAGGTGCGGCGGCCCGAGCACCAGCTGAGCTTGGTCGGCACGTACAGATTGCCAAATGACCGGACGACGATAACAGCGGAGGTCGAATACGTATCCGGGCTATTTGATCTTGATTTCCGAACGGCTTCTTTCCTGCCGGGCGGTCAGTTCGATGATGATTTCGATCGCGTCGAACTCGACGATTACTTTCTGGTTAACTTGGCGGTGCGGCATGAACTCAATGAACAGGTAACCTTGACGGGGGGGGTCACTAATCTGACTGACGACAATTATCAGGAACTCGCCGGTTACGCCACGCAGGGCAGAACGTTTTATGTCGGTCTCACAGCATCCTTTTGAGGTCATGCTCTGCAGACTGTTACTTTCGCTCGGCCTTGCAATAGGGCCGGGCGTCGCCTTTTCGGAAGCTCCCGGTCGTGTCGTTTCAATGAATCTGTGCACCGACCAGCTTGCCATGATGCTCGCGGCACCGGGGCAATTGCACTCGGTCACTTATCTGGCGATTGATCCCCGCGCGTCGGCCATGGCCGAAGAGGCGGAGGCGTATCAGATCAATCGTGGACTGGCAGAAGAGATTTACCTGATGCAGCCGGATCTGGTGATCGCGGGCGCCTTTTCGACACAGGCAACCGTCGCGATGCTCAAACGCCTGGGCATTCCCGTCGTTGTTTTTGATCCGGCCCAGTCGCTGGAAGATGTCCGTGACCGCGTCATGCAGATGGGAGACGTGCTTGATCGGCAGGCGGCGGCTCGGGCGCTTCTTGATGAGTTCGATGCGCGGCTGAACGCGCTTCGCGCTGAGGTGGCGGAACGCCCGCGCGCTGTTCTCTACTACGCCAATGGATACACGTCCGGAGATCAAAGCCTCGCGGGTCAGATCCTCGCTGTTGCCGGATTCTCTAATGTTGCCGTGGAAGCCGGGTTCAATGCCGGAGATACATTACCGATGGAGGTGCTGGTTATGACTGACCCGGACCTTGCGATCACGTCCCGTCCCTATCCCGGGGCCTCCCGCGCGGAAGCGATCCTCGATCATCCCGCTGTGACGGCGTTTCGCGCCGGACGGAGATCGGCGGGCATGACGGACCGCGATTGGGTTTGCGGCACACCCTATGTGTTGCGCGCGATCGAGGCGCTCTCGACGGTCCGCGACGACCTGACCGGCGCGCCGCAATGACCCGATTGGCCGGAGGTCTGTCGCTGGGTGTTGTGCTGCTGGCTGTCGCATCGCTGCTTGTCGGACCGGCCGGGATCGGACCGGGGGAGAGCCTGAGCGCGTTGATCCGCGGGGATGGCGGGCCTCTGACACTGGTTATGCGCGAAATCCGGATGCCTCGGGCACTGCTGGCGATCATGATCGGGGCCAGTCTGGGCCTCGCGGGTGCGGCGATGCAGGGCTATCTGCGCAACCCTTTGGCCGAACCGGGCCTGATAGGCGTTTCCGGCTCCGCCGCGCTCGGGGCCGTGCTGGCGATCCATACCGGGCTTGCGGCGTCCTTTGCGTTGGCCTTGCCATTGGCCGCGCTGACCGGCGCGCTTGGCGCGGTTGCGCTCGTCATGGCGCTGGCGGGGCCGCGCGGCACGTCTTTGACACTCATTCTCGCCGGTATAGCCGTTTCGGCGCTGGCGGCAGCTTTCACATCGCTTGTGCTCAACCTTTCGCCCAATCCGTTCGCCGCAAACGAAATTGTATTCTGGATGATGGGCTCGCTCGCGGACCGGTCGATGCTGCATGTCTGGCTGGCGCTGCCGTTTATGCTGCTGGGAGCCTTCCTGCTTGCACGATTGGGACGCGGACTTGATGCACTGACGCTTGGAGAGGATGCGGCTCAGGCCATGGGAATTGATCTGCCTCGCCTGCGTCTGATGCTGATCGTCGGAACCGCCTGCGTCGTTGGCTCGGGCACGGCAGTGGCGGGCGCGATCGGATTTGTCGGCCTTGTTGTGCCCCATATCCTGCGTCCTTTTGTGGGCGCACAGCCTTCCCGTCTGCTCTGGGCCTCGGCGCTCGGTGGTGCCATCATGGTGCTGGCGGCTGATGTCGCGGTCCGCGAGATCCTGCCTGCGCGCGATCTGAAACTGGGCGTCCTGACCGCGCTGGTGGGCGCGCCCCTCTTTTTGCACCTCATCCTGAAGCTCAGGCAGGAGAGGATATGACCCGGCTCAACGTTTCTGATCTGTCCGTCCGACGCCATGCGCGCAGTGTTTTGCGTGATGTCTCCTTCTCCGTGGAGGCGGGCGAGTTCATCGGTTTGATTGGTCCCAATGGTGCGGGCAAAACGACATTGATGCGCGCGGTTCTGGGCCTGTTGGATCATGAGGGGGCGAGTTCTGTTGCAGCGCTCCCGCGCGAAGAGCGGGCGAAGGCCGTGGCCTGGATGCCCCAGGCGCGGGAGATCGCCTGGCCTGTGGCCGTTGAAACGGTGGTGATGCTGGGCCGCACGCCGCATCTCTCTTCCATCCAGCAGGCCAGTGATGCCGATCACGCTGCCGTGGAAACTGCTTTGGCGGAAATGGACTTGCTGCATCTGCGCCACCGGGCGGCCACGCAATTGTCGGGTGGCGAACAGGCCCGGGTTCTGATTGCGCGCGCGCTGGCGCAGCAAACCGACCTCGTGATGGCGGATGAGCCTATTGCGGGTCTCGATCCCGCGCATCAGATTTCCACGATGCAGACCTTCGCCAGTCTTGCAAACAAAGGCGTGTCCTCGATTGTTTCCCTCCATGATCTCGGGCTTGCCGTGCGCCATTGCACGCGCCTGCTTTTGCTGGGCGAGGGGGGATTGGTGGCCGATGGAGTGCCTCATGAGGTTCTGACACCAGAGCGACTGGCCCGCATCTTTGGCGTGTCGGCATTCTATCAGTCAACGGATCAGGGGCCGGTTTATCAGTCACTGGAGGTCACCCGTTGAGCTCGCTGACATTGAACGCGCCTTGGTTGGAGTTCGACCTTGGAGACGATGTGCAGGTCCTGAGCTGGGCGGTGCATCGGCCCGGTCTGGTGACGGCCCGGCGTATTCTGTGGCGCGAGGTGCGAAACGCGGATTTGCCACGCGATCTGGACGTGCATGCGTGGCTGACCGAGGAACTGCGCAACCGCGACGCCGAAGACGCCGTGACGCTTCTGACCTCCCGGTCTATTGCCACCTATACACGGACAGAGGCGCGCGTCGGGACTGCGCATGTTGAAGCCGTGGCAACGGTCGGGCTGTCAAACGCCGAACGCGTCGGGGCGCGCATGGATCGTTCCAATCAGAACTGGGGAACGATCAACATCGCGGTTCTGGTGTCGCCAGGTCTGACCGAGGCGGCACTTATTGAGGCGATGAGCCTCGCCGTTGAAGCCAAAACAGCCGCAATTCTGGACGCCGCGCTTCGCCTTCCGGTCGGGCTGGCGTCGGGTACCGGTACGGATTGTATTGCAGTTTCCGCGCCGTCTGGCACTCTGAATTATGCGGGAAAGCACACCGAGACGGGCGAGGCGATTGGTCAGGCAGTATACAGCGCCGTGCGGGACGGCGCGGAACAGTGGAGGATCAGCATGAGGGAGACGGACAATGCTGCAACTTGAAACGGTTTTACGCGATGGCATGAGCGATCCGGACGCGGGATGGAACATGGGGTCTTTTGGGGCGATTGCCGAGTTTCATCATGTATCGGGCGACCCCGAGCCTGGATCCGCTGCAGATCTGATTCAATTCTCCGACCGAGGGGCCATCCGGATTGACACGTTGGAGCACGTCCGTCCCGTGGCCTACGAAACGCTGAGCCCGAAATCGCATCGCTGGACGCAGGCGGTGTCGCTTTGTCTGCCGGAACACGAGGCGCAAATGAACCGGCGCAAAGTCCTGACAGAACTTGGCGTGGACCACAGCGCGATCCGGCCGCAGGACCGCGATGCGGTGCTGTTCGATATGGGGTTGGACCAGCCGCAGGTCGATTTCTGTGTGCGAACCGCCGATCCCGCACTTCTTGACGTTTTGCGCGCCAGCGAAGGTCAATCGCTGTTTGATCACGGAAACCCTGCCATGGGGGCCATCCTGTCTGCGCATCCGCACCGTGTTGCGCTCACACGATTGGGGCGGGTTGAGGTCTATCAGATGATCGGTGGCCCGGATACAGGTGGCGTCTCTCCCGAAGGGCCGCACACCCATGTTTTGCCCAAATTGCTGCGCGCCAACCGTACCCATTCTGCCAATACACCCATCCCGGACGGTTGGGTGCCGTGCTGCGGGTTTCATCCCAAAAGCCCCGTCATGGGTCGTCTGGGCGAAGACAAAACCTTTGATGCAGAGGCTTTTGACGCCTTCCAGACCCTTCTGACGGCGTGGGGGCCTGAGGATTATGCCGACCAAAAGCGGCGGGTCTGGACCGCCCTGCAGGAAGGGCGTGGGCCTGAGATCTGGGTCGAGCCACCGACGCGGGGCGGGCGGGCTGCTCTTCGGAACGCGATTCGCCAATGGCGGCGCCGGCGCGGGGACAGCGTTCTTTTGACGGCGTGGGCCATGGCCTTCGACAAAGGCGACGCGGATGCAGATCCGGAGAACCCGGGACATTTAGCGTATTTGGTCTTTTTGGGCCCTAGCGGATTACTCCGCCGGGGCCGAGCCCACGGGCAGGTAGCGCGCGAAAGCAAACAGCGCGGCAGCCAGACCCAAACCGATCAGATCCGTCAGCAAGGACCCCGCGATCATACATAGAGCCGCGATCATGAGCGCGGCGCGTATCGGCAGACCAACAGCTTTGCCTGCCCACCAACCCTGGACTGACGAGGATAGCAGGAAGACGCCCAGGATTGCCGTTGCCGCAGCCTGGGTGATTTCAAACCATGTGCCGTTCATCAGGATCGCGGAGTGGTAGAAGAACATGAAGGGCACCACAAAGGCCGAGATCCCCACCTTGAACGAGGTCACCGACGTGGCCATTGGATTGGCGCCCGATATCCCTGCAGCAGCATAACTGGCGAGCGCCACCGGCGGCGTGATCGCAGAGACAACCGCGAAGTAGAAAACGAAAAAGTGTGCGGTCAGCGCCGGGATGCCGAGCTGGATCAAACCGGGTGCAATGACCGATGCGGCCACAGCATAAGCGGCTGTGGTG